>VYLL01000244.1_pt1 | contig 17623 bp, 17 predicted proteins | sample 5114301 | NCBI WGS metagenome assembly VYLL01 (sample SAMN12291809, study PRJNA351875) | freshwater metagenome | isolation source: freshwater lake | place: USA: Michigan, MSU2 Lake | collected 2011-08-16 | reverse complement strand
CAATCTTACACAGCCCAAAGTGCGCCGCAATAGCGACTCTTGTTCGGGTGTGGGGTAAAATCGAAACGAATAGGCTTTTTCCATGTCCTTTCACACTAGCATATATTTCGTAAATGTGCTAATACTTAACAGTAAAGCCGTCGTAGAACGACGGGGTTTCAGACCCAAAATTTTCGATGATGCCTCATATCTTCCTATTTTTAGAGATTTTTTCCCAAGAAGGCGGTATTCAATCATATATCAAGGATGTCCTGCAAGCTTATCTCACTTTGCCCGATTGCGAGGCGGCCGAGGTTTTTTTACTGCGGGATGCCCCTGATTGTCCTAATCCTTTCAAAAATCAAGGTATTACCTTTCATTACCTGAAAAATAACTCAGCAACTCTCGGACGCATTCAATTAGCCCTTAAGTTTCTAGTTTCTCTCCTCCGGAAACGTCCCCAACGGGTTTTTTGTGGTCATATAAATTTAGCCCCCCTCACCCGTCTTTACTGTCAAGCTTTAGGCATACCCTACACCGTCCTCACCTACGGCAATGAAGTCTGGGAACCTTTACCAAATTCCCAAAAACAAGCCCTGCAAGCGGCCGCATCGATCTGGACAATTAGCCGTTACACTCGCGATCTTATGTGTAAGGCTAACGCTATCGATCCCAAAAAAGTAGCAATTCTCCCCTGTGTGGTGGATGAGGAAAAGTTTAATTTAGGTGAAAAGTCTTTGACATTAATCAAAAAATATGATATGGAAAATGCCAAAGTTTTATTAACAGTGGCCCGGTTGTGGTCGGGGGATATCCATAAAGGGGTAGATGTTACCATTCGGGCCCTGCCGACAATTCTAGAGACTTATCCCGAAGTAAAATATCTAGTCATTGGACGTGGGGACGATCGCCCCAGGTTAGAAGCTTTAACCAAGCAGTTAGGAGTAGATAAACAGGTAATTTTCGCGGGTTTTGTCCCGACGGAGGAATTAGCCGACCATTATCGTTTAGCCAATGCTTACGTTATGCCCTCCCGGGAAGGATTCGGGATTGTTTACCTAGAGGCCATGGCCTGTGGTATTCCCGTGATTTCTGGAGATGAGGACGGTTCAGCAGAACCGCTGCAGGATGGTTTGGTGGGGTGGCGCGTTCCCTATCGAGATGCCGAAAAGGTGGCTCAAGCTTGTTTAGAAATTTTGCCAGGTCAGGATCAACGTTGTCACCCGCAATGGTTGCGTCAACAAACTGTAACTAAATTCGGCAAAAAGACTTTACAGGCAAAATTACGGCAGTTAATCTAATTATAACTTCATTGGGCATCGTCTCCTCAATACCGGCCACTGACTAGCCAAAACCACAACTTTGTCACTCATTATTAAGATAACTGCTATACTCCTCTATGGCTTCCCCAAAAGATTTTATTAGTCCGGTCAATTCTGGTCAAAAGTTGGTCTATCCTTTTCGCAACTATCTTAACTATCTTCACGACAAATACTCTGATTTACAGACGGGTAAGATCGCCGATTATATTCCTGAATTAGCCCTAGCAGCTCCACAATGGTTTGGTATTTCGGTAATTACCACTGACGGTCAGATTTTTGAGGTGGGAGACTGTCAGCAAACCTTTACAGTACAATCGATTTCTAAAGCTTTTGTCTTTGGATTAGCTCTAGAAGATCACGGAAGGGAATACGTTAATAGTAAAGTCGGTGTTGAACCCACGGGGGAAGCTTTTAACTCGATTATTCTCGATGAAAAAACCAATCGTCCCTATAATCCTATGGTTAATGCTGGTGCGATCGCTACCACGGATTTAATCACCGGACAGAATGCCACAGAAAGGCTAAAACGTATTTTAGAAATGTTTAAACGCTATACGGGTAGGGATCACGAGATTAATGTCCCCGTTTTTCTCTCGGAAAAATCCACCGGCAATCGTAATCGGGCCATGGCCTATCTGATGCTAAATTTTGGCATGGTCAGCGATAAAATTGAAGAAACCCTCGACCTTTACTGTCAACAATGCGCCATCCTCGTCCATGCTCACGATTTAGCCCTGATGGCCGCTACCTTGGCTAATGGAGGTGTCAACCCCATCACAGGAATACGGGCGATCGATGAACACTACGTTCAAGATGTGATCAGTGTTATGCTTACCTGTGGAATGTATGACGCTTCGGGAGAATGGGCCTATCGGGTAGGATTACCGGCAAAAAGCGGTGTCGGGGGCGGAATTACGGCAGTAGTTCCCCATCAGTTAGGAATTGGAACTTTTTCGCCCCTTTTAGATGAAAAAGGCAACAGCATCAGAGGAGTGAAAATTTGTCAAAATATTTCAGAGGATTTTGGTTTACATTTATTCAATGTGGCCAAACCAGAACGAGATTTAAAAACATGGCTTGAAGGCAATAGTTGATAGGCTGTAAGCTGTTCGTAATTTAAATTGCTTGTTGAGATGAGGCACTCTTGCAAGAGGCAAGACCCCCCCAACCCCTAGTAGGGCAAGGGGGAATTATGAATTATGAATTATGAATTATGAATTATGAATTATGAATTGGGGTGTGGGGAAGTGGAGAGTTTTCTGTTGTGAACAGTGAACAGTAAACAGTAATCAGTGAACTGAAAACTCAAATCTGATCACTGATTGAAGATGGCTACCTAGCTTTTTGTCATAAATATTGATATGATTTAACAATCAGCAGCAATTTATGGTAAATATATTTATTTAGGAGAGCGAGAAAATGGCTGGATTCTTTGGCCTGTTTGGCAATAAGACGAAATACGTCGATGAACCGATGGATCTGAGCGCACCGGAACCGCAAGAGGCTTTTTACTTGGAACCCGATGACGCTAAAACTCTCGGTGATATCGACTTTATGCGGACACCGATCACGATCCGACGTACTTTCCCGAAAACTGCCTCGAATAAAAAGGGTGGCGAATCGATTAAACAGATTTCTTCCATGGAAGTCAGCAAAGTCACCGATAACGGTATTGTGGCAAAATCGGCGACTTCCGAGGCTAATAGTAACGCTAATGGTACTAATGATAACGTTCGTCGCGCTAACGATGACAGTATCAATCCTTTCCTGAAAATGGCCCGCGAAATCAAGAAATAGTATAGTAAGGTGAGCATTGGCCACCCTTGAGAGCAAACTTTGGTGGGGAAAGCCCACCTTTTTTTATGACCATTATTAACGGAAAAACCAAGTTATTAGGCGTAATCGGCGATCCTATCGGCCATACTCTTTCTCCCCCCATGCACAATGCCGCTATCGATGCCTTGGGGCTAAATTATGTCTATCTTCCCCTACCTATCGCCCCGGAAAATTTAGCAACTGCGATCGCTGGCTTGGCCGCCATTGATCTAGAGGGTTTTAGCGTCACAATTCCCCATAAATTAGCAATTATTCCCTTATTATCGCAAATTACGGAGAAAGCAAGGCTAGTGGGCGCAGTTAACACCGTCTGGCGCACGGAAACCGGCTGGCAGGGAACGAATACCGATGTGGATGGCTTTCTCGCACCCTTGAAATCCCTTGACAAAGATTGGAGTCAGGTGAATCCAGTTATTTTAGGCAATGGCGGCGCTGCCCGGGCGGTGGTGGTGGCTTGCGCCCAGTTGGGCTGTGGCGAAATTCATGTGGTAGGACGCAATCAAAAAAAATTAGATCCTTTTAAAGAAAGTTGGGCGAATACAAGCCTCTATGACCTCCTAGAAGTGCATAGCTGGGACGAATTAGAGGGGCTGGTATCCACCACAGAACTCCTGATTAATTCTACCCCGATCGGAATGTCCCCCCAGGGCGAACAATCCCCTGTTGAGTTAGAATTATTAGACCTTTTACCGCCATCGGCGATCGCCTACGATCTAATTTATAATCCCCGGCCGACCAAATTTCTGCGGTTGGCCCGGACTAGAGGGATAAGAATTATTGATGGGTTAGAAATGTTAGTTAATCAGGGAGCGATCGCACTAGAAATCTGGTTAGGTCAACCCGTCCCCGTCTCGGTCATGCGGGAAGCTTTGTTAAAACAATTCTAAATGCTAAAGTTCTATTTCTGGCTTGATTTATGACCCCTTCTAGCTCCTTTTGGAAAACTCTGAATAACTCGATTCTAGTGCGCTATCTATTATTATTTGGCTGTGGCTGGAGTCTAATTATCTTAATTAACTATTTCTACGGGATGATCGCTATTTTTACTGGTTCGGCAGTCCTGGCCGCTCTATTAAATTATCCCGTGGTTTGGTTATCCCGTTATCTACCGAGAGGACTAGCCATTGCTATTACCACCCTAGTAGCTTTTATCCTCCTATTTAGATTAGTCACAGGCATAGGATTAGAAGCGGTTAATCAGGGGAGAGGACTACTATTCAATCTTACCGATGCCCTTAGTCAAAAAGATTTTTTACCCTTTCAAGACTTTCTTGATCGATTAGATTTGAATAAAATGGTGGGAAGCTTACAAACCGGTTTAGCCACGGGTTTATCGCTCGTACAGGGAGTTTTTTCCAGTGTATTTACGGGCATTTTCGGGGCGGTGATCAGTGTTTATATGCTCATCGACGGTGATAAACTCTGGCGAAGTTTTTTGCAACTTCTCCCCCTAGCATACCGGGAGCGTTTTGCCAAGTCTTTTCGACAAAGTTTTCTGGGATTTATTCGCGGGCAACTGTTGTTAATGCTCTTTTTATCGGTGACGAGTTTCTTAAGTTTTTCCCTATTAGGAATCAAATATGGGCTAATTTTAGCGAGCATTCTCGGTGTTATCGATGCTATCCCGGGTGTCGGGGCAACCCTGGGCATTTTGTTGGTAACTATCTTGACTTTTACCTCCCAGGGACTAGCAATTGCCGTTAAAGCTTTTATTATCTGTGTTGTCTTGGTGCAAATTCAAGATAATATTATTCGCCCTAAAGTTATGGGCAATGCCCTAGAATTAAACCCAGTAATTTTATTTTTATCCCTCTTTATCGGCGAAAGAGTTGCGGGATTATTAGGGGTTTTTCTCTCCATTCCTATCGCTGGGATGATTGCGATCTGGATCGGATCGAGCGAAGAAAAACCAATAACAGATTTAGAGGAAAATCAGTTAGGAGAAAGTCAAGAGAATTAAGGGCTGATACCCAGTCTCTACTATACAATTAGAGAAATTTGTTATCCACAACACTCGATCGCTACCTATGGAAAACCTAGATTTAAAGAAATCCTCGCCCCTCTTATTTATCTCACCGTTTTTTCTCTGGGGAACAGCGATGGTAGCGATGAAGGGTGTTATCCCCCATACTACCCCCCTATTTATGGCGGCAATTCGCCTTGTTCCCGCCGGAATGTTAGTTTTAATAGTAGCTTGGTTTTTAGGTCGTCCTCAGCCCAAAACCCTGCAAGCGTGGCTATGGATTGCCCTTTTTGCTCTGATGGATGCCACTCTTTTTCAAGGTTTTCTGGCATTGGGATTAAATCGCACCGGGGCGGGGTTAGGATCGGTAATTATTGACTCCCAACCCCTAGCGGTGGCTTTAATGTCGAGTTGGCTATTTAAAGAAGTTATCGGTGTCTGGGGGTGGTTGGGATTGGGTTTAGGAATTGGGGGAATTAGTTTAATTGGCTTGCCCGATCAATGGTTTTATGACTTTTTTGGACAAAAAGCGGTAAATATTGACTTTAGCTGGCAAGAATTACTAAATAGCGGCGAAATGCTGATGCTTTTGGCTTCCCTATCCATGGCGGTGGGAACAGTCTTAATCCGGTTTGTCTGTCGTCATGCGGATCCCGTCAGCGCCACAGGATGGCACATGATTTTAGGGGGATTGCCGCTATTTTTAGCTTCAGGTTTCAGAGAATCCCATCAATGGCAGAATATCGATTTGAATGGTTGGTTAGCTTTAAGTTATGCCACGATTTTTGGTAGTGCGATCGCCTATGGAATATTCTTTTATTTAGCCGCCAAGGGCAATTTAACCAGTTTAAGTTCTTTAACTTTTTTAACTCCGGTTTTTGCCCTCACTTTCGGGAATTTATTCCTCGGTGAGATGTTAAGTGTATTGCAATGGGTGGGGGTATCTTTAACCCTCGTTAGTATTTATTTAATCAATCAAAGGGAAAGAATCGCCCCACAAGTGCGAGCAATTTTTGCTAATCTTTCCTCTGCTTCCGTGAAGTAAACATGAGTGTTGGGTGTTGGGTGTTGGGTGTTGGGTTTTAGGGTTTTAGGGTTTTGAGGGATTAGTTAAAATTTCCCCATTTCCCCATTTCCCCATCCCCCTATTTCCCTATCCCCCTATTTCCCTATCCCCCTATTTCCCTATCCCCCCATTTCCCCATTTTCCTATCCCCAATCTCTGATTTATACCCAAAAGCAACTAACTCAAATTCCGTCCGAATTACCTCGACTCTGGCAAAATTTGCTTCTTGTAATTTCTGGTTGAGATTTTGAGAGGTAAAACCAGTTTTATGAGCCATATAGGGCATCCCGGGAACTTCTGTTCCCATGCCGTAAAACATCCACAAAGCGCGCACGGGACCTCCGGGAGAAATATATAAAGGTTCATTTTCCATATCGCCTCTAGCGACAAATTCGGCGGCAGTTTGCATATCGGGAACCACGATCATCAAAAAGCCTTCGGGTTTAAGAATGCGTTTAAATTCCTCTAGGGCGATGGGAACTTCGTAATGATAAATATGTTCTAGATTATGACTAGAAAAAACCGCATCGACGGAGTTATCGGGAACGGCACTTAAATCGGTAATAGTTCCTAAAATATCAGGGTTAACAGCAGTATTGATATCGAGGCGAATTTCTTGCCAATTGCCATTGCGGAATAGTTGGGGTAAAGCTTCGGGATTATAGGGACCACAACCCACATTTAAAACCAGTTTTTTCGGGGATTTTAGCGCTGTTATCTCTGGGGGAGCATTCCAAGCTAATAAACAAATATTTTTCAAACCAAGCAAACCGTGATTAGCGACTTGATCATCTAAAATTATCTGGGCTTGGGGATGGGTTTTAATAAAATCTTTTATCGCCTGTTGGAGAGCAGGATGCTGACATTTATTGATCATAATTAAAGCGGAATCAGACCAGAATTTTTTGGCTAAAAGTAAGGAGATCAAAAGCGATCGATAGTCTTCGGCGGCATCGTAGTAATAAACTCCCAGCTTTTCTTCACTGTTTAATTCTTCCAGATCATCAAAAAAGTTTTCCGTTTCTTGATCGCTTAAAAATATCTGTTCTGATAGTTGAAAATCCTCCAAATCCTCAGATAATATAGTTAGCTTTTCTCCCGATGGATCGTATTTAAAAAAAGCTTCTACGCCATAACCGCAGCGATCGCTATTATTGCAGAAAGCGGCGACTAAACTACCGCGACGAAAACAACCCACTTGACAGTAAACCTCGTCCGGTTGCAGACAGGCAACGGCGAGATTGAGCAGGGGAAAGAGATTGCGATCGGGATAGGAGGCGGTTTTTTCGCTTAAAAGGGTTAATTGCTCGGAAATAGGCGACATTAAAGCCGATCCCCAATCCTGATACTGTTGAGGCAATTGTTCTAAGAATTTCTGTAAATCCATGCTCTTGCAAAAGTGACGATCCTCACCCTTAATCATAGATCGTTGTGTTAGGGATGAAGTCACTGCCTTAATTGTGGAAGAGTGCTAATCTGATCTATTAGCCCATCAGTACCAGTAGAGAAACTTCTGATATGCCCTACAACTGCTTCCAGATCAAATTTTGGGGAGTAAGGGGGAGTATTCCCTGTCCAGGTTCGGAAACCGTTCGTTATGGTGGTAATACTTCCTGTGTGGAGATGCAAGTCGGTAGAGAAAGATTAATCTTTGACGGTGGTACGGGGTTACGCATCCTAGGACAGTCTTTGATGGCAGAAAGTCCAGTGAAAGCCCATTTATTTTTCAGCCACTCCCATTGGGATCATATTCAAGGTTTTCCTTTTTTTATCCCTGCTTTTATCCGGGGCAATACTTTTAAAATCTACGCAGTTCCCTCCCCCAACGGGGTGACCATGAAGCAAAGATTACACGATCAGATGTCACATCCCAATTTTCCCGTGCCTTTGCAGATTATGCGGGCCGATTTAGAATTTTATAATCTAGAAATGGGCGAAACCCTCAACTACGGCGATGTCAGCGTCGAAACCCGTCCTTTAAATCATCCAGGAGAAGCGGTGGGTTATCGGGTAAATTGGCAGGGTTTATCGGCAGCATATATTACCGATACCGAACATTTTCCTGATCGCCTTGATGATAACGTTCTGGCTTTGGCCTGGCAAGCGGATGTGATGATTATTGATGCTACCTACACCGATGAGGAATACAACGATCCTAAGTATTCTAAGGTGGGTTGGGGCCATTCCACTTGGCAGCAGGCAGTCAAAATCGCCCAGGCAGCGCAAGTTAAGCAGTTAGTTCTATTTCATCACGATCCCGGCCATAATGACGATTTTCTCGATCGCATTGGCGAACAGGCAAGAAAGATTCTGCCTCAAACTATTCTCGCCCGGGAAGGCCTGTTGATCGAATTACGACCGGAAGGTTCTCGGATAGATGAAGCGTAACCTAAGTCACTGTTCCCCACCATGAAGATAACTGCTGTAGATGGTCAACAGCTTATCCCCGTGAGCGGAGATAGGATAGAATGATATAACTTCATCTGGGATTTTCTCTGGTGCTATATTATAAAAATGTCCAATCAATCCTCACCTAACTCCACAGAAATACAAGCAATTTTTGATCAGATCGCTCCCGAATATGACCGCCTCAATCAAGAATTAAGTTTAGGATTACACCGTATCTGGAAATTAATGACAGTCAAATGGTGTCAACCCGAAAAAGGGGATTTTGCCCTCGATATCTGTTGTGGTAGCGGCGACCTGACTAACCTATTATCAAAACAAGTGGGTAAAACTGGCAAAGTGATCGGACTAGATTTTTCCCCACAACAATTAAAAATCGCCCGTCAACGTTTTAGCGCCACTAATATTAACTGGATGGAGGGGGATGCCCTCAATTTACCCTTTGCCGATTCTAGCTTTGATTGTGCCACTATCGGCTATGGATTACGCAATGTGGTCGATATTGCCCAATGTCTGGGGGAATTATACCGAGTCCTGAAACCGGGTGCTAAAGCGGCGATTCTTGACTTCCATCAACCTACCCAAACCATCGCCAAATTATTCCAAAACTGGTATCTCGATCATATCGTCGTTCCGGCTGCCGAGCGCTACGGCTTAACTGACCAGTACGCTTATATTAGTCCCAGTATCGATCGCTTTCCCCTGGGCCCAGAACAGGTAAAATTAGGCTATCAGTCGGGATTTTCCAGCGCTGTTCACTATCCACTCCTAGCCGGACTGATGGGAGTGTTAGTCTTGAAGAAATAACTTACTCACATTTCCGTTTATTTTTTGCTGCTAAATTGAATCTCCCTACTCTTTGGACATGGCTCTTACCGCCGATCGCGGGGGCAATTATTGGCTATTTTACGAACGATGTAGCCATAAAAATGCTATTTCGTCCCTACAAAGCGATTTATATCGGTAAGCGTCCTCTTCCCTTCACTCCGGGGTTAATTCCTCGCAATCAAGATCGATTAGCTGTCCGGGTATCGGATACGATCATGGGTTCCCTGTTAACTCCCGATGAATTACAAAAACTGGCTAAACGACTCCTCGACACCGAAAGGGTACAGGGGGCGATACTCTGGCTGTTACAATTAGCTTTAAAACAAATAAAAGGCGATCGGCAAGCAAAAACCGCCCAGATTTTGGCGGCGATTCTTCACGATTTATTCGGGGAATCTTTAGCGAGATTACTAAAAGTTTTAGCCCGACGGCAGGACTTTTTAGAAAAACAGATCAATCAAATTTTTGATCGCCTAGTCTTAGAATTTTCTCTCAGTGAACAACAGGCGCGACAATTCTCCGATTGGCTATTAGAAACCGTCCTACCTGCTGATGTTATCCGTCTAGCTTTAATCGATTTTTTAACCGATCGCAATATTCAGGTTATCGATGAAGGATTTCGGGAAAAAACCAGTGGAACCTATTGGGTAGTAGCCAATTTATTCGGTTTACGCAATGCCCTCGCTCGCTTACGCACTTTTTGCCTTGATGAAAAGGATTTAGCTAATACCAGAATCAAAGAATTATTACTATCTTTAGAGATGCGTAATCGTCTGAAAAACTGGTTACAAGGTATCTCTTTGCAAAATTTACCTATCTCCACCGTCAGACAATTGCGTAAAACCACTAGGGATACGGTGCGAATTTATATTCAAGAAAGTGGCGAACAATTTCTGCAAGATTTTGGACAAACGATCGACTGGCATCAAATCGCTAATTTAATTATTAATCGTCTGCAATCTTCGGTGTCAATGACTACATCATTAGGGGTAATTAGTCAAGAGTTAGCGTTAATTTTAGAGCGTTATCTAGAGGAAGATTTAGAGAAATTAGTCGCCCAAATTATCCCGATTCTCAACATCGATCAGGTAATCCGCGATCGGGTAAATGCCACTTCGCCGGCCGATCTGGAAAATGCTATTCAAGGCATTGTTAAACAGGAATTACAGGGAATTGTTAATCTTGGTGGGATTCTCGGTCTTCTAGTCGGACTAATGCAAACAATTATTTTAATTGCACAGAATAGAGGGTAATAATTGGTGGGTTAACTTAGTTTAACCCACCGGAATCATCCCGTTTATTTTTAAGGTAAAATCAAAAAACTTCCCTGACAGAAAAGAGTTTGATCGTCGAGAATAAAAGATTTAATCTCCACATCTTTACCTAAATCGACGGTAAAAGGTTGCAGATCAATAGATAAATCTGGGGCTAAACCTTGCCATTGTCGGGGACTAATCCCTAAAGTGCGAGCATCTTTTAAGGTAATATCAGCGCTAAAAATTACTTCTGCACCCGTTTCTCTATGGCCGAGAAGAGAGAAATAACCCTGATTTAAGAGAACATTTTTCCAGTTAAAACGCTGTTGTGAGATAATTTCTCTGGCGTTAACAATTCCGTTATTTTCTAGGGAAAAAATTAGTAAATCAGCAAAAGCATTAACTAAAATAGTCGAGGCGATCGAATTATTTAAATCCTGCTCGTTAATTTCCACCTCACCGCTAACCCGAATAGGTTCCAAAATTTTTAGGGGTTTCCCTCGCAAAACCTGCCCGATATTAAGACGAATATTTTCCCCTCTTAATTGCGCTTTACCTAGATGTAAACCTTGATAAATCGCTCTTCCTACGGCTAAAAATACCCCGGGGATATAACCGCGCAAAATTTGCCGATCATGACCTTGCAGCTGCATTTCTAAATCTTCTATCTGTTCTACTTGCGTTCTTAAGAACAGACGTACTGCTGGCGGCAAAACCTTACTAATAATCTCACTTTGAGTATTGACCCACATAAACGTTATCTCACTCACTCCACAATGTTTCTAATTGTAACAGAGCTAGATCGATCGAACCATGAGGGGCCGCCGTCAGCTATCATACTAAATCCGTTGAGTACAGGCTAGTTATGAGGAGAGGCAAAAGGCAAAAGGCAAAAGGGAATAAATAATCAGTTTTTAACTAGGTAGGCGTTAAAAATTATCAGATGCCCCCCTTATCAAGGGGGGAAGGGGGGATTAAGGGGGGATCGAACCTAAAATTCATTTTTAATTTAATTATAACCAACAACTTAATAACTGGATTTGGTATCAGTTATAGGTAAAAACTTCGCTACTTTCTGTTTACTGATTACTGATCACTGAAAAGCCGCTAATTTTTAGGTTTTTGAGGCGTTGAGGGAATTAAAACGAGGGGAAAGATAGGCGACTAAAACCCCGAGGGCAAACCCGATTAAATTGCGGAAAAGGGGCAGTAATTCACTGGTGCGAGTAACCACCGGTCCGATGCCAAAAGCAACAAAGAGGATAAACCAGAGGGGAGAGACAATTAAAACCCATTGCCAAGCGAAAACCTGTCCTTCTTTGCGAGGAATACCGGCAAAACCGAAGACTAAACCGCCGACAATTGAGGTAATTAAAGTTAAGATCCACTGTTCCTTCGGTAAACCGGGGACCACCGCACAACCACCCTTAACTAAACAGCCTTTTACCGTGTCTAAGGATTGTACGATCGCATTATTTTCGCCATTTTCCCGGACAAAATACATATTACCGAAACGGGCCTGTAATTCGATCCAAAAAGTGCGGGGTAAAAATTCATAGACGGCATCACCAATACTAAAAGATAGTAGATTACCGCCGCGACCATCGGCCACTAGGAGAATACTTTTATCATCCAATCCCCAGAAATTAATCACGGCCCGGCCGGGGCTGCGGTCATATTGGGTTAAAACTCGCATTTTCCAGCCGGTTTCCCCTTGAAATGTCTCGATATCTCGGATTAATGCCTCTTCCTGTTTTGCGGGTAGATAATTGGCTAAATCAACGATCGGAGTGGCTTGATTGGGCAGTAATTCGGGATTATTCACCGCTAGAGCTTGATCCGGGCAGATAATCCAACCCAGACAGCTAATGACACCAATTACAAGAGCGATCGAGATTCCTCGGCAAAAACGATTGAGCATAGCACTTCTAGACAATGAGAATTTTTTCAGCAAGGGTGTAGGCTAACTTTCAGTTTCTTTACACTTATTTACTTTATCTTAAGGGAATTCTCAACTTTAGTCACCCAGTTAGGGACTTGCGCTTTGATAATGTACCTTTTGGGCGAACGCAGTTCGCCCCTACATTAATGTACCTTTTGGGCGAACGCAGTTCGCCCCTACATTGTGGACAAAATCCGTTACTGTAGGGGCGCAAGGAACCTGCGCCCTCCGATCGCCCAGGTTTGCTGATCACCCTAAGTAGGGGGAGAGCCTTTGAGAGTCCCCGCAGCTAAGGGACTTGCGCTTTGATAATATGCCATCTGGCCGGCCTGATTCTTCTACAGAGCGATTTTCTGGCTAGGATATTATTCCCACGCAAGTCCCTTATCGGTCATCAGATGCGAGTTTTCAGTTCACTCTCCAGAAACTCAACTCAAGCTGATGAGGTCTCAACCAGTGGCATTAACTGGATCTTTTGCCAAAATGGAGTAAATATAGTAGCGGGGGGATGGTCAATGACAGCACAGGAAGTATTAGAGTTAATTCAACGGGCAAAGGACGAAAGAGCGAGGGAGTTGAATCTGTCTGGCAGAAACTTAACAGAAATTCCTCCCGAAATCGCTCAACTCACCTCCCTGCTAAAACTCAACCTCAGCTTTAACCAAATCAGCGAGATTCCAGAAGCGCTCGCTCACCTCACCTCCCTGCAATACCTCCACCTCAGCAATAACCAAATTAGCGAGATTCCAGAAGCGCTCACTCAACTCACCTCCCTGCAATCCCTCTATCTCTACAATAACCAAATTAGCGAGATTCCAGAAGCGCTCGCTCAACTCACCTCCCTGCAACACCTCTATCTCAACAATAACCAAATCAGCGAGATTCCAGAAGCGCTCGCTCAACTCACCTCCCTGCAAAGCCTCTATCTCGACCATAACCAAATCAGGGAGATTCCAGAAGCGCTCGCTCAACTCACCTCCCTGGAACGCCTCTACCTCGGCCATAACCAAATCAGGGAGATTCCAGAAGCGCTCGCTCACCTCACCTCCCTGCGATACCTCAACCTCAACAATAACCAAATCAGCGAGATTCCAGAAGCGCTCGCTCACCTAGTCAACCTGAAGCGATTAGTCCTCAAAAATAACCCGATCACCAACGTTCCTCCGGAAATTATTCGTCAGGGATGGGGTGAAATAATATCGGATAATGGCAACCCGCAGGCGATTTTTAGTTATCTCAAGGATAAAGGAAAAAAACGCCCTCTTAACGAGCTTAAAGTTTTATTGGTGGGGGAGGGGGATGTGGGGAAAACTTCCCTGTTAAAGCGGTTACGGCACAATACCTTTAATTCCGAAGAACCCAAGACCCCCGGCATTAATATTGAAAAGTGGCAACTGCCCCAAAAACCCGATATTCGCCTCAATCTCTGGGATTTTGGCGGTCAGAAAGTGATGCAAACCACCCATCAGTTTTTTCTGACTAAACGCAGTCTTTATCTGCTTGTCCTCGACAACCGCAAAAACGAACAGCAAAACCGTCTGGAATACTGGTTAAAACTCATTGAAACCTACGGAGGCAATTCTCCCGTGATTATCGTGGGTAATTGTGCCGATGAAAATCCCCCCCAAGTTAAGATCCGCACCCTCCAGAAAAAATATCCCCAAATTACCAAGCTAATCGCCACTTCCTGTAAAACCGGTGTGGGAATCGAGCAACTTGTGCAAGAAATCGCCTCCCAAATCGATGCTATTCCCCATATCAAAGATTTATTGCCTAATAGTTGGTTTCAGATCAAAACTCAACTAGAAGCAATGCAAGAGAGTTATGACTTTATTTCCTACGAAAAGTATCAGGAAATGTGTCAGAAAGCCGAGATTAAAGAGGCCAGCGCTCAAAAAATTTTAGTGCAGTTTCTCCACGATCTCGGTATTGTCCTCAACTACCAAGATGATCTGCGACTGAATGAAACCAATGTCCTGAACCCAGAATGGTTAACTGACGGTGTTTATGATATTCTCAATAATCACGATTTGATGGTGCAAAAAAAGGGCATTCTTTCACTGCCAGATCTGCACAATAAGCTAAACGGCGCTTAACCTGCATGATCCAATAGCTATAACCCTTTTGGAGTCTATATCGGTGATCCGAAGTAAAAGCCGTTTAGCTTATTCTCAAACAACCCCAACGTTATCCCGAAAATAAACGCCGATTTTTGATGGATTTGATGGGAAAATTTGAACTCTGTTTTCCCCTTGATGGTTACAGTCCCGATCGCTATCTAATCACCGATCTTCTACCCATCGATGAACCAGATGTGGATATCTACGAAAACGCACCTTTACACTTCCAGTACCGTTATGATATCCTGCCCGGTAGCATCATTTCCCGCTTTATCGTCCGCAATCACCAGATGATCTATAAAACCATGCGTTGGCGTAGTGGTGTGGTTCTGACAATGGATCTTAACAAAGCTTTGGTGCGTGCCGACGAGGAAGATAACTACATTAGCATAAAAGCCGAGGGTGAGCGTGCTAGTGCGCTTTTAGCTATTATTAAGACAGATTTTCAGAAAATTCACGCTACTATCCCTAATTTAGCCGTACAGGAAAAGTTAGTGATTCGAGAATTGCAAGGGGAAAAACCCACCGGGGTAGAAGTTCCCGTCGATTATCTCTATCTGATAGAACTCGATCGCCAAGGCAGCGTGGAAGCAACTCTCCCCGGTTTGCGCGGCAAATATAATATCCGCAATATCTTAGAAGGGGTGGAATCTAAGACAGAAAGAGAAGGATATCTCGACGAAAGACAGCAACTTAGCCGCAAAAGCCGAGAAAATCGCCCTATAGGTTCCAAAACGCCAGAAAATCGCAATCTCCTGAAACCTAGTCTCGCTTTGTTGCTGGTTTTAGCTGTGGTTGCTTTTATCTTTGCGGTGCTTGCCAATACTGTGCCAGTGGTACAGTTTATGACCAGCGTTTTGGCAATTATTTTTATCTTTGCTTTGATTGTGATTGTGGGATTGCTCTGGACGGGTAAAATCAATGAAACGACCTTCAATCAGTTTTTAGAGGGTTTTTGGCGATCCATCCCGATTTTTAAAGGACAAGAACCAAAAACCAACAACGATGACACCTCCCAAGAAACCCCCGAATCGGAGCAGTAAAGATTTGCTTACCACAGAAAGGTAACTTAGGCGAAAAAGTTTACAAATATTTAGGGTTTGCTGAAAAAGTTTGTTGGTGGGGTTAGGAGTTGAGAGTTGGGGTTTTAGGGAGTTGGGGTTTGAGGGTTTTGGGGTATTAGTTGAAATTCTCCTATCTCCCCACTCCCCCACTCCCCCATTTCCCCACACCCCACACCCTACACCCTACACCCCACACCCTACACCCCACACCCCACACCCTACACCCCACTGCCCCATCTCCTTAACTGCGTTTCCAAGTATTCCAAGCGACTTTAAAACCGATCAAGAGGCGACGGCTGCCACGATCGAGCTTGCTGAGACCAGCTTTAGCACTACCGAGACTGCGATCGACTCCTTGGACAACTTGGCGGGTACTTTTGACCCCTTCATCGATATTGTCGGTTAATTCGCTGATTTCCGCCCCTGTCAGGCGAATTGCCTCTAGAGTCGGGGGAAATTCCTGATGGAGGGTATCGAACAATTTTTCGGCACTCCGGGCTGCCCGGGCTAACTCTTGCAGAGCAGGTAAAGCGGCGATGAAAACCGCCGTTAAACTAACGGCGACTAGCAGTAAAGAACATCCTAGCCAGAAAATAGGTTCGGTCATTTAGTAGTGATTCGAGTGTTGATTATCGCCCTGGGGGGATTCTTGCGAGTCAGGGGAGGGATTGTCCGTGGCTATACTTTGACTAGCTTCGATTCCGGCTGTCACCGCCTCTTTTAATCTCATTAAAGTATCATCCCAATTACGCCTGGCTGATTCCGATAGGCGATCGGCCTGCAATTGCATCGTCGTGGTCAGATCTTCGGCTAATTCAGGCAAAGCCCGCGCGGATTTTTGCAGAATTCGACGGGTTTCTTTTCCAGATCTGGGCGCTACTAATAAACCCGCCACTGCCCCGATCGCACTGCCCACTAAAACCCCGACGACGAATAAGCCACCGTTACCGTTATTGTTATCTGCCATAGGATTGCCCTTGTACTTAATTCCCAATTTTACGAGCAATTACACTTCTCTTGTGCAGTTTCTTCGGCAAAAATTTTGACCTGTTGCTCTTGGTAAGCAAAAACAGACCTAGAAGGGATAACTTGAGAAAAAACTAGCGATCGGGTAAGACCTGATTTTATGGCTGACTTTGAGCCAATAAGGAAGTGAAAAAGAAGAACCTCTGGGAGTCTTGCCGTGTTTCGACCCCAAAGGTTCCTCTTATGCTGAACTTATACTCCTCACACGATATTTATATTACACACAATCCGCTGCTTTTGTCAAGGGGTTTATGAAATTTTTTCCATAGACTTCTGGCCAAATTAATTTTTTAGGGTCGGTAGGCGCTCTTGCCGGGGACGGCTATCATACTAAATCACTGGTTAAGACTGTCTATGAGCGCCGGAGCTGCGGAGCGGGGAGAGGTAGTTTGAGCATTTGTACTAAAATTCTCAAGAGGCAGTTTAAATACAGTAAGCTAAGACGTACTTAGGGTTTGCTGAAAAAGTTTTTCGTGGGGATAGGGTGTGGGGTGTGGGGTTTTACCGATTTTGAGGGGGTCAATTACCTAATTTTCAGGGAAAAAGTACCTGAATTTTACCCCCGATCACTCCAATGGTTGGCACTTTTTGAGGGAAAAAAAGTCTAAAAGTCTTACCCAACAAGGTTTTTAGATTTATTCAGCAAACCCTACTTAAACTGCTTATTCTTAGATTAGCCCAATCTCCCCCCCCCAACCCTATAGGGTTGATTCATTTAAATTAAGTACAGCTGATTTTGAGTCAATAAATTTGAATGAAAATTCTCAAGTTTATCTTTTTCTAATCAAAAGAGTTAGTGACAATAACTAATCTTT
>VYLL01000447.1_pt2 | contig 17704 bp, 16 predicted proteins | sample 5114301 | NCBI WGS metagenome assembly VYLL01 (sample SAMN12291809, study PRJNA351875) | freshwater metagenome | isolation source: freshwater lake | place: USA: Michigan, MSU2 Lake | collected 2011-08-16 | reverse complement strand
ATCAAACTCTGGAATGTAGAAACAGGCCAAGAAATCCGCACCCTCAAGGGGCATGATAACTGGGTCAATAGCGTTAATTTTAGTCCCGACGGCAAGACATTGGTGAGCGGTAGTGAGGACGGGACTATCAAACTCTGGAATGGAAACAATGGCTGGGATTTAGATGCTTTAATGGGGCGTAGTTGCGATAGGGTACGGGCTTATTTGCACAATCCTAATTCTGATGTTAGGGAGGAGGATAGACATTTGTGTGATGGGATTGGGGGTAAATAGTCAGTATCAGGATTTTGAGGATTAGAGGATTTTCAGGATGCTCAACCTTAAAAGATTGTCGGGAGTTTCCAAGTAAATAATCCAGTTAATCCTAAAATCCCGTTAATCTTGGTTTAGACTTCTTTGTGAGGATACAGAAGGATTGTAGGGCGATGCAGAAGCATTTTAGGGCGATGCAGAAGAGTTGTAGGATAATGCAGGACTTAAACGCTTTAATGGGACGTAGTTGCGCTTGGGTGCGGGTTTATTTGCAGAATAATATTAATGTCAGGGAGGAAGATAGGCATTTGTGTGATGGGATTAGTACAAAGAATTAGCCCACCAATTTAATAATAAAGTTGATCTGTTACAGCCGATTGTTAATTTAGGTTTTTTTTCAGAGATTATCGCCACAAACACGCACCCTACAAGAGCGGCGATCGCATTAAAAACGTTTTATTTACCTCAATAACTCTGTTGCTTCTTTTAAGACTTGATTAATTTCGGGTTTGTGACAACTAATTACATCGTTTGGTAAATGCTTGTGATGGGGAAAAGTAGAGAGATTGGGAAAGTGAGGGGTACTATCATAACGAAAAACTAGGTTGTTTTTTTCATCTTGTAAATGGTAACGATAATCTAGGAATTCTAAGTAATTGTCTGTGATTACTATAGCTTCGTTTATTTCTAATAAATGGGTCTGCTTGAAACGTAACCTAATTCTTAAATTAGCTCTTTGTGATGTCAGTATTTCTTCTTGATAACGTTCTACATAAGCATTTTCACACTGCACAATTGCTTGCTCTACTTGATTGAGGTAATCAGATAAAAGTTTAAGCAGCATGATTTAATCTTTGTTCTAATTCTTGACGCAAAGCAAGGTAATGACGATAATCGTTTGCCCATTCTATAAATATTATATCATCTGACAATATTCCCTGATTGTATTCTTTATAAAAATCTTCGGAATCCATTTTATGTTGGTTCTCATAGACGCTAAGTCGCTTGGCAACAGCAATCAAAGCATCTAAAGATGATGTATATTGAATGGTCTGTTTACGCATTTTTCTTTTACTCCAAAATAATGATATTTTGATTATAAACGATCGCGCTCAAACAAAAACATAAATCGTCGGGTGCGAAGCGCGATAGCGTAACGCACCAATTATTCTTTTAGTTTCTTCTTTTTTATCAGTGGAAAAAGCATAAAGCCAAATATTAGAATCAACAAAACAACTATGATTTTTAAGTTCCGTCATAAATTTCTTCTCGTTTCATAAATTCTAAATTATCAACCTCTATAGGATTTTCCAACAGGTATTCAATCATATCAATTTCAGTTTCACCTTTATTGAGTTGATTTTGAGCTTTAAATGCGGCAATAAGTACCTGTATCTGCTGAATTTGTTCAGGTTTAAGTCCAGTTACATTAATATTTTTAATCATGGCTACCTTGGAATGATTTTTACTTTAATTATACTAATTACACCCTCTCACAATAATGCTCTTCCTTTTTTACATCTTTGACCAAAATTATCGGTGTTTATCTAGAGCAGACAGAGGAAGATGTAGCAATGATTAAACCAGCTGTATTGGTACGAATATCACCGATACTGACTTGAATTGTCAGGTTAAATAAAACTAAAGCTATTGAGAGAGAAATAAAAATCTACACTTCAACCAAATGAACCCAACTTAGAGAAGATTTAACGCTGTTAAATAAGCGTTTATCGCTGGTGTATAAATTTGCTTGAAATCGTTGAGCTAATACTAGATAATGGGCATCATAAGTAGCAGGAAGATTCAAGGTTTGCGAAATTTCTATTGCTTGGTAATGGAGGTAAATATCTCCATGAAACTGAATGGGTAAATCTAAGACTTCTGTAAGGAGGGTTTGCGCTTCTGTCTCCAAAATTTGACCAGCTTTTTTCAGACGATGAAATACGTTAGTGACTTCGTAACATAATAAAGTTGGCGCAATCACTAAATTTTCCTCGGTCATCCATTTTTGCCAGAGTTGACTATACATTGTTACAGAAGGTTCAACCGTTGTTAAACGAACTATAAAACTAGAATCAACACAGATAAATGTATTAGTCATTATTTTCTCTATTCACTCACAATTTCTTCCATCAATTGCCGATCTCTTTCTTCTCTCATTTGATGAATAATTTCAGTAACATCGGTTTCAAATGGGTTTCCCTGACGACGTTCATAAATGGCTTTTCGAGTTGCGTCAATTCGTTCTAATGCAATTTCCCAAGAGGGGTGATCTTTGAGTTTTTTTCCTAACAATTCCTGTTCTTCTAGGGACAAGGATTTAATTGCATTAACTAGAGATTCCACGAGTTGAATATTCATTTTTTTACATCTTTGACTAAAATTATCGGTGTTTATGAAGAGTTATTATAGCCTAGCCTTTGAATTATAACAAAGAGACGCAAACTCCGTCGCTTACGTCCCCAATTCATCCCCAATCAAAGTTTACCGCTTGGATAACCGAGAAATAACCCGTTTAAAGTCATATCATCCTGTAAGGAAAACTAGCCCGACTTTTTTAACAATTGTCGGCAAAATTTTGCTTGCTTTTTTCAATGCTTTTTGCGATAATATTTTTATAAGACTTTATATATAATGGAGTGGTGGCACTCCAAAAAGGATAGACAGATCCCCATTATAAGAAAAGTATAACCGAAGCCGCCGCCCAAGTCAAGGGATCACTCCTTTTTTTTTGAGAAGTTTTCAGAAAAAAAAAATCAAAGAGGCAAAATTTTGCTTGCTTTTTTCAATGCTTTTTGCGATAATATTTTTATAAGACTTTATACATAATGGAGTGTTGGAGTCTAGAGAAAAATGCACGGATTCCCATTATAAGAAAAGTATAACCGAAGCCGCCGCCCAAGTCAAGGGATCACTCCTTTTTTTTTGAGAAGTTTTCAGAAAAAAAAATCAAAGAGGCAGCCGGAGATATTCGGTTTTTCTTCACTTTTTGGGCAAAAAAAACCCTTTTAGGATGCCTATAATAGGAGATAGAAAGGGTTAAAAACTAAAAAAAAATGGCGGAGAGAGTCCAGAAAATCCTTGCCCAGTGGGGAATTGCCTCCCGAAGAAGGGCGGAGGAGATGATCGTAGCCGGCCGGGTGAGACGGAATGGCAAAATCGTGCAGTTAGGAGAAAAAGCCGACCCGGAAAAAGATCACCTAGAGATAGACGGAAAAAAAATTGAACCGGCCAATCGTCCCAAAAGATTGTATATACTGGTCAACAAACCCATTGGTGTGGTTTCTACCTGTAAGGATCCACAAAACCGGCCGACAGTAATCGACCTTTTGCCCGACTCCCTCGCCAGCGAGACGGGGTTACATCCCGTAGGCAGGTTGGACATCAACACCACTGGGGCTTTACTCCTCACCAACGACGGTCAACTCACCCTCACCCTCACCCATCCCCGTTATCATTTGCCCAAAACCTATCGGGTTTGGCTAGATGGTGCGATTGATAGACTTGCTCTCCAGCGTTGGCGAGAAGGTATCCTCTTAGAGGGAAAAAAAACCTTACCCGCACAGGTTGAGATACTCAAGCAAACCGACCAAAAAACCCTACTAGAAGTTATTTTAGTGGAAGGAAGAAATCGGCAGATTCGCTCTGTAGCCGAAGAGTTAGGCCATCGCGTCCTGAAACTTCATCGCAGTGCCATCGGTCGTATTCAACTAAACTCTGGTAATAATTCTCCCTTACCCTTGGGTGATTACCGTTTTTTAACCCTTGATGAACTGAAATATTTAAAGAACCAGATTAACTAAGCTGAAAGTCAGCCCCTAATAGCGATATGTTTCGCCTTCTCCAATCACAACTTGATCCCCAGCGTAAACAACGCAGCAAATTACTGGAAATCGGCGTTTATTTGCAAAAAAATCGCCTAGAACAGTCCCTTTCTCTCGAGGACATTGCCCAGAAAACCCTAATCCCGCGCCATCGCCTAGAAGCACTGGAAGCGGGGGATTTGGAGGCATTGCCCGAACCGATTTATATTCGTTGGTTAATCAAACAATTTGCCGATAGTCTGTCCCTGGATGGTGAGACGATTAGCCGACGTTTTCCCACCAAGGTAAATAACTTTTTTAGGGGAATAAAACCGTCTTTATCGCTGCCGAGTCTTCAAATTCGCCCGATTCATCTCTATTTTCTCTATTTAATCTTAGTTATTGCTTCCGTACAAACCCTATCCCACGTCCTGCAAAAATCGGTACTGCAATCGAATCGCTTACCGCCGCCTTCCTTGCCACAACAGCAAATTGTCCAACCGAAAAGCAATCCCCTTCAACCGGTAGCCAACAAAACCAGCAATAATCAGCAGCTGGTGGTGGGGGTAAAACTGGAGGATGACTGCTGGCTGCGGGTGGTGGTGGATGGCAAGACAGAATTTGAGGGTGTACTGCCCCAAGGAAGCCATCGCACTTGGCAAGCAAACCGAGAATTAACCGTGAGGGCGGGTAATGCCGGCGGGGTTTACGTTGCCGTTAATAATGCCCATGCTAAACAACTGGGGCAACCGGGCAAGGTCGAGGAAGTCACCTACCGGGCAAATTGAGCTAATTTATGCAAAAGGTTTTTTCACCCCTCGATCGCCTTCAGGGAGGGTTAATCGGGGCATATATTGGGGAATCCTTGCATAATCAGCCCCTAATACCAGCCTTTAACTATGAGGCGACACCGAGGACGACCCTGCTTTTGCAAGCTCTGCAATCTCAGGAGGATTTACCCCTTGCGATCGCAGCCAAGCAGCAGTCGGAATCGGCGTTATTATTTGTGCTGTTGCCGGAGATTTTAACCTGGCCCGACCATGGGGAACGTTGGCAAGCTAGATTAAATTTTTGGCTGAAAAAGGGCTTAATTTCCGAGTTAACCCGACAAGAAGCGATAATTTGGGGAGAGGCTGTAGGTCTGTTATTACGGGGAAAAAGGCCTTTAAATCAGTTAATAGGGCAATTGCTAACTATTAACCCCAAGAATAAGCTATTAGAGCAGATTCAGTCAGCTTTAGGGCAGAATCATCCCTTAGAGTTCATTTTATCGGCTTGGGCGAAAGATAGCTCACCTTTGGGAATTGCGATCGCAGCTTCTCTCTATACCTTTCTGCAAACGACCGAGGATTTCGCCGTTAGCGTGCGTCGCGCTAATTCTAGTCCCTATCAACGGCAATTAACCACCACTTTAGCGGGGATTTGGGCGGGATTGTACAACGGTATCGAGGGGATTCCCCTAGCTTGGCGGCAAAATTTGCCGAAAGAGCCAGTTAAACAGCAATTAATGGATAAAGCTGGGGAAATCTATCGAATTTCCCTGGGTATATCTCCTCATCTTGTCTTATCTCCTCATACTGCCGTCGCTTACGGGGGAACAATCCAACCCCGTCCTAGCTTAAAATTGGTCTCTCAAGATAAGTAGGGGTTGCTGAAAAAGTTTTTCCTGGTGTGGGGTGTGGGGTGTGGGGTGTGGGGTGTGGGGTGTGGGGTGTGGGGTTTTACCGATTTTGAGGGGGTCAATTACCTAATTTTCAGGGAAAAAGTCCAGGGATTTTCCCCCCAATCACTCCAATGGTCGGCACTTTTTGAGGTCAAAAAAGTCTAAAAGCCTTATCCAACAAGGTTTTTAGATTTATTCAGCATACCCTACTTAGTTTGAAAGATATTTTGTACCATTTTTTTATCCAAACCCGCGGCAATTTTATCTAATTCTGCTATTTCCCCACTGTCTAAACTCCATCCTAAAGCCCCTAAATTATCCTCAGCTTGCCGAACATTTTTAGCTCCGGGGATAGGAATTGTTCCCTTACAGATACACCAATTTAAGGAAACTTGGCTAATAGTTTTATTTTTAGCTTGGGCAATAACTTCTAGGCAACTCATCAGAGGCGAAATAGCGGGAATTAATTGACCAAAAAGGAAGCGACGTAATCCTGGGGGTAAGTTTTTATTATCTCGATATTTCCCCGTTAATAACCCCAAAGCTAAGGGACTATAGGCAATAATTTTAATGCCCAATTGATCACATAGTTCCTTTAATCCTAAGTCAGTGAGGGGATAGGTAGAAAGGAGAGAATACTGTACCTGTAAACTGGTAATAGGAATGCCGCGACTGGCAAACTTTTGATAGGCAGACTTCAATCTTTTCGGTCCAAAATTGGATAAACCGACTCCTTTAACTAACCCCTTTTCCAGACAATCTCCCAATCCGTCTAATAATCCTCCCTCCTGCCATGGCGCATAATTGCCCGTTGACCAGTGCATTTGCACTAAATCCACTGGGCGGCCTAGTCTGGTTGCCGAAGCTTGACAAGCTTTCACCATGGCATGACGGGTTAAACGCCAAGGATAAGGGGCGAGTTTGGTAGCAATACGAATATGATCAGCGTTATAACCGCTATATTCCCCTGTAAAGCGTCCTAATAGCTTCTCACTCTGTCCGTTGAGTTTGCCTGTCCCGTAGGAGTCTCCCGTATCAAATAGGGTGACACCCCGCTCGACGCAGAGATTAAAAACCGCTTGTAACTGGCTATCCATACTCTCATCGTAACCCCAGAGAAGACGATTTCCCCAGGCCCAAGTACCGCAGCCCATGGGGGGAAGGGATAGAGTTTGATGTGTGACTGTCAAGGGATTCATGGGTCAGTTTCTCTGGGTTTTTTCTCAAGCTTTCAGCAAGATATTCTACTACTAAATCGACTTGGGTTTTTGTTTAACAAATAATCCCCGCAACCAATAGTAAAAACTATCGATATAAGTAAAGATTACTGGCACAACCACCAAAGTTAACAGGGTGGAAGTGGTAAAACCACCAATAACGGCAATCGCCATCGGTGCGCGAATTTCCCCATCTGCACCCAAAGCTAAAGCAATCGGTAACATCCCGGCAATTGTGGAAACGGAGGTCATAATAATTGGTCGTAAACGAGAGACTCCCGAATCAATCATCGCCTGAAATTGCGGTTTCCCTGCCTCAATGCCACTCAGGGCAAAATCGACTAACAGAATCGCATTTTTAGTGACTAATCCCATCAGTAAAACTATGCCAATTAAAGCGTATAAACCTAACTCTTTTTGGGTAATTAAAAGAGCGATTAAAGTACCACCAATCGATAAAGGAAGGGAAGTTAAAATCGCTAGGGGATAGAGAAAATTGTTATACAATAAGACCAGAATCCCATAGATAGAAATAATTGCTAAACTTAACGCCCCCAAAAAACGAGCAAAGATATCGCGCATAATGCGAGCATCACCAAAGGGTTCTTCTGTCACCTCTGGGGGTAAGTTTTTCATAGTTGGTAAAGCGCGAATTTGTGTCACCGCACTTCCCAAAGAAACTCCCTCTAAATTAGCTCCAATATTAACCTGACGTTGACGGTTAAAGCGTTGAATTTCCGCAGGTCCACTACCTAAGCTAATTGTCGCCACCGAGTTAAGCGGTACTAACGTCCCATTACTGCTAGGAACGCGCAAATTTTGCAGAGTTTCTATCTCACTGCGTCCATCATTGGCAATTTTCACCCGGATGGGAATTTGTCGGTCAGCAAGGTTAAATTTAGCTAAATTAAACTCATTATCGCCGATTAAAGCTAAAGATGCAGTACGGGCGATCGCTCTGACCGAGACTCCCTGATCGGCAGCCCGCACGGGATCCGGTTGAATAATGAGCTCCGGTTTAACTAAACTTACCCCAGAACTGACCTCGACAAAACCGGGTAAAGCCCGCATTTCTCGCTCTAATTTTTGGGCAGTTTGGGTTAAAATATCGCCATTTTCACTTTTTAAAATAATAGCGACATCCTTAGTGCTTCCTGCTCCACCCTGCGCCCGAAAACTAACTCTAGCACCAGGTATCTTCTGGAAATCCCGGCGGGTTTGTTCCTCAAATTGCCGTTGAGTTAGCGATCGCTGTTTCTTAGGAACTAAATTAACATATATTAACCCCGTATTTACCCGTCCCGAATCTCCCGGAATAGCCAAAACATTAGCGACGGCGGGATTTTTTTGCAGTAAACTATTCACCTGATTAGCCACGGCAACAGTATCATTCAAAGTCGCACCGGGAGGCAATTCTAGACTGATCGTACTTAATCCAGTATCCCCGGAACTAAATAATCCTTTCGGAATCAAGGGAACTAACTGTAAACTACCGATAAAAAAGGCCAAAGCCGCCAATAAAGTCAGGATTCGATGACGTAGGGACCAAGTTAACAAACTTTTGTAGGGACGAAAACGCGGGCGCGAGGAGGGATTACCATCACCGGTTTTGAGCTTTTTCGGCTGTAGAATATAGGCACTTAACATCGGGGTGACGGTGACAGCGATCAAACTGGAAAATAGGGTAGAAACCGCCACCGTAACGCCGAAAGGTTGAAAGAATTGCCCCGGCACACCGCCCATAAAAGCAACCGGCAGGAATACCGCTATAATTGCCGCCGCACTGGCTAAAACGGCTAATCCAATCTCTTTTGAGGCATCAAAAGCCGCTTGCAAGGGTTTTTTACCCATAGCTAAATGTTGATCGATGTCCTCCACCATACACACCGCATCATCCACCAGATTCCCCAAAGCTAAAGCTAAGGCCAGCAGGGTCATACCGTTAAGGGTATAATTTAGGGACTGCATCACCCAAAAAGTCGGGAAAATCGACAAAGGCAGGGCCAAACCCGTGATAATCGTGGCGCGCCAATTGCCTAAAAATAGACCCACCGTGATCACCGTCATCATACAACCAATCAGGAGATCGCTCAGAAGGCTTTCGTAACTAGCACGAATTGAGTCAGCACGGGTAAAAATTAATTGAAATTTAATATCTTCGGGCAGTTTTTTCTTTAAATTCTCGATTTCTTGGCGCACTGCTGTTTCTACCGTCACCAAGGTGCTGCCAGTCCCCCGTAGAATCGAAAAACCCACCACTGGCTGCCCATCTAAGAGGGCCATTTGTCGGGGATCACTGGAACTATCCCTAACTGTCCCTAAATTGCTTAAGGGGACCGTATCACCGTTAGGTAAAGAGATTTGATAATTTCTTAAATCTTCGATCGTTTCAGCGCTGCCGAGGGTGCGGACAGTTTGTTCACTACCACCGATTTCCGATCGCCCTCCGGGTAAATTAATATTAAAACTGCGAATTTGGTCATTAACCGCCGTGGCCGTGATACCGTAGGCGATCAGACGACCGGGATCTAAATCTACACGCACTTCTCGATCGACTCCCCCAACGCGATCAACTCGCGCTACCCCCGGCACTCCCGTTAAAGCGCGGCCAATTTGACGATCGACTAGATCACTTAATTCGGCGATCGATCTTTTCGGGGAGGAGATGGTATAGTTCATCACCGCCCCCCCGGCAAATTCTAAACGTTGGACAATTGGATCATTAGTATCTTGGGGTAAATCCTGCCGAATTTGTGCTATGGCATTACGCACATCATTGGTAGCGCGATCGCTGTTAGTGCCAAGGATAAAGTTAACGGTGGTGGTGCTGCTGCCTTCGTTGATGGTAGAAGTAATTTGATCGATATTACCCAAAGCAGCCACCGCATCCTCGACTTTTTTGGTGACTTGGGTTTCCAATTCCTCTGGACCGGCGCCGGGTTGATTAACGGTGATAATCACGGCCGGAATGTCAATATTAGGAGAGCGATCGATCCCTAATCCTAGAAAGGCAATGTATCCCATTAAGGCCATAACCAGGGAGATCAGGATCGTCGGAATGGGATTTTTGATAGACCAATTAGAAATATTAAAAGCCATAATTTCAGTTATCAGTTATCAGTTATCAGTTATCAGTGGGTAAGTTATCAGTTACCAGATGTGAGTTTTCAGTTACCGGTTATAAGCATTTTACCAATTTCCTCCGCATCATCATTGATACTTTGAAAGGCTCTTTCCTCTATGTAATTCGTGTCTTTCAATAGAGACAGCCAATACTTTGTTTCTAGACATTCCTTATAAGCTATTGACATTTTAGCTCGAAAATCAGCTTGAGAAATAGCTCCATTAGCCTCGGCAATGTTAGCCCCGATTGAAGTGCCACTCCTTAATAGCTGTTTTGACAAAACATATTCTTGTTTAGTCTCACACAAATATTTATAGCCTTTAACAATCCTAATGGCAAATTTATAAGCTTTATCATAAACTTTACTCTCCATCTGTTTGCCCCGCTACCGATCACTGATTACTGATTACTGATCACTGATCACTGTTTACTGATCACTGTTTACTGATCACTGATTGCTGTAATTTTGTCGCCATCACCGAGATAGGCTGCCCCTTTGACCACAATGCGATCGCCCGCTTGTAAACCGGTGAGAATTTCCACGCGGTTATTGGGCATAATTTGACCTAATTGGACAGTTTTGGCGGTAACGGTGTTATCAGGTTCAACTAAATAAACTAGAGCTTGATTATCTTTTTGGGGTAAAACCGCGGTCATGGGGACGGTTAAACTATTGCTAGTATTCGTTACGATCGCACCTCGTAAAAACATCCCCGGTTTTAACCCTGTATTGTCGGTTAAATCGACTTTAACCGTTGCTTGACGGGATGCCTCATCGACGATGGGATTAATTTCGCGCACCTGTCCCGATAATTTTAAACTGGTATTAGCATCGGAAGTGATAGTAACGGGCGCTCCGACGCGGATTAAGGGCAATTGATTCTCAGGAACCCGCAATCTTAGCTCTAAACGCCCATTTTCGATGATTTTAAAGAGAGCATTTTGACCGTTGGTGGTGTCCCCGATGCGGCCATTTCTTTCGGCAATTTTGCCACTGACCGGGGAAATCAGGCGCGTCTCGTTTAATTGGGCGTTAACAATGGCTAAACGGCTTTGAGCTTCCGCTAATTGGGCTGTAGCTTGGGCTATCACTTCAGGACGATTGCCTGCTTGCAATTGTGCCAGTTGCTGCTCTGCTTCTCCTAAACGGGATTGGGTCTGTTGTACGATCGCCGCTTGCTTTCTTTCTTCATTGAGGACTTCATCGAGACGATCCCGGGCGATCGCTCCTTCCGCTTCTAAACTTTGGTTTCTCTGGACGCGTTTTTTGGCCAAATCCCAATCCGATTGAGCTTGACTAATTTCGGCTTTTATGCGTTGAATAGTTTGTTTAGCTCCAGCGATCTCCTCTTTACGGCTACCTGCTTGCAATTCTGCCAAACGCGCCCGGGATTGGGCGACATTTGCCTGTGCTTGGGTTAATTGCGCTTGCAGGACGCTATCATCGAGACGAGCCAAAATTTGACCTTGGCTGACCCTATCCCCTTCATCCACAAAGATTTCTTTGATTTGTAGTCCTGTCGCTTGGGAAAGAATCGGGATTAATTCATAGGCTGCCACGCTTCCAGTCGCTTTCAAGGTGCGGGCCACGGGAGTAAATTCTACCCTAGTGGTGGTTACTGTTTGTGCTGGTGCTTCATTTTTTGCCGCTACGGGCTGAGTATTGGGGTTTTGGGCTGTTTGGGGTCGATTAGCGAAACGAGTCGCCCCTAGGGTCAATAAAACCCCCAATCCCACACCGATAAATAAACCCCGTCCTCCCGATAGCCAAGAGTTGGTTTTTGTCGGTTTTGGCGAGTATTCGGGTTCCTCTGGCTCAATTTCGGGTTTAAATGCGATAACTTCGGGAACTAGCGAATTATCGGCTGAATGCTGGTTATTTTCTAGGGTATCTGGCCGCACGGTCTGCCCTCTCGGTAGATTCTGGATAAAATGTTAAGTTTTGTATCCATTTATAATCTAACGGAAAAAGGTCACGGGTGGGGAAAGTGAGAAAGTGGACTTACTGTAAAAATCCCAAATTGTCGTGGTTGGTGAGGAATCAGTAGGCAGTAGTCAGGAGACAGTAGGCAGTAGTCAGGAGACTCCGAGACAGGAGACAGGAGAATTAAGAATGAGTAATAATCAATTAAATGGTTTATTTAGAGATTTTATGCCAGTTAATCTGGCTCTCCCCTACTTGTGGTCATAAGAAAAAGTTATGAAAAAGTCAGAGATCCAAATTTTCTTGGCCCATGCCAGTGAGGACAAACCAGCAGTTTTGGCACTGTATGACCGCCTCAAGCAAGCGGGATATAAACCTTGGTTGGATAAAAAAGACCTGATTCCGGGTCAAATTTGGCGAGATGAAATTCCGAAAGCGATTAAAGCTAGTCAGATTTTTCTCGCCTGTCTGTCAGGGAAATCGGCTAATAAGCAGGGATACATCCAACGGGAGTTGAGGATTGCACTTGATACCTTGGGAGAGATGCTACCGGGGACAATTTTTTTTATTCCCATGAGGTTAGAAGAATGCGAAATTCCTGATCTGCGAAGTGCAGAAGTTAGCTTGAATCTGCGAGATATTCACCGGCTTGATTATTGGGAAGAAGACGGATTTGAGCAACTAGAAAGAGCAATTGGCTATCAGTTCAAGCTTGAACCGGAAGAGCCAAAACAACTGTTATCAGTATTTAACTTTGAGGTGGTGGGAGTAAATGCGAAGGGTGAGCAAATTAGAAAAGAGTCGAAACAGTCCCAATATTTCAGGGAAGATCTGGGCAAAGGCATCACCTTAGAAATGGTCGCCATTCCGGGGGGAACTTTCCTGATGGGAACAGAAGATGAGGAAATCGAAAGACTGGTTAAAAAATTTAATTGGGAAGGATTTAGAAGGGAAAGACCACAACATGAAGTAACTGTCCCACCCTTCTTTATGGGTAAATACCCCATCACCCAGGCCCAGTGGAAAGCGATCGCCTCTCGCACGGATTTAAAAGTTAAACAAGACCTTGATTTCAAGCCAGCCTATTTTAAAGACCGTCCCGATAGCGATCGCCGTCCCGTGGAACAAGTCAACTGGTACGATGCGATCGAGTTCTGTGCGAGATTATCAAAACTAACGGGAGGGGAATACCGACTTCCCAGTGAGGCGGAATGGGAGTACGCCTGTCGTGCTGGAACCACCACCCCATTTTACTTTGGGGAAACCATTACGGGGGAATTGGCTAACTACAATGCCAGTAATACCTACGCCGATGAACCGAACGGAGAATATCGAAACGAAACAACTCGCGTGGGACAATTTCCCCCAAACGCCTTTGGACTGTACGATATGCACGGCAATGTCCGGGAGTGGTGCGCCGATACTTGGCACGATAACTATGACGGTGCGCCGACGGATGGCAGTGTCTGGATAGAAAATGGTAATGATAATCGTTCTCCTCTGCGGGGCGGTTCCTGGGGCTACAATCCTACTTACTGCCGTTCCGCGATTCGCTACGACTACTACTTCCGCCGCGTCAACCGCATCAACAATTACGGTTTTCGGGTAGCCTGCGTTTTCGGGAGAACTCTCTAACCCTTTTTCCTTTTTCCCCTTTTACCCTCATTCCCTCGACCCATTTGGTCGATTTTTGCTTAACAATTGTCAAGGATTGTTAAGATGCGCTTACCCTGCACTTTTCCCCTAGTTCCCAAAACTAAACTCTAGGAATTTTTAGCCACTGCTAAAGAGGATGAAGTGAGGGCAGAAAAGAATTTAAGAGCATGGGTTGTTAGTCAACTAGCTGAAAATAATTAACTAGGGTTTGCTGAAAAAGTTTGTTGGTGGGGTTAGGAGCCGGTCGTCAGGAGACAGGAGACAGGAGAATTAAGAATGAGTAATAATCAATTAAATGGTTTATTTAGAGATTTTATGCCAGTTAATCCGCCTTTTTGACGTTTTTGAATCCTCAAAAATCAATTATGCGAGAGGTTTATTGTTACCCATCAAAAAAACAGGGAATCTCAACCGTTAAGTTAACACCAGTGAAGCCTTGCGCCCAAAATCCGAGGCTGTCAACATCAGTTAACTTTTATCAACGTCCAGACTAGACTTTCATGGGTTGGGAGTATCATCGAAGTATAAATACTTAGTGATGCCGATTCTCTAGGTTAAAAAATAGCCCCAGTCAAGAAGCGGAGGCAACCATGAATGACCTCTATAGCCAAGGCTTTGCACCAGAAGACTATTCGCTTAACCCTTTAGATAGTGAAGCTTTGGAGTTAGTTTCCCCAGATTTTACGGAGGTGAATCTGCCGGAAACCGAAAGCGGTTGGCAGGAAATGCCGACTCAAGGGGGTTGGAATTGGCAAAATGAGATGATGGTGGATTCTTTCAACTATCAACCTGATGAGTCTTGGCAAGATGTATCCCACTGCCATCAAGATTTCCATTATGAATCGCCAGAAGCTTTAATTAATGATATTCCCCATCAAGAATTAGGGTTTACGGGGTTAGGAAATGTGCATTTGTTGGCAGATTTACAAACGGGTCCAACCTGTGGTTACGAAACCATTGAAAATATTGTCCAGTGTTTCCATCCCGAGATTACGAATAATTTCTCAGACCAACTGCAAATAGACTATCCCGGTCGAGGAGGTGCTTTAAATCCTGAAGATTACCAAGAAATTTTGAGTTCTTATGATATCCCCTCCCATTGGGCAAATTTTGACCATCAGGAATTGGTTAATGCTTTAGATGAGAATCGTCCCGTGGTTTTTGTCGGGGATGCCCACAATTTAGACCCGATTTCCTATCCCGATTCTCAATCTTGGCACGCGATTACTTTAACCGATGTTAGCCGAAATCTCGATGGTGACGTTATTGGTTATCGGGGGATTGATTCTAATTTTCCCTATGAGGAAAAGTTTTGGTCTTGTTCGCAAATTGAACAAGCAAATGAGCAGTTGACTGGGGAGGTTTTAATTACCGATAAACCGGCGGAAGCTTGGCGGTTTAAAACTACTTGAGCAAATTTTATCTGGGAGAGGGAATCTTATGACTGCTGAAATGATGGGATTTTATGTTGTTAATGGGGTTGTCAATTTAATTAATAGTCAATTGGCGAGACAAGCGACGGAAAAACTGGAGGATAAGCGACAGGAATTTCAAAAATGGCAACAATTAAATAATCAGGAATTTCAGCGAGAGCAATTTGAAAAACAGAAGCAATTGCAGAAAGAACTTGCTGAACATAACCGTAAAACTCAGTTACAAGTAGCCCTAGAACAACGAAATACTGCCCGTCAAGTTGTTCAAGATCAGAAATTATTTCAAAACTGGCCTCTGAGAATTGTTCCCGATCAAATTTTGAATGCTAATCATGATGAGAATTTACTTTCTCTGAGAGTAATTCCCGCACCTCCCGTTATCGATTTTGATCAATTTGGTGGCAACAATAAAAGTTTTCCTAATATTGAAACTGGTTTAGCGCAAGGATTACGGGAATTTTTTAATCAACATTATTCTTTCCAAAGTACCGAAAGACCGATCGAACTAATTGATGGTGGATGGGATAGTAAACGCTATCATGGCGGTGCGGCTATTATAGGTCTTTTTGCCTTATTAAAATCTGAACCCATGTTAATTTTAGAGTCACAAATTGATGGGGATTATCTTCATCTTAATGTGGGCTATTGGGGAGAAGGACAGCAAAAATATTTTTATCAATCGATTATTTCTAATCTTCCCTATCGAGAAGTTGTCTATGAATCTGTTAAAATTAGAGCAAGACAATGGCGAGAAAAAAGAGAGCAACTGGCAAAACAATTAAATAAATCTTCGGAGGAAATTGATCGGCAATATGGGAGTGATAATGCCTTTAATTTGAAAATTTTACAGGACGAAGAAGCTCTCAAGAGTGCAGGAATTGATAGCAGTGATTTAGCGACTCAACCGTATAAAGTTACGGCTAAGGATTTTGAATATCTCTGTCAGTTTTTAGTCAAATGTCAATCACTGGTAGGCGGTTGGATTGCCGATATTCACTACCTAATTCATCACAATGTCCCGCCCATTTTGCCTAAGCTTATCCCCGATTTAATGCGAGGTATTGATGATCCTAAGTTATTAAAGACTATCGTTTCTGGCTATCGTCAGGTTTATGAGGCTTTAGAAAATGAACGCCCCGCTTGGATGCCTGAATTAGCATTAGATTTAGCTGATAGTTTAACTGCCTTGCCTGATAAAAATTGGGCCAAAGAACAGCTAGATTATTCCGTTAAGTCTTGGTTGCGATTGCGGGGGATAAATCCTCCTAAAAATTTAGAGCAAGCGATTAAAGCGATGAAATGTCTTGTTACCGTAGCAGATGAAGTGTATTTTAATAAATTACATCACTGTTTGGCAGAACTAGAAAGTCGTCAGCTTGCTACTCAAGTTAAAGGTTTATTGTCAGAACAATTGAGTGCTGAATCTTTTTACCAACGTAGCATTAAATTGCTGAATTCAGGTCAATTGCAAGAAGCTTTATCGAACCTTAATGCTGCGTTGGAACGTTATCCCAATCATTCTCAACTTAACCAACTCCGTCGCCAATTACCTAGTAATGCTCAATTTTTTGATTTTCAAGCTGTCACCGTCGATAGTCGAGGCAAGGAAGTCAAACGGGAAAAGAAACCAGCGCAGTATTTTACAGAAAACTTGGGCAATGATGTCACCCTGGAAATGGTCGCTATTCCAGCAGGACAATTCAAGATGGGTTCACCCGATGGACAAGGAAATGATAACGAACGTCCCCAACATCTAGTGACCGTTCCTGCCTTCTTTATGGGCAAATATCCCATCACTCAGGCCCAGTGGAAAGCAGTGGCCTCCCTGCCGAAAATTGAATGTGACCTTGACTTAAATCCTTCTAAGTTCTCTGGCAATAATCGCCCCGTTGAACAAGTCTCTTGGTACGCTGCAGTGGAATTCTGTATGCGACTCTCGAAAGCGACGGGACGAGACTATCGCCTCCCCTCGGAAGCGCAGTGGGAATATGCCTGTCGTGCAGGAACCACCACTCCCTTCTATTTCGGGGAAACCATCACCCCGGATTTAGCCAACTACGACGGCAATTATATTTATGCTGACGGTCCTAAAGGTATTTATCGTCAAGAAACCACCCCCGTTGGTAAATTTCCCCCCAACGCTTTCGGACTCTATGATATGCACGGAAATGTCTGGGAATGGTGTGCCGATACTTGGCACGATAACTATAAGGATGCGCCGACGGATGGCAGTGTCTGGATAGAAAATGGGGATGATAATCGTTCTCCTCTGCGGGGCGGTTCCTGGGGCTACTATCCTCTTAACTGCCGTTCCGCGATTCGCAGCAGCTACCTCAACCGCCGCGACTACCGCAGCGACTTTAACGGTTTTCGGGTAGTCTGCGTATTCGGGAGAACTCTCTAACCCTTTTTCTCTTTTTTCCCTTTTTACCCTCATTCTCTATTTTTTCTTTTTTCTTTTCTTTCCCGCCCTTAGGCGGGTCGATTTTGTAGGGGCGAACTGCGTTCGCCCGCCGGCAATAATTGTCCCACCGGCAATAATCGGGTTAATCACGGGTTTTGGGGTTTTTTGGGGATTTGGGTTTTTTGGGGGGATTTGGGCGCACGCGATGCGCCCCTACGGGTTTGGGGG
>VYLL01000240.1_pt1 | contig 17716 bp, 19 predicted proteins | sample 5114301 | NCBI WGS metagenome assembly VYLL01 (sample SAMN12291809, study PRJNA351875) | freshwater metagenome | isolation source: freshwater lake | place: USA: Michigan, MSU2 Lake | collected 2011-08-16 | reverse complement strand
GTGCGCGACCGACGAATACGCGATCAGCTTCTTCATGTCGGTCTGCACGAGCGCCACGAGCGAGGTGTAGACGACCGCGACCATCGAAAGGCCCATGACGAGCCAGAACCAGGTGTTCGACCCTTCCGGAAACATCGGCAACAGGAAGCGGATGAAGCCATAGCCACCCATCTTGAGCAGCACGCCGGCCAGGATCACCGACCCCGCAGTCGGTGCCTGAACGTGCGCGTCGGGCAGCCACGTGTGCACCGGGAACATCGGCATCTTGACCGCGAACGACGCGAAGAAGGCGATCCACAGCCATGTCTGCGCCTCAATCGGCCAGTCGTACTGCATAAGCTCGGGGATCGACGTCGTGCCCGCTGTCTGCACCATCCACAGCATCGCGACCAGCATCACAACCGAACCGAGCAGCGTGTAGAGGAAGAATTTGTACGCCGCGTAGATCCGGTTCGCGCCGCCCCATATGCCGATGATGAGGTACATCGGGATGAGGCCGGCCTCGAAGAAGATGTAGAAGAGGAACAGGTCCTGTGCCGCGAAGACGCCGATCATCAGCGCCTCCATCAGCAGGAACGCCGCCATGTATTCGCCGACGCGGTCGGTGATCGCTTCCCATGACGCGCCGATGCAGATCGGCATCAGGAACACGCTGAGCATGATCAGCATCAGCGCGATGCCGTCGATGCCGAGCGCCCAGGCGAAGCGGCCGAAGATCGGCGAGAATTCGGTGAACTGCCATTGCGGCCCGCCGATCTCGTAATTCGCCCAGAGCCAGCAGCCCATGCCGAACAGCACGAGCGTGGTCGCGAGCGCCGTCCAGCGCGCGGTGTTGGCACTGACGAAAAGGCACATCACCGCTGCGAACAGCGGGAGGAAGATCATGAGCGAGAGCATCAGCGCGTCATCACCCAGGTCGCCGCCGCGCACAGGCCGAGCAGCATCACGAGCGCGTAGGTGTAGAGGTATCCGGACTGGAACTTGACGGCCAACCGGCTGCCTTGCACCACCAGCTCCGCCGCGCCATTCGGGCCGAACCGGTCAATCGTGCCCTCGTCGCCGCGCTTCCAGAACAGGCGCCCGAAGGCGAACGAGGGTTTCACGAACAGCCGGTCGTAGAGCTCGTCCCAGTACCATTTGTTGAGCAGGAACCGGTACAGCCCGCCCGCGCGCGCGACAAACTTCCCGGGGATCTCGGGCGACTTGATGTAGGCAAGCCACGCCCAGCCCAAGCCAAGCAGCATCACGATCGTCGCGCTCAGCTTCACCAGCAGCGGCACCTCATGCATGTGGTGCATCAGCTCGGCATTGAAGAAGAGCGAACCGCGCCAGAACGCCGCACCCTCTTCCGGCTCTATGAAGATTCCGTGGAAAACAAATCCTGCGAACACCGCGCCGACGCTCAGCACGCCGAGCGGGATCAGCATCGACTTGGGGCTCTCGTGCGGGTGATAACCAGCCGTCCCATCGGGCGCATGGACCGGGTGATGTGCGCTGTCACCATGCTCGTCCGACGGGTGGTCATGGTGGTGCCCGTGCGTCGCGTGCTGGATATGCTCCGACGCGGCCCAGCGGGGTGTGCCCCAGAAGGTCAGGAACATCAGCCGCCACGAATAGAAGCTTGTGAGCAGCGCAGCGAACACGGCGATCAAGAAGGCGACATAGCCATGTGTCGAGTGGCTGGCGAAGGCGACCTCGATGATCGCGTCCTTCGAGTAGAAGCCCGCAAAGCCGAACACGCCGAGCACGCCGACGCCGGTGATCGCGAGCGTGCCGATGAGCATCGCGGAGAAGGTCAGCGGGATGTGTTTCCGAAGGCCGCCGTAGAAGCGCATGTCCTGTTCATGGTGCATCGCGTGAATCACCGACCCTGCACCCAGGAACAGCAGCGCCTTGAAGAAGGCGTGCGTGAACAGGTGGAACATCGCCGCGCCGTACGCGCCGACGCCTGCTGCAAAGAACATGTAGCCGAGCTGCGAGCAGGTCGAATAGGCGATGACGCGTTTGATGTCGGTCTGCGTCGTGCCGACGGTGGCCGCGAACAGCGCGGTCGCAGCGCCGACATAGGTGACGACCATAAGCGCGGTCGGCGACACTTCGAACATCGGCGACAGGCGGCAGACCATGAAAACGCCCGCAGTGACCATCGTCGCCGCGTGGATCAGCGCGCTGACCGGCGTCGGCCCCTCCATCGCATCGGGCAGCCAGGTGTGCAGCCCCAGCTGCGCCGACTTGCCCATCGCGCCGACGAACAGCAGCAGGCAGAGCAAGGTCATCGTGTCGACGCGCATCCCGAGGAAACCGATCGTCGACCCTGCCATGCCGGGTGCCGCCTCAAGGATCGCGGGGATGCTCACGGTGCCGAAGACGAGGAACGTGCCGAAGATGCCGAGCGAGAAGCCGAAATCGCCGACGCGGTTGACGACGAACGCCTTGATCGCGGCGGCGTTGGCGGACGGCTTTTTGTACCAGAAGCCGATCAGCAAATAGCTGGCGAGGCCGACGCCCTCCCATCCGAAGAACATCTGGACGAGATTGTCGGCGGTCACGAGCATCAGCATCGCGAAGGTGAACAGCGAGAGATAGGCGAAGAACCGCGACTGGTCGGGATCCTCCTCCATATAGCCCCAGCTGTAGAGGTGGACGAGCGCCGAGACCGTCAGGATGACAACGAGCATGACCGCGGTCAGGCTGTCGATCCGCAGCGACCAGTCGACGATCATGTCGCCCGAGCGGATCCAGTCGAGCACCGGCACGACATAGGCGTCCGCGCCGCCCATGAACGCGACGAACGTCATCCACCCGATCGCGGCGCTGACGAACAGCCCGCCGGTTGTTATCGCCTTGGCAGCCGTGTGCCCGATCGCGCGCCCGCCCAGCCCCGCGACGAGCGCGGTGAGCAGCGGCAGGAAGACCATGAGCTTGACGAGCGTCATCACCCACGCATCCGGTTGGCGTCGTCGACCGAAATCGTCGCGCGACCACGGAAATAGATGACGAGGATCGCAAGCCCGATCGCCGCTTCGGCCGCCGCGACGGTCAGCACGAACATCGCGAACACCTGTCCGACAAGGTCGTTCAGGAAGACGCTGAACGCAACGAGATTGATGTTCACCGCGAGCAGGATGAGCTCGATCGCCATCAGGATGACGATGATGTTCTTGCGGTTGATGAAGACGCCGACAACGCCCAGCACGAACAGGATCGCGCTGACGGTGATGTAATGCTGAAGGCCGATCATACCTCCACCCCCGCGCCGACAGGCTGGTCCTTCACGATCCGCACCGCGTCCTGCGGACGGCGCCGGACCTGCGCGTCGATATTCTGGGGCCGCGTGCCGCCCCGCGCGCGGTGCGTCAGCACAATCGCACCGATCAGCGCGACGAGCAGCACGAGCCCCGCAGCTTCGACAAGGTAGAGATAGCGCGTGAACATGAGCGCGCCGAACGCCTCGATGTTTGGCAGCGCTTCAGGCGTCGGGGCGACGCGGTTGTTCAGGACGATCGGCCCTGCGCTCCACGCCTGCGTCGCGATCAGCGTTTCGGCGACGAGGATCGCGGCGACGACCAGCCCGAACGGCAGGTATTTCGTAAACCCCTGCCGCGCCTCGGCGAAGTCGATGTCGAGCATCATCACGACGAACAGGAACAGCACCGCGACCGCGCCGACATAGACGATCACGAGCAGCATCGCGATGAACTCGGCCCCGAGCAGCAGCATCAGCCCCGCCGCGTTGAAGAACGCGAGGATGAGCCACAGCACCGAATGCACCGGGTTGCGCGCGCTGATCGTAGCGATCGCCGAGGCGACCACGACGAACGCGAAAAGGTAGAAGGCAAGGACCTGAATCACTGCGGCGCGCGCCTAGCGATACGGGGCATCGGCGGCAAGGTTCGCGGCGAGCGCGCGTTCCCAGCGATCGCCGTTGTCGAGCAGCTTCGCCTTGTCGTAAATCAGCTCCTCGCGCGTTTCGGTCGAAAATTCGAAGTTCGGCCCCTCGACGATGGCATCGACCGGGCACGCCTCCTGGCACAGCCCGCAATAGATGCACTTGGTCATGTCGATGTCGTAGCGCGTCGTGCGCCGCGACCCGTCGGCGCGCGGTTCGCTCTCGATCGTGATCGCCTGCGCCGGGCACACCGCCTCGCACAGCTTGCACGCGATGCAGCGCTCTTCGCCGTTGGGATAACGGCGCAGCGCGTGTTCGCCCCGGAACCGCGGCGAAATCGGGTTCTTCTCGAACGGATAGTTGATCGTCGCCTTCTTGCGGAAGAAGTACTGCAGCGTCAGAGCGTGCGCCTTGACGAACTCCCACAGGGTGAAGGTCTTGATGAGGTGGGCGACGTAACTCATGCGGGCACCCCATACCTCGTCATCATCAGATACCCCGACACCACCACCACCGACGCGATGCTCAGCGGCAGGAATATCTTCCACCCCAGCCGCATCAGCTGGTCGTAGCGGTAGCGCGGGACGGTCGCCTTCACCCAGCTGAAGATGAAGAAGAACACGAAGATCTTCGCGAACAGCCACACGATCCCCGGCACCGCGTACAGCGGCGCCCAGTCGATCGGCGGCAGATAACCGCCCCAGAACAGGATCGCGTTGAGCGCCGCCATCAGGATGACGTTGGCGTATTCGCCGAGCCAGAACAGCGCGAAGCTCATGCTCGAATATTCGGTCTGGTACCCCGCGACGAGCTCCGACTCGGCCTCGGTCAGGTCGAACGGCGCGCGCGCGGTCTCGGCGAGCGACGAGATGAAGAACATCACCGCGACCGGCCAGAACAGCGGGTTGAAGCCGAAACCGTTGGTCGGCCCCAGATGCGAACGCTGCGCCTCGACGATGCCGCCCATGCTGAACGTCCCCGCCCACAGCACGACGGAAATCAGGATGAAGCCGATCGAGACTTCGTACGACACCATCTGCGCGGCGGCGCGCAAGGCGCTGTAAAACGGGTACTTCGAGTTCGACGCCCAGCCTGCGATGATGATGCCGTACACGCCCAGCGATGAGATCGCGAGGATATAGAGCAGCCCGACGTTGATGTCGGCGAGCGCCATGCCGGTATCGAACGGGATCACCGCCCAAGCCATCAGCGCGACGGTAAAAAGGATAATCGGCGCGAGCAGGAACAGCCCCTTGTTCGCGCTCGACGGGATGATCGTTTCCTGCAGGAACACCTTCAGCCCGTCGGCGAACGATTGGAGCAACCCGAACGGGCCGACGACGTTCGGCCCCTTGCGCAGCGCCATCGCTGCCCAGACCTTGCGGTCGACATAGATCAGCATCGCGACCGCGAGCATCAGCGGCAGGCTGATCAGCAGGATCATCGCGGTGTTCCAGACGAACCAGCCGAGGCCGTCGCCTAGGTGCGACTGGGCCCATTGCGTCCAGGTCATTCTGCCGCCTCCAGCATGGGCGCGTGGCCGTAGGTGATTTCGGCCGAACACGCCGCCATCGTCGGTGAGGCACGGCAGATGGCGTTGGTCAGGTAGAAATCCTTGATCGGGTAGCCCGTGATTTCGCCCTTGGGCTTCGACGGCAGTTTCGGCACCGACCAGCCGTAGTCCGACAGCCCCTCAACGCCCAGCGCGGGCACTTCGGCGACCATCGCGGCGCGCAGCGCAGCGAAATCGTCGAACGGCAATCGCACGCCCAGCACGTCGCTCAGCGCACGCAGGATCGCCCAGTCCTCGCGCGCGTCGCCCGGCGGGAAGACCGCGCGCTCACTCATCTGGACGCGCCCTTCCAGGTTCACATATGTGCCGGGCTTCTCGGCATAGCTTGCCGCGGGCAGTATAACGTCGGCAACATGCGCGCCCGCGTCGCCGTGGTGACCGATGAAGACCTTGAAGCTCGGCGCGAACGCGCTCCAGTCGACCTCGTCCGCGCCGAGCCCGAACACCAGCTTCGGCGCGGCCGCGACGATATCGGCGATCCCTCCCGGCTGCGCATAGCCGAGCATCAGCCCGCCCATCCGTGCCGCCGCCATGTGCAGCACATTGAAGCCGTTCCAGCCGTCCTTAATGAGGCCGAGCGTTTTGACGAGCGCCAGCGCTGCGCCGTGCGCGCCGTCGATCTTCAGCGCCCCGCCACCGACGATGACCGCCGGGCGCTGCGCCGCGCCGAACACTTCGGTCACTGTCTTGGGCAGCTTGCTCAGCAGCCCCGTATCCGTACCCAGCCACTCGACCTTGTACGTCAAGTCGGTCTCCGGCCCGATGGCGAAGACCTTCGCGCCGCGCTTGATCGCTTTGCGGATTCGCGTGTTGACGAGCGGTGCTTCGCGCCGGACGTCGGTCCCCACGAGGAGAATCGCATCCGCCGTCTCGATGCCGGCGATCGTCGTGTTGAAATTGACGGCGCTCAGGCTCGACGTTTCATAGGCGAGGCCGGTCTGCCGCCCCTCAAGCAGCGATGAACCCATGTTCCGCAGCAGCACCTTCGCTGCGTACATCGTCTCGCAATCGACGAGATCGCCCGCGATCGCCGCGACGCTGCTCCCGGCATTCACCGCCGCGATTGCCGCAAATGCCTCTTCCCAGCTCGCGGGCACCAGCTTGCCGTCACGTCGCACATAAGGCCGGTCCAAGCGCTTGCGCACCAGCCCATCGACCGCATGGCGCGTCTTGTCCGACGCCCATTCCTCGTTCACGTCCTCGTTGATCCGCGGCAGCGCGCGCAGCACCTGCCGCCCACGACTGTCGAGCCGGATGTTCGTGCCGACCGCGTCCATCACGTCGATCGCGGGCGTTTTGCGCAGCTCCCACGGCCGCGCCTCGAACGCATAGGGCTTCGACGTCAGCGCGCCGACCGGGCACAGGTCGACGACGTTGCCCGACAGCTCCGACTGGATCGCGTGTTCCAGATAGGTCGTGATCTGCATGTTCTCGCCGCGCCCGATCGCGCCGATGTCCTCGACGCCCGCGACTTCCTCGGCAAAGCGGATGCAGCGCGTGCACTGGATGCAGCGCGTCATCACCGTCTTGACGATCGGCCCCATGTACTTCTCGGTGACCGCGCGCTTGTTCTCGTCGTAGCGGCTGTAGCCCTTGCCGTAGGCGAGGCTCTGGTCCTGCAGGTCGCACTCGCCGCCCTGGTCGCAGATCGGGCAGTCGAGCGGGTGGTTGATGAGGAGGAACTCCATCACCCCCTCGCGCGCCTTTTTGACCATCGGCGAGTCGGTGCGAACCATCTGCCCCTCGGCGGCAGGCAGCGCACACGAAGCCTGCGGTTTCGGCGGCCCCGGCGCGACCTCCACCAGACACATCCGGCAATTGCCCGCGATGCTCAGCCGCTCGTGATAGCAGAAGCGCGGGATCTCCTTCCCCGCGGCTTCGCACGCCTGAAGGACGGTAGCACCAGCGGGAACTTCGACCTCGAGGCCGTCGACGGTGAGTTTAGGCACCCGGATTCACCCCGCCCGTTGCCGCGACCGGCGTATCCGCGCCGTTTGCGAGCCGCCACATCGCACCAGATACCAGTCGGCGCAGGTTCTCCCTGTTGATCGCGATCTTCGAACCGGCGTTAAGGCATCCGGAAATGGCCGGGGTCACCGCCGCCAGCGCCGCTGTATCGGCAGGGGAATACGGTTCGGCCCGGACGAGTTGGTCGGCCGCAGCAATATCGGCGCGGACGACACACTCGCCAAAGGCGCCGGCGACGCGGGTCGTCTCGTAGCGCGCGCTCGTCGGATATGGCACCGCCAGCGCCACAACCTGCGACCAGTTGCGGGCGGGCGCCGCGGCGAACGTCTGACGATAGAGCGCGCCCGACAGCATGCCATGGAGCAACGGCTCATCAAAGCGCAGGACGCTGACATCGACCATGCTGACTTTGGTTTCGTCCATGCAGGTCGCAATGCTGAGCGCCGTCGGCACGCATGAGGATGCGATCTTGAGAAGCGAATGATCGATGCCGACATCGTTCGATGCCGCAACGACACGCCTTGCAACGGCTTCTTGCTTGCGCACGATGCAATTGCCCAGATGCCATTCAACCCGCGCCATATCGCGCGGACTTACCTTGATCGTCGCGCGGTCGACGGATTGCCTCAGGCGGCTGCCAGTTCGCACCTCCTCGGCCCGACGCGGACGGTCGGTCGTCGCGGTCGTGGCGGCGGTCGCCAACAGAGTGAGAGCAATGATCATTCCGCCGCCTCCAGCATCTCGGGCATAGCCCGTTCGTTGATTCGCCGCTCGATCTCGGGCCGGAAATGCCGGATCAACCCCTGGATCGGCCACGCCGCCGCGTCGCCGAGCGCGCAGATCGTGTGGCCCTCGACCTGCTTGGTGACATCATGGAGCAGGTCAATTTCGCTCAAATCCGCATCGCCCGTCCGCAGGCGTTCCATCACGCGCCACATCCAGCCGGTGCCTTCGCGGCACGGGGTGCACTGGCCGCAGCTTTCGTGCTTGTAGAAATACGACAGCCGCGAAATGGCGCGGACGATGTCGGTGGATTTGTCCATGACGATGATCGCCGCGGTGCCGAGGCCCGAGCCGAGCGCCTTCAGCCCGTCGAAATCCATCGGCGCGTCGATGATCTGCGCGGCGGGGACCAACGGCACCGACGACCCGCCGGGAATGACCGCGAGCAGATTGTCCCACCCGCCGCGAATGCCGCCGCAATGCTTCTCGATCAGCTCGCGGAACGGGATGCTCATCGCTTCCTCGACCACGCAGGGCTTGTCGACATGGCCCGAGATCTGGAACAGCTTGGTCCCTTCGTTCTTCGGGTTGCCGATGCCGGCGAACCACGCCCCGCCGCGCCGCAGGATCGTGGGGACGACCGCGATGCTCTCGACATTGTTGACCGTCGTCGGGCAGCCATAAAGCCCTGCACCTGCCGGAAATGGCGGCTTCAGGCGCGGCTGGCCCTTCTTGCCCTCCAGACTCTCGATCATCGCGGTCTCTTCGCCGCAGATGTATGCGCCCGCGCCCCGGTGGACGAAGACGTCGAAGTCATAGCCCGATTTCGCCGCGTTCTTGCCAAGCAGCCCCTTGGCGTATGCCTCGGCGACGGCGGCGGAAAGCGTCTCGGCCTCGCGGATATATTCGCCGCGAATGTAGATGTACGCGGCGCGCGCGCGCATCGCGTATCCGGCGATCAGCGCGCCCTCGATCAGCTTGTGCGGATCGTGGCGGATGATCTCGCGGTCCTTGCAGCTGCCGGGCTCGGACTCGTCGGCGTTGATGACGAGGAACGAGGGGCGCCCGTCCTTCGACTCCTTGGGCATGAAGGACCACTTCATCCCGGTCGGAAAGCCCGCCCCGCCGCGCCCGCGCAGGCCCGATGCCTTGATCTCGTCGATGATCGCTTCCTGGCCTTTGGCCATGAGCGCCTTGGTATCGTCCCAATCCCCGCGCGCCTGCGCCGCCTTCAGGCCCCAGTCCTGAAAACCGTAGAGGTTTGTAAAGATGCGGTCCTTGTCAGCGAGCATCGCTCTAACTTCCTGAGGTTTTCTTGCGCGCGCCGATCGCGATAAATGCCGCGCCAATGGCGATGAATGCCCCGCCGACCAACCCACCGGCGAACAGTTGAACTGCGCCCGCCAGCACGAACAGGCCGCCAGCGAGTATGAAGAGCTGGAACTGCGTCATCGCCAACTTTCCCGATAGTCGTGGTTCGCGTCGACCATCTCGGGAAGCGTCGTCGGCCCGCCTTCGGGGCAGCTCACTTGCCGCGCGATCTGCGGCCCCGGCGTCACCGCCTCGCCCGCGGCGAGCTTGTCGAGGATGCTCGTCATGCTGTCGTAGGTCAGGTCCTCGAAATTGTCGTCGTTGATCTGCACCATCGGCGCGTTGGCGCAGGCACCGAGGCATTCGACCTCGGTCAGCGTGAACAGCCCGTCGGGCGTCGTCTTGCCCTTCGCCAGCCCCTTGTTCGCGCACGCGGCGAGCACATCGTCCGACCCGCGCAACATGCACGGCGTCGTCCCGCAGACCTGCACATGATAGCGGCCGACGGGCGCGAGATTGTACATCGTGTAGAAGGTCGCGACCTCGTACGCGCGGATGTACGGCATATCGAGCTGCGCCGCGACGAACTCGATCACCGGCACCGGCAGCCAGCCTTGCGTTTTCGTCTCGTCGCCCACTTGGCGCTGGGCAAGGTCGAGCAGCGGCATCACCGCCGATTGCTGCCGGCCCGGCGGATAGCGCGCGATGATCTCGGCGGCCTTGTCGCGGTTGAGCGCGTTCCAGTCGAACCCACCCCAGCGGGCGCGGGTCTCGGTGATGTCGGGGGCGTGGGGAGCGTCACTCATACGAAACGGCACCAGCTTGTGAGCGAGATCACTGCACTATTCAAATCGTGGTTCGCCAACCGCCACTGGAACATCTCATTGGAGCAATCTTTGGTTTGGGCGTTGCGCGAGAGGCAAAGATCGAGAAGATCGTTTGCGATTTTCAGTTTACGCGTCGCGTCGTCAAACTCAGCGACACTGGACTTGCACGCCGGACGAGTCTGACTCACGCCAACTGTTGGCATCGCCAGAGCGAGGCACGCCGCAAGAGCGGCCCTCACCGGTCACACTCCCCAAACACGATATCCATCGCGCCGAGCACAGCCGTCGTATCCGCGAGCATGTGGCCCTTCATCATGAAGTCCATCGCCTGCAGGTGGCTGAACGCGGTCGGGCGGATCTTGCAGCGGTAGGGCTTGTTGGTGCCGTCGGCGACGAGGTAGACGCCGAATTCGCCCTTGGGGCTTTCGGTCGCGACATAGACTTCGCCGGCGGGGACGTGAAAGCCCTCGGTATAGAGCTTGAAGTGGTGGATCAGCGCTTCCATCGACCGCTTCATCTCGGCGCGCTTCGGCGGCGCGACCTTGGTGTTGTCGGTCATCACCGGCCCCTCGGGCATTTCGGCGAGGCACTGCTTCATGATACGCGCCGACTGCCGCACTTCCTCGACGCGGACCATGAAACGGTCGTAGCAGTCGCCCTTGGTCCCGACTGGCACGTCGAAGTCCATCCGCGCATAAACGTCGTACGGCTGCGACTTGCGCAGGTCCCAAGGGATGCCCGCCGCGCGAATCATCGGACCGGAAAAGCCCCAGCGCAGCGCGTCGTCCTTGCTCACCACCGCGATGTCGACGTTGCGCTGCTTGAAGATGCGGTTGTCGGCGACCAGGCTGATCGCATCCTCAAAGAGGCGCGGCAGCCGAGTGTCGAGCCAGTCGCCGATGTCCGTAAGCAGCTTCAGCGGCACGTCCTGATGCACGCCGCCGGGGCGGAAATAGGCCGCGTGCATCCGCGCACCCGACGCACGCTCGTAGAAGTTCATGCAGTCTTCGCGCAGCTCGAACATCCACAGATTGGGCGTCATCGCGCCGACGTCCATGACGTGGCTGCCGAGGTTGAGCATGTGGTTCTTGATGCGCGTCAGCTCGGCGAAGAACACGCGCAGGTATTGCGCACGCAGCGGCACGTCGAGGTCGAGCAGCTTCTCGATCGCCAGCACATAGCTGTGCTCCATGCACATCGGCGAGCAGTAATCGAGCCGGTCGAAATACGGCAGCGCCTGCAGATAGGTCTTGTATTCGATCAGCTTTTCGGTGCCGCGATGGAGCAGCCCCACATGCGGGTCGACGCGCTCGACGATCTCGCCGTCGAGCTCCATGACGAGGCGGAGCACGCCATGCGCCGCCGGATGCTGCGGGCCGAAGTTGATCGTGTAATTGTCGATAGCGGCGTCGCCGGGCGTCTCGCTGCCCGCCTGATTGCCGACGGTGACGATGCGCCGCGACGTGATCGCCTGTTCGAGAATCTCAGCCATTGCCATTACCGTTTGTTCGAGCGTAGCGAGAACCCCTGTCGAGCGTCAGCGAGACCCCTTCCGGCGACAGCGCGATCTCGCTTCGCTCGATAGGGCCCCTCGCTCCGCTCGGGGAAGCGGTTGTGGGCATCACCCCTCCCCCTTCGGCTTACGAGCGCGCTTTGCTTTCGCCGTTTCGGGAGGTAGCGGCTGCTGCCCTTCGGCACCGTTCGGGTTCGCCTTCGCCTGCGCGCGGCGGCGCGGCTTGCCTTCAGGCTCGTCGCCTTTCGCGCCGCCGCTGCCGGTCTGGGTCACGCTGTCGGTCACCTTGGGCTCGGCAACCAAGGCCGGCGCAGGCGTCTGCACGGCATCGGCCTTTTTGATCGTGTCGGCATCGAGTGGCGTCGGCGCGCCCTTAGCCTCGGGCAGCGCCGCTTTCTCGTCGCCGGGCAGCGCATATGCGGCGCCTTCCCACGGGCTGAGAAAGTCGAACGTCCGGAAATCCTGCGCGAGCGAGACTGGTTCGTACACCACCCGCTTGGCTTCTTCCGAATAGCGCATTTCGGTGAAGCCCGTCAGCGGGAAGTCCTTGCGAAACGGGTGCCCCTCGAAACCGTAATCGGTCAGAATGCGGCGCAGGTCGGTATTGCCCGCGAACACCACGCCGTACATGTCGAACACTTCGCGCTCGAGCCAGCCGGCGACCGGCCAGATATGCGTGACGCTCGGCACCGGCGCGACCTCGTCGGTCGATACTTTGACGCGGATGCGGTGATTCTTCGTGACCGAAAGCAGGTGATAGACAATCTCGAAGCGTTCGGCGCGTTCGGGGTAATCGACGCCCGCGATTTCCATCAGCTGCTGGTAACCCGCATCGCGCAAGCCCGTCATCGCGGTCGCAAGGCTGTCCCGCGCGACGACGAGTGTCACCTCGCCGACCTTGTCCCAGGCGTCGAGGATCGCCGGACCGCACAGCTTGCGGGCGAGGTCGATGGCACCGTCATTGGCGGCATAAGCTGGTGCGGAGTGCCCCATCAGCGGACCATCGTCCCTTCGCGGCGAATCTTCCGCTGCAGCTGCATGATGCCGTAGAGCAGCGCCTCGGCGGTCGGCGGGCAGCCGGGGACATAGATGTCGACCGGCACGATCCGGTCGCACCCGCGCACCACGCTGTAGCTATAGTGGTAATAGCCACCCCCGTTCGCGCACGATCCCATCGAGATGACGTATTTCGGGTCGGACATCTGGTCGTACACCCGGCGCAGCGCGGGGGCCATCTTGTTGCACAGCGTCCCCGCCACGATCATCACGTCCGACTGGCGCGGGCTGGCGCGCGGCGCGGCGCCGAAGCGTTCGAGGTCATAGCGCGGCATGTTGACGTGGATCATCTCGACCGCGCAGCACGCGAGGCCGAACGTCATCCACCACAGCGAGCCGGTGCGCGCCCAGTGGAACAGGTCCTCGGTCGAGGCGACGAGAAAGCCCTTGTTGTCGAGCTCGCCCTGCATGTCGGCGAAAAACGAGGAATCGGGCGCGAGCGTCCGGCCATCCGCAGCGGCGCTCCGGGCGAGTTCTACTCCCATTCGAGCGCGCCCTTCTTCCATGCGTAGATATAGCCGAGCACAAGTTCGAACAGGAAGATCATCATGCCAACCCAGCCCGCCCAGCCGGTCCATTCGAGGCTGACGGCCCAGGGGAAGAGGAACGCGGCTTCAAGGTCGAACACGATGAAGAGGATCGCGACGAGGTAGAAGCGCACGTCGAACTGCCCGCGGCTTCCCTCGAACGCGGGAAAGCCACACTCATATTCGGTGAGCTTTTCAGGCGTGGGGTTGTGCGCGCCGGTCAACCGCGACACCGCCATCGGCGCGAACACGAAGACACAGCTGATCGCGAGCGCAACGCCCAGAAACAGCAGGATCGGCAAATATCCGGCGGCCACAGAAGCGGCAGGAAGGGTGTCCACGAACGCGACTCCGTTGCGATGCAACACGCATCGCTTTCCCCGCCCCTAAACGCCCCCAACGGGGGGTGCAAGGCGGCGAACACGGTGATAGCCATGCTTCCGACACAGGGAGGGACATCGCATGAAGATCAAGCTTGCACTGGCGACGATCGGCCTTGCCACCGCAACCGTCGCGCCCGCGCAGATGGTAACCGCCGCGAACCCGCAAAGCGTGGTCGCCGCGCTCCAGGCGGGCGGCTACAAGGCACAGCTCGACAAGGATTCGACCGGCGACCCGCGCATCACCAGCGCGGCGACGGGCTCGCGCTTCGTCATCAACTTCTACGGGTGCACCAACAACGTCCAGTGCAAGACGCTGACCTTCTACGCAGGCTGGACGGGCACGAAGGCGACTGTCGGCGACATGAACGAGTGGAACAAGACCAAGCGTTTCAGCCGCGGCTACATCGACAAGGACGGCGACCCCGTGATGGAATTCGACCTCGACCTTGACGACGGCGGCATGTCGACCGCGCTGTTCCAGGACAATGTCGAGTTCTGGGAAGCGTCGATGGGCGCGTTCAAGAAGCATATCGGGATGTAGCTGGGGGCGCGCGCGCCGAACGGACCGGCTTCGGATTTACTGCGCGTCGCGCTCTTGCCTCTTTAGTTGCTCCCCGCTAGATCATTAGGCTTCGCGACATCGGCGACGCTGCGACCGGCCCTCCCGCCGGTCGAGGGCGGCTGTCCGGAAGCGCACAAGGAGCTCGACGGCACATGGCCAAGACATCCCCCGGCGAATTCATCCGTCAGGTCCGTGCGGAAGCGGCGAAAGTCGTCTGGCCGAGCGGGCGCGAGACCTCGCAGACGACGCTGATGGTCGTCATCATGACCTCGATCCTCGCGCTGTTCTTCTTCCTGCTCGACAGCGGGTTCAGCGCGATCGTGCAGTTTCTCCTCGGCTTTCTCGCGAACTAGTCCGCGTTTCTCACACACAGGGTTCACCGCATGGCACGCTGGTACATCATCCACGCCTATTCCGGCTTCGAGAACAAGGTGAAGGAGGCGATCATGGCGGACGCCACGCGCCTGGGGCTCGATGCGTTCGTGGAAGCCGTCGAGGTGCCGGTCGAAACGGTCACCGAAGTGCGCCGCGGCAAGAAGGTCCAGTCGGAAAAGAAGGTGATGCCGGGCTATGTCCTCGCGCGCCTCGCGATGACCGACGATGTGTATCACCTCATCAAGAACCAGCCCAAGGTGACGGGCTTCCTCGGCTCGAGCGGCAAGCCGCAGCCGATCAGCGATGCCGAAGCGGCCAAGATGCTCCACACCGAGGAAGCGACTGCGGCCGCGCCGAAGCAGAAGATCAAGGTGGATTACGAGATCGGCGACACGGTCAAGGTGCTCGAGGGCCCGTTCGCCAGCTTCAACGGCGTCGTCGAGGAACTCGATTTCGACCGCAGCCGTGTGAAGGTCAGTGTCAGCATCTTCGGGCGCGCAACGCCGGTCGAGCTCGAATTCGAGCAGGTCGAACGGGGCAAATAGCCAGGCGGAGATTCGCTAAACCGCAGCGGTCAGGCCGCCAGCGGAAAGCTCAGCATACGGTCGTTGACAGGAACGAGCGCCGCCGCGCCCGCTCCCACCGCGCGGACGATTTCAGGATGGTCCGCGTCAAGTCCGCCGGTCAGCGACCCGAACGCGGGAAGGATCAGCTTGGTCCCGCTCGCCACGAAACAGCGCCTTGCGACCCGCCGCCCGCGCACCGTTACGCGCAGCTTGGGGTGGAAATGGCCGGACAGCTCGGGCCGCGGCTCGCCCGCTTGGGCCTCATGGCGCAGGATCAGGCCATCGATCTCGGCCTCTTCGACAAGATGCCCGCCACAATGATCGACGATCGCACCGCCAGCATCGTGATTGCCCGTGACCCACGTCCAGCGCACCGCCCCCGTCAGCGCACGCAGCATCGCCTGCGCGCGCACGGGGAGCCGCTCGCAGCCCTGTGCATCGTGGAAGCTGTCGCCAAGGCACCATATCTCGGCCGGGCTCGCCACGACCGCGAGCGCGGTCAGGTCGGCAAGCGTCGCGACCGAATCATAGGGCGGCAGCATCTGTCCGGACCGTGCGAACCAGCTGCCCTTTTCGAGGTGCAGGTCGGCGACGAGCAGCGCGCGCCGTTCGGGCCACCACAGCGCGCCGCCGCCTAGAGCGGCGAAGTCCCGACCGGCGAACGAAAAGCGAACCATTCGGTGCGGTTAGGCAGCGACGACTTGTCGGGCAAGAGGAACGACACGCGTTTCGTGGCAAAATCGACCGAGACCCGCCGGAAGGCGCGCAGCGTGTCCATGCCGAGCAGCATCGCCGGGCGCTTCAGCAGGTCGAACTTCTTGAACGGGTGCGCGTCTGCAAATGCAACGGCGACGTTGGTCAGCGTGAAGCCGCCCCGCCGGATGGCCTCGACCAGCGCGATGTCGGCCGCCATTGTGCGACCCGCGACGTCGGTCATCACCGTCGGCGTGAAGCCCTTTACCTTGCGCCGCTTCCGCAACATCTCGTGCAGCGCCATGTTCCCGACGCTTTGCTGCGCGCCGGAGTCGATGACTACGGTGATCGGCGCGCCGCCGATGTCGCTGTCGACCAGGATGAGCTGGCCGAAGCGCGACCGCGCGGTGACGACGATGGTATCGGGGTCGACGCGTTCGCGCTTCGTCGAGCTGCCGACGGTGAAAGTGCCGGTACGGAAGTCCATGACGACGCGGCGACCCTGAAGGCTGTCGACGCCGAGCAGGCCGTGTGCGCCCAAATGCTGTTTGGAGAGCGCGGCGGCGCTGATGTCTTCCGCCTTGCCCCCACCGACTTCGATACTGCCGACGCGCACCATATCGACGCTGCCGACGCCGACCATTGTGTGGAGTGTCGCGCTACCCGCGGGCGCGAGCTTGAGATGGTTTGCGAGCTCGCGCGAGACGACGGTCCGGTCTGCGCCGGTGTCGATGACGAAAGGAAATGGTCCCTTGCCGTCAACAGTCACCGGCACGGTCATGCGGTCGGCGTCATCGACTCCCGCATCGAGCGTGGTCGTGGGGCCGTAGATGGGCGGCGGCGTGTCCTGCGCGACGACGGGCGTCGCCGCCCCTATGGCCAGTCCGATCGCGACGTGTCGCATATGCCTCTCCCGCCGGGGAGTGTGACGCAAAACGACGGGCGCGCAAAGCGGCTATTTCATCGGGACCACACGACCTGCCGCCATCACGAAACGGACGCGGGTGAGCGCGCCAACGTCGGTCAGCGGATCGCCCTCGACCGCGACAATATCTGCGCTCTTGCCCGGCGCGAGCGTGCCGGCCTCGCTCTCGATCCCGAACAGCTCGGCGGTCGCCGTCGTTGCAGAGACAAGCACCTCGCGCGGCGTCATCCCGCCGTATTTGACCATCAGCGCGCCTTCCTCGCCGTTGCGGCCATGCTCGAACACGCCCGCGTCGGTGCCGAAGGCGATGCGGACGCCGCTGCGTTTCGACGCCGCAATCTGCTTGCCCCACATCGCGACCGCCTGCCGCCCCTTGACCTCGACCACGGGGGTGAACACGCCCTTGCCCAGCCGGTCGTTGACGCCCGAGATCGCCATGAGCGTCGGGACCATCCACACGCCCTTTGCCTTCATCGCACGGATGCCCGCGTCGTCGACATAGGTGCCGTGCTCGATCGAGGCGACGCCCGCCGCCGCCGCTTCCTCGATCCCGCGCGCGCCGTGCGCGTGGCTCGCGACCTTGAGGCCCAGCCGCCCCGATGCCTCGACGATCGCGCCGATTTCAGCCGGCGTGAAATGCCCTTCGAGTCCCCGGCCCTGCTGGCTGAGCACGCCGCCTGTCGAGGTGATCTTGATGACGTCGACCCCGCGCTTCGCCATGCGTCGCGCCGCCTCCGCGCAGTCTGCCGGACCCGAACAGGTGTTGTCGCCGAACAGGGCACGGTTCACCTTGTCGCTGAACCCCGACGTATCGCCATGCCCGCC
>VYLL01000237.1_pt1 | contig 17766 bp, 14 predicted proteins | sample 5114301 | NCBI WGS metagenome assembly VYLL01 (sample SAMN12291809, study PRJNA351875) | freshwater metagenome | isolation source: freshwater lake | place: USA: Michigan, MSU2 Lake | collected 2011-08-16 | reverse complement strand
CTTAAAAGCAGATTTGGTAAATTCGGCACTTCCTCCCTGATGTTTTTTCTTAAAGTTAGGATACTTAGTACGACCAGCAAAGAAATTAGTAAAAGCTGTTTGTAAATGTCTTAAGCCTTGTTGTAAAGGTACACAGCTTACTTCATTGAGAAAGTCTAATTCTTCTTGCTTTTTCCAATCGGTCAACATTGAAGAAGTTTGAGCGTAGCCTACTCTTTCTTGCTTTTCGTACCATGCTTGTGTTCGTTCGTGGAGAGCTTTGTTGTAAACTAATCTTACACAGCCCAAAGTGCGCCGCAATAGCGACTCTTGTTCGGGTGTGGGGTAAAATCGAAACGAATAGGCTTTTTCCATACCTCGTATTTTAGCATATATTTTGTAAATGCGCTAATATTTAACAGTAAAGCCGCCGTAAAACGGCGGGGTTTCAGACCCAAATTTTCGATGAATTTCACGTTTTCGGCACGCCACAGGTCGCCAGTATTATCAATACCATGCTTCTAATCCGACGGGCCAATCGTGGGAAACGATACCTGTTTTTGTCCGCAACTCCCGACGAGGGTTTACTAAAACGATTGGATAAAGCGGGGTTTCGCTATCGATCGATCGACCCAGTAAGAGAAGGAAAATACCGGTTTCCCGATACCCCAGAAGAGGCCAATTCCCTCGCTCAACAGGGATGGCGACAAGTAACCTCGGAAATCGAGCTATCTTTTATTCCTTTACCGTCGAGTTTTCAAACTTCGGAAAATTGGTTGAAAGAAAATAAAGAGCGAATTTTAGACTATTTTAAGCGATACCCCGGCAGCAAGGGCGCGATTATTCTCAATTCGATCGCTTCGGTTAAACGTCTGCTGCCGATTTTCCGAGAATTATTGGCGACTATCGGTTTAACAGTGGGGGAAAATACGGGTCTTTCGGGAACGCGGGAGAAGTTGGCATCGTTAAATCGTGATCTGGTGATCGGAACGAGTACCATCGATGTGGGGGTGGACTTCAAGATTAATTTCCTCATTTTTGAGTCGTCGGATGCGGGAAATTTTATTCAACGTTTCGGCCGTTTAGGCCGTCACAGCGGCTACGATCGAAAGGGAACGGCGGTAAAATTTGCTAACTTCACAGCGATCGCTCTGGTTCCGAAATTTTTCCTAGAACGGTTATTCGAGAAGAAAGATGCACCGTTACAAGTCGGGGAACGGTATGACCGAATTCAGCTACAGGAGGCCATCAAGAGTAACTACCGTCATATCAATAATTTCGAGGGTTATTACCAACGTTGGGGAGCGGTACAATCATTTCAACTCTGGTGGAATTTAGGGAGTCCGAAGATCAAATCCCAATACGGGGAAAGTCGCCAGAAGTTTCAACAGGAATGCGAGGAGGTTTTCGATACCAGTTTAAAACGGGTCGCCGGTCGGGTGAAAGGATGGGCCGACGAATGGAAGGAGTTATCGGGGAAAAACGGTAATCCGATTTTCGAGGATGCGTCTAGTTTTCGCGGGTCGAGTCCGTTACTATGCGGGTTATACGATTCGACGGAACCAGAGGAGGGCGATCGCTTTAAAACCTACGATTTACCCAGTATTCTCGGTAATCTAGAGGTGGAGGTGTGGAGAAAAGGCGAGTTTAAGCGCCAGATCGAGGCCACGAAAACACCGATCGCGCGCAGACGTTTCGATTATTGTCTTGCGTTTCTGAATTTAAAGGGATATCGAGAGGAACGGTTAAACTGGCGCTTTACCTACGACGGCGATTTAGGCGAGATCGCCTCCGCGTGGAAAGTGCAGGTTTTGACGGGAATCGGTGTTTGGCAACCGGATAATCCTTGGCTCGATCGAATTAGTCGGGAGTTACGGGATCTGGCTCTGGTTAGCTTCGTTCTTGCCTATCCCGTCGCTGCAGTTCGCCAACGCTTACAATTACCGATGCACTTTGGTATCTATCCGATTAGTGACGAGAGTAGTATTCATTCTCCCGTGTCTCCCTATTCTATAGCGATCGGTCAATCGGCTTTGTTGTTGGATACTCTCGCTCATCGGTTCAAAGGTCAAGGGGGTGAGGTGTGGATCTGTTGATGCCGTTTGAGGCTACCAAGAGATGAGGGAGTCAAAGTGTACGGACACTTTTTCTGGGATTTAGTTGCTCTTTGCTTCCTCCGCGTTTGATAATAGACATAGACAGACGCTAGGGACATCGATCGATATATCCATCGGATTCTTGCCATTTTTTTTGATAGGGGCTAAATATGAATAGGCTAGTAGAAAAAATTACGGCTATTGTCGAAAAACTACCGAATTTAAAACTATTAATTCTCTTCGGTTCTAGAGCGCGTGGAGAGCATAAACCTGATAGCGATTGGGATTTCGCTGTTTTATACGAGGAAAGAAGTGATCAAAAGGATATTTCGAGTCTATTGAAAATTTATACACTACTCGAACAAGCTTTAGAGATTCCCGAGGACAAAATTGATGTGATTGATTTAAAAGAATGTTCGCCGATCCTCGCTCATTATGTCGCGCGGGATGGTCAACTTCTATACGAACGGGAAACGGGACTATTCGAGGGATTTAAAGAAAAATTTCTCATGAATCCTGAAGAATCGAAAGCGTTATACCGTCAATTACGGAATAATCTAGAGATTTCTCTACGAGAAAAAGGAGTGTAAATGCTATTCAACCTCTGATTGCGATAGACGAATTAAACCTCATGAATCAATACCTCGCCGAACTTAGCGAGTACGGTTCGATCACCTTAGAGGATTATCGTACATTAAGAGAACGTCAATTAGCCATAGAAAGGTTAATTCAGCTTATCGTTCAAACTGGCATCGATATCAATTACCAGATTTTAAAATGTTTAGATATCGAGTCTCCGAATAATGCTCGCGACGCATTATTTCAAATCGTAGAACTGGGAATTTTAGAAGAACACCTAGCCGTTCAACTGGCCGAGTCTATTAAATTAAGGAACTTACTCGTACACCTATACAAGAAAATTGATCCCGATATCGTTCATTCCTTGATCGCTAATATTTTACGAGATTATCCCCGCTACCAACGCTCGATCGTTCAATTTCTAGATTCCTTGGAGGCAGAAAATGGTTAGAAATACGAAAGAATTGAAAATTATCAATACAGTCAATAGAATAACCACGACTGTGGAAAAAATACCGAATTTAAAACTATTAATTCTCTTCGGTTCTAGAGCGCGTGGAGAGCATAGACAATACGAGGCGATTTTATCTCAAACAAATTACCGACTATTTAGGGTTTGCGGCAAAAAGTACGGGCGAAGCATTCGGATAGAAAATCTCCGGTTTCACCGATAAGTTATTGCCCGAATGCTTCGCCCCTACAGGACGCGGGCCGATGAAGACGCAAGGTTTAGAAGCACGATTCTCTCAAAATATTGCACCTGTTTCGCGAGAACAGCCACAAAACCCCTATCTTGCCTACATTTCACATTTATTCAGCAAGCCCTATTTAGACTCTCTAGAGGTGAAAGATGCCTAAAAAACAAAAAAAATTAGAGGAAACGGGACAGTTAAATCTATTCGATAACACTACAGAAATTGACGATGAAGATCTCGATTCTGACTTCGAGGATATTGATTTAGAATCTCTTTCTGGCGAAGATTTAGGAATTAGCGAATCAGTAAGCGATCGCCGAGTCGAAACTGTTCGCCAACTGCTAACCCTAAAACTCCTACGGGAGGCGATTCGAGCCGAAAACCCCGACGATCGAGTTATGGCAGATTTTGCCGAAATGGTATTACCCAATTTACTCCGATTAGCGATCGGGGTAACGGCAAAAGGGGGAAATTTCTTCGAGGAGATCGATCGCCGTCGGGAATTAGAGGGAAAAAGCAAAGTTCGACGGGATAATGCAGCAGATCAATCTCTCAATACTCATTTACTTAATGGATTATTTCCCGCTAATCTCATCGAAAAACGACTAGAAAAACTCAATACTACCGTTCGACGGGTAGTAAAGGAATGCGAGCGCAGGTTGGCGATCGCTGGGTTTATTCTCCACGATTTCGAGAAATTCCGCTACTCGCTTTTTCCCGGGATGCCGGCGAAATATATCGAGATTAACGAGGACTTCGATCGAGATATCCGCAAACTATCACGAGAGGAACATCGAGAGATTTTTCAAGTATTGGTTCCCGAATTAGGATTAGATCGCTTTTTATTTTCCGATCAACCAGAAAAATGGACTGAATATCTTGATGATTTGATATACATCGCTAAAAATGCCCAGCGTCGGAATGATACCGATCGAAATACCTCGGAAGATGGCTTAAATACTCGCTTAAACAATAGCGCCCTCGAAAGTTTAACCGATCTTGCCTGTCTAGCTGATCGCCTCGCTTCCATTATTAAACACCCCCACGATGCGGAAAAAGCCCCGTTACAAGACCTTTTATACAGCCTCAGCGATGGGGAACTAAAATTCACTTACCACAGCATCGCCGAAAACCGCGGGGTACTGACGAACGTACTTAATAACGCGGTGATGGAAGCACATCAAGAACTAGACTATCAGCCTTTACTTTACCTGCCTACGGGAGTTGTCTATATCGCCCCCAAAAACGCGCCAGAAGTGTCCCTAGAAACCTTACCGAATCGAGTGGTGGACACCATTAAATCCCTCTGTAGCGGCGAATTACAGCGTAAACAAACGGGATTCGGCCGAGATGGCAAGGGGATGAAATACGCAGATTACTACAGCCAATTTTTCGACGATGCTGGGTTAATGCGCGCTGCCCTCAACGCCACCCTTCGCATCCTCGGTGATAATAAAGCGTCCGTGGCCGGAAGTCGCGGCGAAAACCTGATTAAATTTCAACAACAGGGCGTTTTACCGACGGATTACGATTTTCATTGTGAAGATGATATCCGCATCGATCGCCTAGCGGAATTCGGGGACGTGGTGACGCGGAAAATCTGGGGCGATCGCTTGGAAAAAATCGAACAGGCGCGAAAATTGCAGAAAAACTTACCCGCACCGCCGGATTTAGATTTAATTAGCGAGATCGCGCATTATTGGAATCTAGAAAATTATCTGCCACAAATTCGAGCGATCAAGCGTATTAATGAATCGTTAAAAGAACTCAAACTGAAAGGCAATACGGGAGGGGTTCCCTACGAATGGTATTATCTAGCGGCGCAATACCTGAAACAGCATCCCGGAATCGAGGATATTAGACCGGTTGCAGAAGATTTAATCGCTTTTCTCGCCGCAAAAATCGCCGCCATAGTTGCGGGATATAACTTACCCGATGGTTGGGAGGATTTGCGAGAGTGGGTTAATCAAGTGGTGCAGTTACCCGGTCGGGAATTGGCCCACTCGATCGAAACCTTCCAGAAAGAATTAAACCACTACAACGCCGCTAAAAAACAAGGTCGCGGCCGTCAACTTCTCTGTTCGATCTCCCATTCTCCCTATAGTGTCAGCGAACAGATGGAATCGGCGGTTCTTTTTACTCCCCAAGTCTATACTAATAAACAAATGCTGGCAGGCTCGAACGCCAAACGAAATATTTCCAGTATCGCGGGAACGGAAATGATGTTGCGTCAGATTCTTATGAATCAAACCCAAGCGGTAGGAAAACGTTTCGAGGACGGCAAATATCGCTATCTGTACTTTTACCCGACCTATTATTTTACTCCCGAAACCAATAGTTTTTTACAAAAAGCCTACGCTAACATCGCTCAAACTCGTTTTGATAGCTCGATAAAGTTGCACTTTGTCGATAAGGATCTAGTCGCTAACTTCGATCGAACCCGTTATCAGAGTGTCGATAGTTTCCTGATCGATGAAAAATTAAGGCAGAAAAAGGAAACAATTAACGAGGAGGAAGATGGCAAAAAAGACCGCACTTTTAAACTATCCTATCCCGAAGATAAACCCCTAACCTTTTATTTTATGGCCCTACCTCCGGGCCGCGATCCCACCGATACGGAATCCTGGGTTATGCCAGCATGGTTAGGATTAGCTTTCCCGATGATTCTAGATGTCAAAACGGTGGTTTCTGAGTCTCCTATTCCTCCCTATCGCGACGGTGCGGAATTTGAAGAGACGGTATTTCTCGACAGTGCGCCCCAAGCGATCCGGTCCTTAACCCGATGCGATCGATTCCGTCTCGATCGAGTCTTGAACGCGTGGGAAGATAATGACGGAAAAAAATATCCTGCCCCTCTAAATACCCTAACCGCAGCCTATTCTATTCATTTAGACGTGAACTCGAAGCAGGGTAAGACGGGTTATGATCCCAATTGGGGCAAATTAACGGAACTCGCTATCAATTTAGAAACCAGTCCTCTCTATGTTTTTCATTACCTTAAACAGTGGAAACGGGGCAAAGATGCCGATATACCGAGCGCTAATCGAATCGCTCTGTATCTCTACGATTTTTATCCTTGTTTCGATCCTTACGTTACAGAAGTTCACCGTTCTAATTTCACAATTAATATGGAAGAGCAATCCCCGTTAAATCACCCGAAAAAGTTAACCGAATTGTATCGTCAATTCTATCGAGCTAATAAACGATATAACCCGAAAGCGAACGCAGTTTTAAAACCGATCGATGTGGCTGCAGATACGATTCTCAAAGGAGGAATGTATCAGGGAGAAGCCCTAGTTTCTGTAGTAGCGGCGGAAGTGGCCAGCTTAATGAATCGGGTTCATGCTTCTACAGCAGAAGGTCGCTGGATTTTATCCGATCGAGAACAGGAAAGACAGAAAATATTGTCTTTTGCTCGTTATTTTGTGATCGATGTGTTCGAGGGTTCTTTTAAGGGCGATCAAGCGCGTCTAGCCGGCAGACAATTAAACCTTATTCGCGATACCTGCGAATTTCTTTACCGTCTCGAACAGGACAGAGAAAATCAAGAGTTAAAAGCCCAGGGTCAAACTGTGGAAGAAGATTCTGAAAACAATAATTAATTCAAGGAGTACCTACCATGTCTTTACTGAAAACCCTCGATTCTAAATTCTTTCATAGCGAGATTCCCTACAAACCGATGGGAAAATACGTTCACTTTTTGACGATTCGAGTCACAGAATCTTATCCTTTATTTCAAACAGATGGAGAGCTAAATAAAGCTCGTGTTCGTGCGGGAATTGATAGCAAAAAAACGATTAGTCGTTTATCGATGTTTAAACGGAAACAGTCAACTCCAGAACGTTTAGTCGGTCGAGAATTACTCAGAAACTACAAATTAATTACCGCCGAAGAATGTGAGTATAATGTAAAATTTGCCATGAATAACCCCGACTGTATTATTTATGGTTTTGCTATCGGTGATTCTGGTTCAGAAAAATCGAAAGTAGTAGTGGATACGGCTTTTTCGATCACACCCTTTGATGAATCCCATGAAAGTTTTACTTTAAACGCTCCCTACGAGAATGGTACCATGGCATCTAAGGGAGAAAATAACACAAAAGTAGGTGAAGTGACTAGCCGAATTAACCAACAGGATCACATCCGTCCGCAGGTGTTTTTCCCTAGTATTGTCACCCTAAAAGATCCGACAGAAGCGGGTTTTCTCTATGTTTTTAATAACATCCTGCGTACCCGTCACTACGGAGCGCAAACTACCCGGACGGGACGGGTAAGAAATGAGCTTATTGGTGTTATTTTTGCCGATGGGGAAATTGTTAGTAATTTGCGCTGGACACAGGCAATATATGATCGCCTTCCCGATGAAGTATTACACTCGATCGATCCCTTAGACGAGGATTTAGTTATGGAAAAAGCCACCGAAGCAATACAAGCATTAATGGCGGAAGAATTTATCGTTCATACCGATTTTGTCGGGGAAAATTTTCAACCTTTATTAACTGAGGTGAAAACTCTCACGGGTACGGAAGCAGGAATTTTATCGATCTTGAAACAAGCGGATAAAGAAGCGAAAGACTACGCTAAGAAACATATCGCCGAGAAAAAACCAGCCGCTCAAAAACCGTAAATTTCAGTAGGGTGAGTAATTTCTCACCCTATATCCTCGCAATTTTTAAAGAGTTATGGTACATATTTATTCCTGTCAATTAGAACTGCACGATAGTCTTTATTACGCAACCCGTGAAATCGGCAGACTCTACGAAAGCGAACCCGTAATTCATAATTACGCGCTCTGTTATGCTTTGGGATTGGTAAATAGCGATAGTTATCGTTACTTCTGTTCCGAACAGATTCCACAGTACCAAGAACATTTAAATCCTCTTAACGAAGAGAAAATTTATGTCACTCCCGCACGGGCGATCGCTCATACGGCGGTTCTCAATACTTGGAAATATGCCAATAATAACTATCATGTGGAGATGGAAAAAACCCAGAAAAATATTCCCAGTTTTGGCAGGGCAAAAGAAATCGCTCCCGAAAGTGTTTTTGAATGTTTTATTATTTCCCATCACCCCCTACAACTTCCTAAATGGATTCGTTTGGGAAAATGGATGAGTAAAGCGGAAGTAAAACTGACAGAACTTTCCCTATCAAAACAAAAAGAGGATTTATTTATTTATCCCTATCCTTTAAATCCTCTCGATGTTATGTTTACCCATCAGGTGATTGGCTACGATGTGATCAATATGCCTCCCGTTAGTTTAATCCGTAATGTACGAATGCGCGGGGAATATTACCAAATAAGCGATCGCCCTGATCTGAAAATTCCCGCTCGATTGTCCTATCACTTCGGTTGAAAATTGACCATGACTCTTATATCTTCTAAATCCCTCACTTTACCGGAATTTCTCTCGCTAACCGATCCCGAGGGCGATATTACCGTCGCATCGCACACCTTACTCCTATTCGTACTGTTGACGAGATTTAAATAAAATTTGTTTGATCCGGTTGCGTAATGGCTCTGGTGTAAGTACAATACAGCGATCTCCGTAGGGTAAAATCTCCCGAATTAACCAAAAAGGACTAGAGACTTTACGGGTTATAATCCTTTTTCCGTTTACCTCTCGGTCGTCGATATCCCTTGTGTTCCTTTCATAGGCCTTCACGAGGTCTTTTTCTAATTGTAATTGTACTTCTATAAAATCGAGACTGTCTCGCCATGGTTCTTCGATCGGGATCAGGCTTTGAATACGAGAGAATTTAAGACAGCGATTGTGAACAAGCTCGGGAAAGTCTCGCTGATCTTCTTCTGGCAGGTCAACCGTTTCCTCACACCAGATCTCTAGATAGAATTCTTTTTCCCGAAACATGATCTCGGCAGAGCGAACGGTAAATTCTAGGGTCTGTCCCTGAGAATTTTTGTACATTACCCGAAAAGCTTGCCGGTCATGGATATAGCGCTCCACCGTGAGCCGCCAATCGCGATCGTACTGACTCACCTGTTCGGAAATCTCCCGACGCTCTTGAGGGGAGAGATTTCCCTTCTCTAAAAGAAAATTAGAAAGAGTCTGGGCCTGTTCGATGTTACCCGATCGCACCAGACGGTCGATCGCTTCCTTAATCGCTTCGACCCGCTTTGCCGAGAGGGTAAAAGGTTCACCGATCTCCAGTTCTCCTTCGGCGATGGCGGCGATTAGACCTGACGGACTAGGACTTTTCCCCCAAAAGATGTTAAAGCGTCGGGCGATCGCCTCTAGCTTCTCCTTCGTGCCGGGAGGAATTGACAGTGTAATTGTTTCTTTTTTGCGGTTCACCTTGAAAATATACTTGTAGTTTTAGAATATTTGTGCTACAATACCTATATTGTAATGATAAATGAGGACAAAGGACTATGAGCAAAGGATAGTTGAGAAGGATAAGGAAGTGATCGGGGTTATTGCTGATTCCGCTATTCGTTTTAGGAAATCTCGAATCGGGGATGAGTTGACCGTTATGTTTTGCGATGGGTCGGTCAAAGTCAACAAAATTTAATCAAGCCTAAAGCTGATTAAAGGAGGAAAGTGGGATTATCAAGCTATCCCTATTAGGGAATTCCTTAAAAAAGACTATTTACAGTCTTGATTGCGATATTTTTTCAATTCCTTAGAGGCTTTTATCGCTGGACTATCATTTTAGCGGACAGTTGGGTGCTGATCAACCTCTCGATCTGTAAATTTTATCTTTATTGCTATATTAACCTTTTAAAGTGATATAGTAATAAACGAACCAGACCTTACGCCTAGTCCGTCTATGTTGATTGACTACTTCATAGGTTATGACAAGGCTAGTCCGAGAGTCAACATATTGAGGTGAAAACCTATGAGTGATAACTTATCCGATCGTTTACTGAGATTGATGTCCGATGGAGGCTGGCACTCTAGCCAAGAACTAGCGGAAAAAATTAGCCATCGCTTTTCGGCAACGATGCACGTTCTGAAAAAACGAGGTCATCAATTCGAGCAACGTCATATCGAAAGAAAGCGCTACGAGTGGCGACTAAAAGCGTAGCTTAGAGCGATCGCTCCGTGAATCCATGCCGTATGGGGGATTGTCTCCCCCTATACTGATCACCTCTTGTATTCGATTGCGAGATGAGCGAACAATATGATGTTCATAACAGACGAGTGCCAACCAACCTTAGAAGAAAGGTATTTTCTAAAAATCCGTCCCCAGCTTTACAAGCTACACGCGTCCCATTACCAATATGGGGTTAGAAAGGGAACAAGCCTAGCCGAGCATTTAGATTCTGTCTGTCAATTTCTTTTAACCATCACCCGTATCGCAGGAGTGCCAGAAGAAAAACGAGAGATAATTTTAGCCGTCGGAGTGACCCATGATTTAAATAAATTAGATGAATCAGGACGTAGTGTTAAGAAACTGGCGAGAGATCGGGCTTTTTTACAGGAACAGTTGGAGTTAGCCGGTGTATCGGCTCTGGTGAAAACCGAAGAGGATTACGAGCTAGTCAGAAGATTAATCGAGCGTCATTCCGGTCATAGTGCCAGCGATGGAATGAGATTTTTTCCAGAAGATGGAAATATTAAAAAATGGGCGGCCATGTTGATCGGGGCTGATCTATTCGACTTGGGGATAGGGGAAGAAAAACGTCTTCGTAAGGTCGAGAACGAATTAACGATCGCTCTCGGCCGTCCCTGTCAATTATTTCGTGTTTGCTTATCGGAGGATAAAGGGTATTTAACCTCGCTTTTGTTGGGAGCCTGCGAAGAAGTGTTGATGAAATACAGCCTACAGTCTTTAGCGATCTATCCCGACGGACAACTATTTTTAGGTGAGAAATTCCCTGATCGAGATCTGACGAAAGAGATAGCGATCGCTTGGCAAAATAGAATCGATCGGGTGTTCGGTAACAATATCGAACAGCTTGTCCATCCGACGAAAGACGGGATTAAAATCGAGCTTCAAGCGATCCAACAAAATCCAGAGGAAACCCTCGGTTGTGTTATTGCATTGTTAGAAAAAAAGAAAGCGGGCATCAAGTCCGATAAAATTCAACAAGATGTTAGCAAATACGCGGGAATGGCGGGAGAGAAAGCGGTTCGAGAAGCCGAAGCGATTGGATTATTACCGATTGCCACTGCCGACGATTTCGCCATTTCTGAAGGTCTGAAGGCCGCTTACCTGAGTTATCGAGGGGCTGGTATAAATCCGCAGGAAGCTTGGGATCGGATTGGCGAGCGCACCGGACTATCGAAAGAACAAAGGATCGCACTCGAACCTTTTAATTCTCAATACGGCCGTTGTCTGTTCGCAGCTAAATCCGCAGAGAGGGGAATGGAAGGGATTCAAGAGGCTTTAAGGGAATCTTTTCAACTACGTTTGGCAACAAACCTCCAGGACTCGGATTTGGAAGTATCCGAAGAAATGATAGCGGTAGTTTCTCAATGGCTGAATTTCCCTAATGCGAGAACTTGGCGGGCAAAAGACGAGCTTGATGCTTATATCGAAGCAAATCCCCGACAACGTTCCTCCCTCGGTAGCACATCGAAACAGATTGAAGAACTCATGTCGAATAATATGCCCCCAGAGACAAAAGTTCAATCTTTTTCCAATCGTCTCCCTGGGGGAATGAGTGCGGAACCGAAAAGACAAGCAGATACAATGGCTTCTCTCGCCTATAAATTAATGGCTGTCGGCGCATCTTTTCCCGCCGCTACTAAGCAAGAACCGCTTTATCTTCATTTTGCTTTACCGAAAGGGTCTAGTCCCGATCTATTGAGCTTTTGGAGACGATTTTTAGAGGAGAAAGCGGCGATAGGCGAGGGAGGAACGGTCACAATCGATGAACTCAAGTTCTATAAAGTCGATAACGAACAGTTAATTTACAAACCTCGATCGATCAATGAATTGGGTATCGAGTTCAAATTGAACAAAGTAGTCGGTTTGGCTTTTCCTAAACGTCCTGAGTTTATCCAATCGACCGTAATTATCCCAATTTTATGGGGTGATGCGAATAATTCAATAGCCTTATTGAAAACAATTCACTTGGCCTTAGATTTGTCTCTTGCGACGGATTTCGGGTTTCCTTTTGTAGTCAGTAGTAATTTGGAGGTGGAATCATGGAATAATTTTTATGGAAGAGTTGAGGGGATTCCCTCTACTTTGCAACCGTTACTAGGAAACGGTCAATATCGGCGGAGCGGTCACAGTACGCCAAAAACTTTAAGACCCGAAGAAATCGCCGAGGAAATTTTAACTCGATTAAGATGTTTGGGTAAATTAGCGATAACAATTGCTAGTCTTCAAAAGAAAGATGATTGCCTTTACGACCTCTCCCGATCGCTAAGAAGACCGATCGAACTTTACTATGTTATTCTTCGTTGGCTCTTACGAGAACACGACGATCCGAATTTAGAGTATTTCTGGAACCAGATTTCTCAACCCTTGAATATTTTACTGGAGAGTTGCATGAAGGATGAACATGATCTATTAAGTCGTTATCTTAAAGAAGCGGCTCGTATTGCCGAAGAAGCGGTCTTACGGGGGAGTTCTTTCCGTCGAACCTCGCAAGCGGAACCGTTTACCGAATTTATTACTGCGATTCGTTCTCGCAAAGCCCATCTGTCTTGGGATGTGGTTTTCGGTGCGTTAGTGCAGAATTATCACAACCGACTGGCTCGCATACGCGAACACGGTGTCGGTGCAACTAAATACGAACAGATCAAGCGGTATTACGAGGTATTGAGACAACTTTTCGAGGAAGTTTATCAATCCCGCCCAGAAAGACTTCTAGCCGATAAAAAAACACTAGAAGCCGCATATCTTTTCTTCCTACAGGAAGCCAGGCAACGGATCAAGGAAGAATCGAAAAATCAACCCCCAACTGCCGCAGAAACTAACGAGCAATAAATAATCCACGAATATTCAGGAAAACGATTCTATGACTATCGAAAAATTAACCCCCTTTCTTGCGCCCGCTTACGAGAACTTCCCCAAAGGCAGAACGATCGGGCTAGTTGTTTTAAGAACTACTCGCTCCGAAACGATCTTCCGCACCGAAGGGTCTGGAGAGCCGATGTGTGGTGAATTCGTACAAGCGGGAATCAACGATCCGACAATTATCCCCCGTTTGGTTATGACAAAACGTAAACAGATCGCCCCAGAAAGACGACGGGGACGGGAATTTTTAAGAGCAAATAACCTACTGTATAACGCGCCCAAGGGCGGCACAGTTTGTTCTTTAAACACGAATGCGCCTTGTGAATGGTGTATCGATTGTTTCCTGTACGGTTTCGCTGCGGGGGGTGAAGGCGCTCAGAAAAGTCGGGTTTGGACAGAAGACGCGTTTAGTGTTTTATCGAGTACCGAATTAATCGGGGAGCGGACGATCAACGCTATTTTCGAGAATGGCACGATGCGTGATGAAAAAGGAACCGCTTCTACCGCTTTGAACACGAGCGAGTACATTAAACCGGGGGTTCATTTCCTCGATATCGTCACTCTAAAAGATGTTACGGCCGACGAGTTACGCTACACGGTCGGAAATATTCTTATGACGACCCGTTACGGCGCGGTTTCAAGTCGATTAGGACGGATGGATAATGAAATTATCGGGGTTTTCGGCGGAATGGCGGAATTACCCAGTTCTCTAGAATTGGTGCAGTCTGTTTACGACTTGCTGGGAGCGCCTGAAAAGCTATTGGAACATCCTTTTAACACCGAGGAGCTAACTACCGCCGTCAAATCCGCGATCGCTCCGTGGACAAATAAGCGAGGTATTTCTATGCGGTTATCAGAGGAAGAGTTAGCTGAGTTGATCTTGGATGTTGATCGCCATTGGTCTTTGGACGATCAGGAAACCTTTTTAAAACGTCTCGATGAATCCTATGCTTCTTTCCGTAAACCTCGTTCTGAAGACGTTGGCAAAAAAGGAAAAGGCAAAAAGGATGCTTCGTCCGTTTCGCTGTAAATCGTTCACGGGTTAGAGGATCGAAAATTTTTCTAACCCTTCATCTCAAAATCGAATTTTATGCAACAACTTGAATTACCTCTCCCGTCCCTAGCGGAACCGAAAAAGACAATTTACGAAAGTGCGAGGCTGATCGAGCTTTGGTGTGCCGAACCCGTTTTTTTCGCCTCTAGAGAGTTATCCGACACCTACTATACCGAGGGAGCGATCGGTAACTACGCACTCGCTTATGCGTTTGGTTGGGCGCGTTCTCCCTACCGTCTGACGGGAACCGCAACCTGTAGACCGAGATACCGGGAAGACCTATCGCCTTTAGATAGTTACATTTTGCCCGCGTGGCCGAAAAATGATCGGACATCTTTTCGATTTGAACGTTTTAACGCACTGTCCGATAGTTACTGGTATGCGATGACGAATAATCGTGTGGCGATCGCCCGTGAAGACTTACCGATCAAACGCTCCGGGAAAAAGCCGAATACCTTTCGACCGAGCAATTTTCCTCAAACGGGACGACTACGGATAATAGAACGAGGAAGTCGTTTTCAAACTTTAGTGTTCGGAAATAGAGAATTGCCCGAATATATTCGCTTAGGCAAATTCACCAGTAAAGTGAAAGTAACCATCCTTTCCGAAAATAGAGTTATTCTATTACCCAACGGGGAATATCGTAGTCATATCTACCTCAATACTGCTGATATACCCGCTAGTGTAAATTTTTTATCGTTCGATCTAATTGCAATTCCGCCAGTCTCCCTTTTCAAAAATCTTCACTTTCAAGGAGAAGCTTGGCAGATAGGTGAATCGATTGTTCCCGCTTATTTAAAATTCTGCGGAGGGTGAAATTATGGATAATCAATTTTTAAATATATGGCTAGAGCCAAAAAGTATTGCGGTTTGTGATTCTCTTCCTGATAAACTCCATTTTATGAAACCAGCCCTACAACATCAGGTAGAAGTGTATGAAAAATCCCGCAATCACGATTTAATTCTCGATCTAGCACCAACTGGAACTGGAAAAACAAAAGCGGGTTTTACGGTTCTTTTACATAATCCCAATCAAACTGCGATTTATATCGCTCCGACTAACGCGCTTGTCACCCAACAAGCGGAAGCGGCCGAGGCTTTTGTGAGGGATGCTAAATTAACGCACGTTGTCAAGGCCGCATCGGCCAAGGAAATTCAGGGATGGTCAGATGATCGGGTAGGCAAACGATCGGGAGAAAAGCTCTATAATCTCCTTCAGAATCCCGCTACGATTTTTCCCGAAGTAGGAGCAAATAGACCACTTTTCTTAGTTACAAACCCTGATATTTTTTATTATGCTACGTTTTGGGCTTATAATAGCTTAGATAAATCTAACATAGCTAGTGAGTTTTATAGCAGATTTTCTACAATTATATTTGATGAATTTCATCTGTATAGTGCTAAACAGTTAGTTAGTTTGTTGTTTTTTATCGCTTACTCAAAGGTTTTAGGCTATTTCCAGCATGATCGGAAAATCGTTATCCTAACTGCGACTCCAGAGAAAGCCTGCGATGAAGCTTTTAACACTTTAGAAAGAGCGGGAATCAGAATTGCGCGAATTGACGGGGAGAGTAACCATAGTAATCAAGTTCCTTCGCAGACCAAAGTGGCTCTAGAAATTCGTCCGAAAATTGAACGAGACGAATATCTAGTACAAATCGCGGATGAAGTCAAGGAAAAATATCTAGCGAATCCCAATGACAATGGTGCAGTTATTCTCGACTCTAAAGATCACATTAATCGGTTGGCCGATTTGCTGACGGAACGAGGATTAAAAGAGGGTTACGGAAGAATACACGGATCGACACCTCAAAAGGATAGACTTTTAGCAGTTCAAAAACCGATTATTCTCGCAACCAGCACTGTAGATGTGGGTTTTAACTTCGAGAAAAATCCAGTCCCAACCCGACAAACTTTAGATTGGTTAATTTTTTCTGCGAAGGATCGTCATTCTTTCTGGCAAAGATTAGGAAGAGTGGGCAGAGTATTAGGGCGCAAGATTACAGATATCCCGTCGGAAGCGATCGCCTATATAGATCCGAAAGCTTGGGAAGAGGGAATTCTCGAACTCGATCGATCAGGTGGTCGAGAGTCATTGAGAAAGATGCTAGAAAGTTTATCTTGCTTAGATCGTCCTTTTTTAAGTATTTACTGGCGTTCCGAAGCTTCTTTAGAGATAGCTCGTCCTTTATCCGAGTTAGAAGATCTTTTGACAGATTTACCCCAAATTAGCGTTATTGAAGAGTTATATCAAACAATGCGGTGTATCTTAGGAGGCACAAAAGACTGGAGTTACTATCGGTCTCGAATGCGTGTTTTTACTGGTGCGGAGAAGATTAAAGATATTTCTATTAAAGAACTAAAAAGCGATTGGAAATTTACCAAGGGAGGTCAAGCGCTCATCAAAACTTTTTTTAAATGCAACCATCCTGAGTATCTAGAAGAAATAAAAGCCGACGAAAATAAAATTAAATACTATGAAGACTTATTTAAAAAATATCCAGAGAATTTCGAGAGCTTGAAAAATTTTGCTCGCACATGGTACGCGACTTATCAGCCTATATTTCAATTCCGAGATAGTCTTTTCGATAACCTAAAAGTTTACGACCGATTTAATCTTCTGCTCGATGAATCCGAGGAGACCGTTATAGATCCTATTCATTTATTGAGGTATTATGATTTCGATGCCGATGGACAAAAGATTGAGCTTAGAAGACGGGTAGATGAACCTTATGAGCTTAAATTTGTTTTATACACTCAAGATTCATTTGAAGAGTTTAAACAAAAAAAACTCAATCGATTAATAGCTTTTGAAGATTGTACCCTTGAGAGACGGCTAGGAGGGGCAAAAGTACCAACCACTTCATTGAAAGAACTAAGGCAACAATTCGTATCGGGAGTAATTGTATCTACGCAAGAAAATCAGGGTACGATTATTCAGCTTAGAAAACAAGGGCTAACAATATTTCCGATGTACGTTCATTTTGCTGAACAACCTAGACCGAAGGAGTTTACTTTTTTTCCGAGTTTATCTGGTATATTAGCGATCGCTTCCAGTGGAAGAAGATTAAAACTACCAGATGGCGAGGACTTTTACATAGCTTAAAAATAGCGTAAAACTTACAGCAGGCTGGAGAATATTTGTTATGACTAGCGTTACATCTAAATCCCTCACTTTACCGGAATTTTTCTCGCTAACCGATCCCGAGGGCGATATTACCTATGAATTAGTCGATGGAGAAGCGATCGCAAAAATGTCACCGAAATTCTTTCATTCTCGTTTAACTGGTGCTTTATTTCTCGTACTCGATCGCTGGAATCAAGGACGGGGAGAAGTGGGAATCGAATGGGCAATTATTCTCAGCAAAAACGATCGAGATTGGTGTCCGGTTCCCGATCTTCTCTACATTTCCCTGGAAAGGTTAGG
>VYLL01000236.1_pt1 | contig 17887 bp, 15 predicted proteins | sample 5114301 | NCBI WGS metagenome assembly VYLL01 (sample SAMN12291809, study PRJNA351875) | freshwater metagenome | isolation source: freshwater lake | place: USA: Michigan, MSU2 Lake | collected 2011-08-16 | reverse complement strand
TTATTATTATTGAAATCAATACCGAACCCACTTTGGGTAAGGGAGACTACGTCAGAACCATAACAAATTGAACCGAAAACGAAAAAATCAAAACAAAGAAATACACATGAAAAACCAAACCTACTCCCCACTAGTTTTAGCTATCATCCTTGCAAGTTGCAAATCACAAGACCAGTTTGTGTCACCGGAAAAATTGAACTATGATGGCGAGGAGCGGCAACTGCTTCTGAAGGGGGTCACGATTCAATACCTTCCGTCCGAACGATTTGGAATCAAATCTTCGAATAAAAAAACTGAAGCTCATTGCCGTGAAAATAGAGAACGAAACTAACGAAGAGATTATCTTAAGACAACCGCTGCTCCAAATAAAGAAAGGCAACGGAACTGAAATCCATTTAGTGAATCCCACTGTTCGATTAGATTGGGAAAAAGGCAGCGTCAGAGATGTCGTCTATTATAGCCTAAGAGATTTTAAGTTAACCTATAGAAAGCAAGAGATCGAATCAAAAAAACTGAAGCCCATTCCAACTGCGGTTACCAATGGTCTGGAAGAATCGTTAATTCTTGGAGCCGCTGATTTGGTGTTGCGAAAAAGGAATTTGAAAAAATACAAGAAACCCTTTTACTCAGCTATTTTCCAAAAGGCTATCCAACCAAAAACTTCAGTGTGTGGATTCATCCCCATCGAAGACAACGATCAGAGCCGCCTTATATTTGGATACAATAGCTCGGCAGAAGAAGCAAACGCCAAATAGATTTGGAAGGGCTTATTATAAAAAGTAGGGCTGCCTCGAAAGACAGCCCTACTGTATAAAACGGAAACAGAAATTACTTCTTCTTCTTCAACTCATCAAACTTGCTTGGCTGCGCTACTTTCGGAAATACGTTGTCTTCAATCATAATGTCGGCAGTTTCTTTTTGTGGATCTAACACAACGCTTACCACTTCTTTTTCTTTAGAGAACACTTTGGTCACTTTCATTTCGTTTATCCTCCATATCTCGGCTGGCAAGCGTTCAATTTCCTTGCTGCCATCTTTAAATGTCCACTCAATGATTACGGGCATGACTAAACCGCCTTTGTTCGTGAGTGTGATCTCATAGAAATTTTTGTTTTCCATTTTTGCCATCACCGCTTTATCATCTATACGATTAGCAAACTCTCCGTAAAAACGATTATCTGTAGGGATCACCGTAAAATATTCTGGGCCATTGCTAAAGTCGTCTGGTTTTTTATTCGCATCACCCTCCTTAGGAAGATCACCTTTGGCAACTTTTTTCTCTTTGTTTTCAAGGCTCGTTTTTTCGTTTCGCACCTTGTACCATTTCACATTATCTAGCGACATGTCTACATTGTCTGTAGTGTAGAACCAGCCCTTCCAAAACCAATCCAAGTCAACGGCCGATGCATCTTCCATCGTTCTGAAAAAATCAGATGGCTTTGGATGTTTGAACGCCCAACGTTGCGCGTATTCTTTAAATGATTTATCGAAAAGTTCCTTTCCCATAACTGTCTCGCGAAGGATAAATAATGCCGTGGCTGCTTTGGCGTATTGCTCAGAGCCTGCCTGAACTACCTGCTCTCCACCAGTCATCAGTGGCCTCATGATACTTTTGTCGCCTTTCATATAAGGTACAATACCCGCAGGCCTGCCACGACTCCAATCTAAATTTGGGTAACGCTCTAGTTCTGTTAACAATTGAACAAAGCTATCGATGCCCTCGTCCATCCAGGTAGTTTGACGTTCGTCACTGTTGATAATCATAGGAAAAAAATTATGCCCCACTTCGTGAATAACTACGCCTAACATTCTTCGCAGTGTTGCGTCATCATAGGTTCCGTCTTTCTTTGGCCTTCCAAAATTGAAGCAGATCATTGGGTACTCCATGCCTATCGAAGCAGCATGAACTGAAGTGGCATGTGGATAGGGGTAGTCGATCGTGTACTTTGAATAGATTTCTAGTGTGTTCTTTACCGCGATAGTAGATTCCTTTTCCCAAAGCGGGTTACCCTCCTTTGGGTAGTAGGACATGGCCAAGGGAGTTTTATCTCCGATTTTGACGGCCATTGCATCCCAAATAAATTTACGTGAAGAAGCAAAGGCAAAGTCGCGAACATTTGTTGCTTCAAACTGCCAGGTTCTTTTCTCAGAAGATTTTGTTTTTTCTTTTGCAGTTGCTTCCGCCTGCGTTACAATGATGACTGGCTTATCGTAGGTGGATTTTGCCTTCTCAAAGCGCTCTATTTCTGTTTTTGTTAGCACTTGCTGCGGATTAGCCAAGGATCCTGTTGCGCCCACAATGTGGTCGGCAGGAACGGTAATGCTCACCTTGTAATTTCCGAAGGGCAAGGTAAACTCACTTCTTCCAAGGAATTGCTTATTCTGCCAACCGACCAAGTCGTCATAGACACACATACGAGGAAAAAACTGGGCGATGGTGTAAACATAATTGCCATCTTCCGGGAAAAATTCAAGCCCACTTCTTCCACCATACAAATTGCGGTCGTTTACATTGTAAGACCACTCCACTTTAAAAGAAACCTTTTCACCGGATCTGAGTGGTGTGGTCAAGTCTACCCGCATCATCGTTTTATTTATGGTGTGGTTTAATGCTTTACCATTTACATCCGTTACTGATTTTACTTTGTATCCACCTTCATAGTCATAAAGATTAAACTGACTTGCCATTGATTTTGCAGACGAAGAATCACGAATTGCGTTTGTTTGTGTTTTCGCTGTGTTGCTTTCTTTGTCTAATATGTTTTGATCTAACTGAACCCACAGGTATTTGAGCACATCGGGAGAGTTATTGGTATAGGTAATGGTTTCCTTTCCGCTAATGCTCTGGTTCAGATCGTTTAATTCCACAGCCATATCATAGTCCGCTTGTTGCTGCCAATATTTAGGTCCCGGTGAACCCGATCCTGAGCGATATTCATTCGGAGTAGGGAGTATTTGATCGAGTTGCTCAAATTTGCCTTGCCACTTCGGTGGTTCCGGTTTTTGTTCTTGAGCGAAGGCGGTCAGTGAGGCAGCGAAGAGGAGAAATAGTAAAAGATGTTTCATAATTAGTGTAAAAGAATTTAGAATTTAAGAAGTCAGAATTTAGAATTTTAGTATCACTTATCGTTTCTATTAAAGTCGATCCGTCATAAATATCAACCTTATGCCAGAGAAGGTGCTTCATAAGTATTGGAAAAAAATTAGAAGTCAGAATTTAGAATTTTAGTATCACTTATAGTTTCTATTAAAGCCGATCCTTCATCAGTATTAATGCAATCCCTGCAATCGCTGACGATAGTACCATTTTCCAATCTCTTCGATTTACTTTTAAGAAATCGACCAAAAGAAAGCTAAAGACTAAGAAAATAACTACCACTATTATTTGGCCGAACTCCAAGCCCAGATTAAAGGCCAATAGCTGTGACAGAATACTCTGGTCTTTGCCCAGAATTGCGCGCAGGTAATTGGAAAAACCTAACCCGTGGATGAGGCCAAAGAACACCGCGTATAGATAATTAACTTGAAATCCTTTTTCGTTCGTCAACACTTCTTTCTTAAAAAGGTTTGAAACGGCCGTAATAAAGATGGTGAGCGGAATCAAAAACTCTATAAGTTGAGCATTGACGGAGACAATGTTGAGTGTGGCCAATGCCAATGTAATGGAGTGACCAATAGTAAATGCAGTGACTAGAATAAGTATCTTTTTCCAATCGCGGATGAGATAAACTGCGCACAATGCCAATACGAACAAGATGTGGTCATAGCCATTTATGTAGTCTAAGATGTGATCTTTACCCAGCCCAAAAAATAAAGAGAACTCACTCATTGCACGCGATTGAAACATGCAAGTATAAAGCTAATTTTGAATTAGGACAATAAGGGGTAATTTTACAAGTCAATGACAGTGCCTTTTGGAAAATATTTTTATCTCTGTCTCGCGTTGGCAGCAAGCTGCCGGCTGCAAGCTGCAGGCTATGAGCATTTGGTCACACGCTGCGAGTTTTCACCCCAAGAGTGCCTGCAGCTTGAGGCTTGTGGCTTGAGGCAATCCATCCATCCTATCCACATTTCAGTTACCGAAATCACTTATAGCGAGAAAGACAAAGCGCTTCAAATTACTTCCCGTTTGTTTATCGATGACTTAGAACTATCGATTCGCTCACAGCGCAAAGAGGCCGAACTTGATATTTTGGAACCAAAGAATGGCCTTACCACCCAACAACTTGTCGTTAATTATCTCACTGAACATATTAAGATTAAGCTAGACGGCAAATGGTGCAAGCTTATGTTCTTGGCTGTGGAACGCGAAGACATATCCTTAGTTGCTTACATCGAAATAGAGGGCATAAAAAAAATAAAAACACTCGAGGTTTTTAACGATGCTATTATGGCAACGCACGAAGATCAGTCAAATCTGGTACACGTCACTTACAAAAGCCCGGTGAAGAGTGCTCGCCTTACTTCATCCAGTCCATCCGAGAAATTTGTATTCGAAAAAAAATAACCCTTTAACCTTAACCTTTTTATGCGTCAGAAAATAGTAGCCGGCAACTGGAAAATGAACAAGACATTGGAAGAAGCACATATCTTAACGGCAGAGTTGATGGGCATGGTAGCCGATGAAGTAAAAGGAAATGTGATCACCATTTTGTGTACTCCCTTTCCATATCTCGTGCCGGTTAAACATCAATTGGGCAACTCGTCCATAAAAGTTGGCGCACAAAATTGCAGCGAGCATGATAGTGGTGCTTACACAGGAGAAGTCTCTGCGCCCATGCTAAAATCGATGGCTATCCCTTACGTAATTATCGGCCACAGCGAACGCAGGCAATATTTTGGAGAGAGTGGAAAATTGCTTGCCACTAAAGTAGACAAGGCACTTGCCAATGGCGTTACACCTATTTTTTGTTGCGGAGAGCCGTTAGAAATTCGGGAGAAGGGAACACATGAAGCGTTGGTAAAGCAACAAGTTGAGGAAAGTTTGTTTCACTTGACCGAGGAAGCTATCCAAAAGGTAGTGGTCGCCTACGAACCCGTGTGGGCTATTGGCACTGGCAAAACGGCCACGTCACAACAAGCACAAGATATGCACGCAATAATTCGCGAGCATATTGCCGGAAAATATGGCTCGGAAATAGCCGAGAAAATCTCAATTCTCTATGGCGGTAGCGTAAAGGCCGATAATGCAAAAGAACTTTTCGCTTGCGCGGATGTAGATGGCGGCTTAGTCGGAGGCGCCTCGCTCAAATCGAGAGAGTTTGTGGAAATTGTAAAGGCAATTTAATTCGATAATTTGTTAATTCGGTGATGGTAGGACTCCATCGAAATTGAGTTAACATGCTTTATTCAACACATCAACAAATCAACACATCAACGAATCATCGAATTAGATATGTATTACACCCGCCTTCAAATAGTTTGTGATCCGGAGTTTTCAGAAATTCTCATGGCTGAAATTGGAGAAGTTGGCTTTGATACATTTATGGAAAACGACAATGGTTTTGACGCCTATGTGGAAGAACGAAAGTTTAATGAGCAACGATTAGAAGAGGTAAAAGAAAAATATAAGTTAGTAAATCCACTGTTGTTCTACTGGGATAAAATCCAGAAGCAAAATTGGAACGAGGAGTGGGAAAAAAGTCTAGAACCAATTATTGTAGATGATCGCTGCTTAATTCGAGCCGAGTTTCACAAAGTTGAAGGAAACTATCCTTACGAAATCATCATAACGCCCAAGATGTCCTTTGGTACGGGGCACCACCAAACTACTTATTTGATGATCAAAAACCAGCTTGATCTGGATCACTCCAACAAGCGCGTAATGGATGCCGGATGTGGCACTGCAATATTGTCTATCATGGCTTCCAAACGAAACGCAAAAGAAGTGGTAGCCTTCGACATCGATGAGTGGAGCGTGATCAATGGTAAAGAGAATATTGAAAACAACGTGTGCTCCAACATTGAAATCCATCAAGGAACGATTGCTGAAATCAAACCTTTGGGCGCTTTTGAAATCATTCTAGCCAATATCAATAAAAACGTACTTCTTCAGGAAATAGCTGCCTATGCGAGCTACCTTGCACCTTCAGGGGTACTACTACTGAGCGGGTTCTATACCAACGATATTGCCGATCTAAATGCTGAGGCCATTAAGTATGGGCTGAATGAAGAGAAACGAGACGAGAAAGAAGGTTGGGCGTCTCTACTACTACGAAAATAATAGCCTCTTCCATTCGTTATTGCTCATTAGAACTTTCGGTATTTATTTCCGAATTTTCATCTCTTAATATTTACTTTTAAGGTCAAATACCTGACTGTTGATGGACGGGGAGTGGCCAAAATTATTATGCCGTTGATTGTTGACCATTTTTGTTGCCATTTCAAGCCATTTCGCTTGTGAAGAAATCTATCTCGGTCTTATTGCTGGCAATTGGTTTACCGCTGTTTGCTTTTGCTCAAAAGGGCAATCCAACAGAGCCTATCCAACAACTGACCTTTCCTGACAGTATTCGGGTTCTACTAAATAATACCAAGCTGGTAGATGTAATGGCGGTTGGCGATGGGTTTGGCTCGGTGTGGGCAACTATTGGCCCCGTTCAACAAACCCAAATTAAGAAGCAAGCTAGTTTGATGAAAAAGAAGGGCTATAAACTGCGCCCACATTTTGTCAACTATTATGCAGCGATTGTGGCCGCCCTGTCGGTTGAAAAATTGGACCTCGACCGCTTTCGCAACTTTCTTCAAATTGTTGACAAAGTCATTGCCAAAGAGAATAGCAATCAGGCAAATACCATGTTCCAGCAAAGCCGCGATTTCTTTGAGCATCATGCGCTTAATTTTCAGAGATATTTTCGCCTCAAAGCGTTAGACGATGACTATTCTTTTGCCTACCTCGAGCCCAAAGTAATTGTAAGCGACACTTCACAAAACTATATTCCGCCTTCTGCGCCAGATACGATTTCACGTATACCCTGGAAGCAGCCTATTGTACAGCCTGAAGTATTGGGAGCAGCGATCGTTTTCTCAAAAGTGACACTCAATTTTATTACCCTTTATGATTCCGCCTTTCTCAAAAATACCAATGGTACATTTTCGCTTCGAGATCAATTATTTGTAGGTGAACGGGGTCAATTTGATTGGCGTAGTGCGGGCCTTTCGCCCGACTCGGTAAACTACGAATTCAACAAATACAGTTTCAGAACCACACGGCCGTATCTTCTGGCGCAACAGGGGAAGCTTCTATACCTGGGAAAATTACAAGGTCGAATTCCCGGCCAATTTGAATTTAACAGTATCTATCACAAATCAAAAGCCACAGCTGTATATCCTAGTTTTAAATCATATGAAAACAACGTATCTATCCTAGGCCTGGGTGAGTTTATTAACTTCACGGGTGGATTTAGTTTGGTAGGGAAAAATACAAACAGTTTTTCTATTAGCGGGAGACCCTCTACACTAGCAATTCTGGGTAATGCTGACAAGCGTTTTGAAATGCAATCCTATTCCATTTCTTTCCAAGACTCCTTAATTAATTCTGTTAATGCGAAAGTGAATATTTACCAGGGGAATGATTCAATTTTTCACCCTTCTTCGGAGGTACGCATTGATAGAGCAAAACAAAAGATTATCATTTCTAAAGATGGATCATCTCTACGCAAAGCACCTTTCTCATCCTCCTTCTTTGGAATTGATTTTAATGTAGACGTACTCCGATGGGACCTAAAGTCTGATAGTATTATGCTTTCCATCGAAGGCAGTGGCGGAATTGCGCCAATGATCATTGAATCACATGATTTCTTTGACGAAGATGATTTTCAACGACTTTCAAACCCTACTTTTGGATATAATCCACTGCAATTGTTCACTGGTTTTGCCAAACAAATCAATTCTCAAAAATTTTCTGTATTTGACTTAGCTTCCGCCAAAGGGAATCTAGAAAAAATCAAGATAGCCGCGGATTTTTTATCTCAAAAAGGAATGATTCTTTACCAATCCAGAACTGGTGCTGTTTATGTTAAAGACAAAGCCATGCATTTCGCAGACGCAAAGGAAGGAAAAGTTGACTACGATAATTTTAAGATATTATCGTACACCGGCACAACACCCAATGCAACAATTAGCCTGTCGCAAGGATCCATGATCGTAAATGGTATTGAAGAATTCAATTTGAGCGACTCGCTCAATGTGGTGATTAAACCCGATAGCAGCGTCATCACTTTTCTCCAAAACCGCGATATCAAGTTTAACGGCACCATCAATGCAGGTAACTTTGAGATCACTGGAAAGGACTTTACAATTAAATACGATAGCTTTTTTGTCAGTTTAAATCACATTGATTCTATTCGCTTTTACGTGACCGATAAAAATGGCACACGTAGACGTGTAAACAATTCGTTAGTAGGAGCGGACTCAACTGCAGCCGTTGCCGGAGGACTGCAGGCCAGTGCTAACAAAACGTCCGGAACACTTTTTATCAATCGCCCAGATAATAAATCTGGTCGAGTGCAGGAACCAAATTATCCAAGACTAGATGCAACAGCTGGGGGAGTCATTTATTTTGATCGCCAGGAAGTGCTTGATGGTGTTTATGATAAATCGGTTTTCTTCGTTGTTCCACCTTTTAAACTAGATAGCCTAAACGATGCAGATCCGGGAGCTATTAGTTTTGAGGGAAAATTCCTTTCTAGCGGGATGTTCCCACCATTCGAAGAAAAATTACATACGATGCCTGACAAGTCATTAGGATTTAATCACTTGGTGCCTAGCAAAGGATACAACGTATACCAAGGCGAGGGGAAGCTTTTTGGCGAGCTAAACTTGGACAACTCAGGCCTTCGTGCCAACGGTAGAATTGAATATCTAACGGCAACGCTACTATCTGATGATTTTGTTTTCTACCCGGACTCTGTATTATCTCGAGGGAAATCGGGCGAGTTGAAAGAAAAACAAATTGGCAATGTCACTTTCCCGCAGGCAACATTTGGTGATTATCAAATGAAATGGTTTCCCAAGCAAGATCGTTTCCGGTTAAAAAATTCAAGAGAGCCATTTTCATTTTATAAAAACACGGCTACACTCACAGGAATAGTGACGGTTGCTAAAACTGGGCTTACCGGAAGTGGAAAACTAAGTACGCGAGGGTCAGAGGTATCATCTAAAGAGCTGACGTTTGCAGCCATGGATTTTGGCGCGCGACATGCTCGCTTCGAAGTAAAAACGGGCAATCCCGACAAACCTGCCTTGGCAGGAAGCGATGTGCGATTGAAATTTGATCTAGAGAAAAGTGTGGCTACCATTAGCCCGGAGATTGAAGGTGTAGCGGCTATTGAGTTCCCTTATGCTCAATTCAAAACATCTATTCCACAAGCAAAGTGGGATTTACAGACACAAAAGATTGTGATGAATAAAGCCTCTGACGTGCCGATCGAGAATTCATATTTCTATACCACTCGAAAAGAATTAGACTCACTTCACTTCAATGCTGAGAAAGCAGAGTATGACATTGCCACGCAGCAATTGAAGGTTAGCGGAATTCCATTTATAATCGTGGCTGATGCAAAGATTACTCCCGAAAACAATGAAGTTTTAATTCTCGAAAACGCAAAAATTGGGCAACTCAAAAATACTACGATTGTCCTCGATACTTTAAATGGTTACCACAAACTTACGGCTGGTGTGGTTGATATTATTTCGCGCAAAGAATTCAGTGGTTATGCTACTTATCAATATGTCAATGCTATTAACGACACGTTTAATATTAAGATGACTGATTTTCATTTGGAAGCTATTTCGCCTGAAGGAAAATCGCGAAAAAAAAATACTATCAACGCAACTCAACAAACCGTTGGAAAAGGAGCCGTGGCTGACTTGGACAAGATTCTGGTGGCACCCCGAATATTTTACAAAGGCGATATGGTGATGTATGCCACAAGACCTGCATTGCAATTGAAGGGATTTGTCAAGCTCGATCTAAAAAAGTTAACGAACTACAACACTTGGCTCGCCTATGACCAGAGCGGTGACGAGAAAGAATTTTACTTGGATTTCGACAAAACAGTAACCGAAGAAGGGCGAAAGGCTACAGCGGGCTTACATTTCGCACAAGATAATAGCCTTTACATTACTTTTATCTCTGATAAAAAAGATGAAAGCGATGAAGATTTCTTCTTGCCAAGTGGTTCACTCTTCTTTGATAAGGAAAGTAGTCAATTTAAAATAGAAGACCGCCAAAAAGCGGCTGGCGAGAAACTTTCAGGAAAAGTATTTACCTATAACGAAGAGAAGCAAGAAGTTACTTTTGAAGGCCCCATCAACTTCTTCAAAAATACGAATGGCTTCAAGCTTACAGCTTCCGCCATCGGATCGGGGAGTTTGACTACCAATGAAATCAAGATAAATTCATTCATCATGACCGATATGGCGATTCCTGATATGGCGTATCAGCTAATGGCTAATAATCTGTTAGAAGTCATAAAAAGTGAGGGCGCTCCCGAGGGGTTGGGAGATCAAACCGAACTGCTGTATAAAATTAGCAATCTGATTGGCGAACGAGTAACAAAAGATTACGAACAGAAATCGCAGCAAGGTTATGTCTCGCTGGGTACCGTGCAAGGCTTAATTCAACCCATTGTTTTTTCCAATGTGAATTTGAAATGGTCTCAAGATCGAAAGGCATTTTATAGTGAGGGAACAATCGGTATTAGCAACAGCAATCGACTGGATATCAATGGCGCTTTTGAAGGCTTCATGGAAATTCGAAAAAATGAAGATGGCGCACCCGTTTTTCATGTTTTTTTCAAGGCCTCTCCCGAATCGTGGTATTACTTTGGTTTTGAAGACAACCGTTTAATGGTTCACTCCGCCAATCAGGCATTTAATGAGTTGATCACAAAAAAATCAAACGCCAGCAAAGCAAAGGTGGGTGAATTGGTTTCCATTCCTGGAACAGACGAAGAAACGCTCTCGTTTGTCAATCGTTTTAGGCTGCAATACTACGGCCTTGAGGCGCCTTATGATTTAACAAGTGGCACCTCTTCAGCTAAAAAGAAGGAAAAGAAAAAAGAGGAAAAGAAAGAAGACGATGGGTTTTAAGTTTCAGCCAAAAGCAAAATGGTTGTTGTTCTCAAGCAGTGGGCTGATGCTGGTGGGACTTGGTTTGTCAATGGCCATTGATGCGGGATTTAAACGATACAGTGGTGAGCCTTGGTTTTTTTATGGCACTATTGCTCTTATCATATTTAATTCTGGAATCAGTCTTTTCGGTCAGGCTGTGATTGAATTCATTCAGTGGAAAAAAGTACGCTAGTCCACAAACCAGTTGTTCTATCTTCTTACTAAACCGATTCCGGGTAATCAACCCTATTTTTCTTGTAGAATAATTTCAAAAAGACGAGCACTAAATGAGTATGGTCGCTATCAGTTTTTTTGCTGCAGACCTCATCACCATCCGCAAGGCCCGATCGTGACTCAAATTGATCACTTCCTAATTTCTTGAACCCCATTGACCATCTCTTGAACATTCTTTCTTCCGGCTTGCCTTCAATCACAATCTTACCCTTTTTATGATGAAGTCACCAGCAATTTTAGTGTAGCGTTTATTGACAGATGATTTCTCACATTCCAACGCTTGAATAAATTTACCCAGGATATAAAGAAGAATACCGGTGATATCCGTCTTTTTGTTTGCGTTGCGACTTTGCGCCAAAACTGAATAGGGCTCTCTTCCGAAAACAGGACAACTAGGAGCCTCGTATAAGCAAAGTGATACATGTATCTAATATATCACCTTCAGGCCAGGTCCTCTTCAGGTAGCCGGCTAATGAAGGGAGAAGCTTGTTGGTGAATGTGTATTGCCCTTCGAGACAAAACGATACCAATGATCAAGGATATCACGGCTCCGATCCAGATGCCTGGCACATAGGAAATAAACCAAAAATAATCATAGGCACCATGAAAAAGTGTGGCAACACCCAACGCATAAATTGCATAATGAGCCTTTTTATGTTCAAACTTTGCCTTGCCTAAAAAGTATCCCATCAACACACCAAAGGAAGCGTGTGCTGGCACAGCCGTAAACATTCGAAGGACTGCCGTCTCCACGCCACCATCCATCACGTATAAAATATTTTCAAGTCCGGCAAAGCCTAAGCTGACGGTTACAGAGTAGACAATACCATCGAAAGGTTCGTTAAAATTCTTATTTGGATACAATACCCACCTAACAAAAATGAATTTGCTGAATTCCTCGATCAACGCGACCAACAGAAATGCGTGAACCGCTTGCTGAGTTAGGCTGGTAGGATCTAGCGGAACAAGTCTGCTAATCGGCCAACTAATCAGCAACGTGATGAGAGTACTAATCACCCCAAAAAAGAAACTTTTTACTAATAGACCAAGTGGCTCACGCTCATGTTTGTCCTTCCAATAGATGTAAAGACCGATCGCTGCACCAGGTGCTAAAGCAATTGCTAAAAGAAAAAAAATATTCATCGTTTGTGTTTCAGTATGCTAAGAATCCGGTTTCACAGCCTTGGCAATGTAGCGAAGCCCATCCAATGTTAAAGACGGGTCTATGGCGTAGAAAAAGGAACTTAACGGTGTGATGACAAATGAAAGTCCACCTGTAGCAATAGCCGGACATTCAATTCCTAGCTCCTTTCTAATAGCTTCTACGATTTTTCTCACCAACCCTTCGTACCCGATTACGATCCCAGATTGAATGGCGGTTACCGTATTAATCCCCAACGCGGATTTTGGTATTTCCAATGGAACATCGAAAAGTTTTGCTGCATTTTGAGTGAGCGCTTTGAGTGCCGTTCGTAATCCGGGTACAATCGAAACGCCCAGAATTTTTCCTTCGCCCGACACCGTTGTGAATGTAAGCGCGGTTCCAAAATCGACTACAATACAAGTTTGCTTAAATTTCACAAAAGCTCCCAGGGCATTGGCCACTAAGTCCGAGCCAATTTCATACGGATTCAATACGGTAATAGGAAGGGCATCATAAATTTTCGGTCCAACCACAATGGGCTCCTGTTGAAAAAGTGTGCGAATGACTCCTTTTATTTTTTCATTCAGTGATGGCACCACGCTGCTGATCACGACCGTGCGAACCACATCAAGTCCAAGGCTGGATTCCAAAAAAAATTCTCTGATTTTGATACCATAATATATTTCAGGTTGATCTGGCTTGGAAGGAATGCGCCAATTATGTTGCCAGTTTTCGTTCACCCATAAACCTAATGTGATGTCACTGTTCCCAATATCTATTGCAAGGAGCATAGGCGAGGTGTAAACTTAAATATATAACTATTTTTTGTGTCGCTTTAAAAAATCCCAAGCTACACGTGCGCCTTCGATGTCTTGGTTTTGTGGACCAACCGCAGTTTGCGCTGAAGCAGATAACGGGTTCGCGATAGATGGCATGTTGTGACCCCCGCCCACAATAGTATAAAATTCAATTTCTTTTGCTGGATTGGAAGAACCGTATGAACGTTTAACAATGGTACTATTATCCGATGTATTTAGATCGGGAAGATTAATCACAAGGAAATCTGTTGAAGATACACCATTAACAGCCAGCCAAAAATTAAGCGTTTCGGCAGCGGAGAGCACGGTGCCCCGATTGCTAATTGATACGTTACCACCTACGAACGGCATTAATGGGTCAAGCGTACCCACACAAATCATCATAGGCATTGACGCAGTAGGTGCAACGCATTCGTTGGGAGATGGTTGATTCGCAATGAAGGGAGCTATTGCTGCAATCTTGGCATTGAGTTCGGCAGCTAAACGATAACACAATAGACCACCATTGGAAACACCGGTTGCATAAAAGCGCGTGTTGTCTACACTGAAGGATTTTTTCGTCCACTCAATTAAATCGCTAATAAAAGCAACATCATCTTGACTCGAATATCCGGGATTCGCAGATGTGAGAGGCCGGCAATCATTCCAATTTTGACTATTGCCGTTCGAGCTTTTTGTAGCTTCCTCAAACCCATTGGGCACGACTAACAAAAACTTTTGTTCGTCTGCAACAGTAGTCCAAACACGAGTACCTCCAGCGGTGGTTTCAAAGATGCCAGTCATGCTTTGTCCACCCCCATGGAGCAAGATCAAAACAGGAGCGTTGGTTGCTAACCCTGCCGGCTGATAGACTCTAAAATATCGAGTTTGGGAACCGATCTTGAGGGTCAAGTTTTCATTCCAACCGGTGACAAAAGTTTGCGAAGGGGTTGGTTCGTTCTTCTTGCCACAGGAGAAAAGAAAACCAAGTAATACGATTGACAAAATGGTTGCGAGTTTCATAAACGGTTCTAAAAAAATTAGGATTAGAATTCCATCAAGTAAAAAAGTTTAAAAAGCAGAGCCTGCCCCAGCTAAAGCTAAGCTTTGAAATAATCTTCCAATTCCACCAACGTGGTGCTACCGCGAAGGTCTTTGATTATTTTTCCCTTTTCCAGCAACACAATGCGGTTGCAGATTTCGGTGACGTGGTTTAAGTCATGACTTGAGATTAAGTAGGTAACCTGACGTAGGTTGCGCTCTGCTTTCAACAATTGCTTCAACCTGATTTGCGAAGTCGGATCTAGGTTTTCAAACGGCTCATCCAACATAATTACTTGGGGATTCCCAATAAACGAAGCTGCAATGCCCACTTTCTTCAAATTCCCTTTTGAGAGATCTCCAATGTATTTCTTCGTGCCCGAAATTTCTCCATGAAATAACGCCTCAAACTTTTCCTGAAAAGACTTTAAGTCATCTGCACTGTATCCGTGTAACTTACCAACAAACCGAAAATATTCATCGGGCGTAAGGTAAGAAATCAAGAAACCTTCATCTAAGTAAGAACCTACATATCTCTTCCACTCATCATTGCCCTGGATGTTTTTTCCATCGATAGTGATCGTACCTGATGTGGCCTTTACCAAATCTAACATCATTCGGAACAAAGTAGTCTTACCCGCCCCATTGTTACCAACCAATCCGAAGCTCTCATTGTTATTGATAGAGAGCTGTTCAATGTCAACAACAGTAACGTTCTTATAAATTTTTTTTAGTCCCTGTATTTCAATCATAGGATTTGAATTTACTCTTCGCGGAAACCCGCAGCTATTAAGTACTTTCTATTCTCTAGTCTTTTCGCAGTAATATTTATAAGATAGGGCCGCAATGCCAACCCGGCCAATCCCACTAACCCAACTGCTAAAATTCCTGCATCAGAAGAAACCAGAAAATTAAACGGCAAATAGAAAACATATGGCGCCAGCAATATGGGGAATGCCATTACGTATTGAGCAGCTCCTATGCCTTCATAGTTAAAGAGATCCCCATTTTTTAAATCTATTTTTTTGGGGCCCCACATGGCTATATTCATCATGATAAAAACATTAATCCCCATATTGAAGAGCATTATTGCCAGATGTACTAAAATAATCTTCCATCCGAAATAAGCATATGGCAAGCTCAACACAAACGCAATTAACATGGTAGCACTCAACAACCAATATTTCGATTCAATAAAATGCCGAAATGAAATGGGTCTCGTAAGAGTAAAATCAAAATGACCGCCTTGCCAGCTAAACAATAATTGTCCGTAGTTAATCATGAAAGCCCCGGTAATGAAAGTGGCGACAAATAAAGAAAAGCCTGGCATCTTTTGACTGTTGCCCCCATCATTATAAAAAATCAAACCATACAAGAGTAAGAATCCACTAAGAAATAAAAACGTGCGTGGTCGTTTATTCCTCAAAATTAATTTCAATTCCAGACTGATCCATTCGCCATACGCACCGAAACTTTTTAGAAATTGCCAGTCGCTATACTTTCCCCATTCGGTCGCACTGTCTTTTTGCAGGCTCCATTCATCGCCATACATGCTTGAGACAAAAACCCGAAAATTGATCCAATACAAAATTACCAATAGCGCAACAGCAAAAATGACTACAAATAAAATCGTGGATGATCGATGAAAGATAGCAACGGAGACTTCTGATAACTGAAACCAATTGTAATAATCGGCCGCACCGAGCAAACCAAACACACTTATCAATATGACAATGCCGGTAACGGTATCGTCCCATTTCTTTTTGTAATAGATGATCAAATAGTGCAAAGCGAGACTAACGATGATGAGGCTACCCAACCAACTGAGTGCAGCAGACATGCCCCAACGCCCAGCGACTACGGTGAATGTGAACGGGGCAAAAAGCAAAAAAACCGAACTATTGAAAACGTGTATAACCGATTTTGACAACAAGTAATGCGCAATGGAAGAACGTTTGATAGGCAGATGCAGATAGGGTTGAACATCCAGCGCTGGCACATTTTGCATGAAGTAGCGCATCACAAACTCAAAACCAAAGTAATAGAGCAATACTTTGTTGACGAACAAGAGACTATCCTCTTGTTTTAAGTAGCCGGTGATAATACTATTTAACGCAAAGCCCAGTCCGAGCGAATAGCCAACAATCATCAAGGCCAACAAGCCCATGAAAATACCCTTGGCCAACTCTCTACTGAAGGCAGGCGAGCGCGTGAATTTTAGGTAGCCATGCGACAGGAAAGCAGAGGTCATGCGGATTGAAATATAACGCAAGATAATTAAGTTAGGCCTTTATTAAATCCGCCCCCTTCTCCGCAATCATAATCGTAGGCGCATTCGTGTTGCCACTGCTAATAGTGGGCATTACTGAAGCGTCAATCACTCTTAGATTGGAAACGCCATTTACTCTAAGTTGAGGATCAACTACTGCCATTTCATCAACACCCATTTTGCACGTACCCACCGGATGATAGATGCACTCAGCCGATTCGCGAATGTGCGCCAACCATGCCTCGTCCGAATCACGTTGTCTGGGTAAATGGGTTTTGATGCGGATAGAGGCAAATGCATCTGCTTCTAAAACCTCCAATGCCTTTCTGCCACCTGCAACTTGTATCTTTTTGTCTTCTTCTTCGCTTAGATAATTGGGATCGATGATTGGGGCTGCCGAAAAATCAGCCGACTGCAACCCTACATACCCACGACTTTCCGGTCTAACTTGTGCCGGAAAAATGGAATAACCATCAGCTGAAGGAAATGAACTCATGTCATACATGTTTGCAATTTTATCCGTACCTGCATTGGTAGGCGTAAACTGGAACTGAATATCAGGACTAGTTTTTTCTGGTGTGGACTTGACAAACGCCACTGCTTCCAAAGGGCCAATTGACATGGGGCCGCTTTTTGTGAAAAGAAATTCTATTAACGCAGCCGCTTGACGGTGCCAGGGCAAGTAATAATTATTTGATTTGATATTCGTCAAACTACTTACCGGGTAGAAAATGTGATCGTGGAGATTTTTTCCAACACCAGGTAATTCCTTTTTCAATTCGATACCATGCCGTTTTAATTCATCCTTTTCACCGATGCCCGAAAGCATCAACAACTTGGGGGATTCAAAAGCACCTGCACTTATAATTATTTCTTTGCGAGCGCGCGCCACCAGCGTATTACTTCTGCTTGTCATAAACTGAACACCAACCGCCCTATCGCCCTCCACTACAATCCTTTTGCAAAGCGCACCTGTCATCACCGTAAGGTTTTTGCGTTTCAATGCAGGCACTAGAAATGCCTTTGCTGCGCTAAAGCGTTTGCTGTCTTTCATCGTGTATTGAAACCATCCGGCTCCTTCCTGAAATTCTCCATTCACATCGTTGTTTTGGCGTATTCCTCTTTCTACGCACGCGTTGATAAAGGCTTGACCCATTTGAGTGTGGTACCAATAGTCAAGTAGGCAAGGGGAATTTCACCCCAAGCCTCTCACAGAACCGTACGTGATAGTCTCCCATCATACGGCTCTTGTTATACATAGAGGTTATGCCCCATGAAAGCCATGCT
>VYLL01000232.1_pt1 | contig 18039 bp, 19 predicted proteins | sample 5114301 | NCBI WGS metagenome assembly VYLL01 (sample SAMN12291809, study PRJNA351875) | freshwater metagenome | isolation source: freshwater lake | place: USA: Michigan, MSU2 Lake | collected 2011-08-16 | reverse complement strand
GCGAGCGCAGTCGCGTCTGGGGGGCAGCTCGGCGCATCGCAGGCGGGGCTGCGGATCTACGCTCCGGTGGGCGGGCCGCTGTCGCTGACCGGGCAGGTCAACATGCCGCTTCGCAACGGCCCGACCGACGCATCGATCGGGATCGCAGTGCGGGGTCGGCAGGTCGGGGTCCTCGTCGAGCGTCGCATCATGCTCGGCGATCAGGGTCGCAATGCGTTCGCGGTCACGGGCTATGCGGGCTTCTCCAGCGCCCGAGTGGCCCGGGGTGTCCTGCTCGACGGCTATGCCCAGGCAGGCACTGTCGGCAGCGATGCTTTTGCCGATGGATCGCTGCGCGCCGAGGTTGAGATCGCGCGGCGCGGAGAAGCGTCGATCGGGGTTGGCGCTGGCATTTGGGGCGGCGCGCAACCGGGCCTCGCGCGACTCGATGTCGGGCCGCAGCTCGTCGCGCACCTGCCGCTGCTAAGGCCGACCCGTGTTTCGGCCGAATGGCGGCAACGGATCGCTGGCAACGCCGCCCCGGCGTCCGGTCCGTCGCTGACCATCGCCACCGATTTCTGACGCCCGCCTTCCGCCTGCCCGCGCATCGCGCTACGGCCCGATCCCAGGCACATGGACATCTATCTCCCGATCGCGAACCTGTCGGTCAACGCGCTGGTCATCGTCCTGTTGGGCGGAGGCGTCGGGCTGCTGTCGGGGATGTTCGGCGTCGGCGGCGGGTTTCTGACGACGCCGCTGCTCATTTTCTATGGCATCCCGCCGACCGTTGCGGCTGCTTCTGCGACGACGCAGGTGACAGGCGCGAGCGTGTCGGGCGCGCTCGCTCATTACCGGCGCGGCGGCGTCGATGTGCCGATGGGCGCGGTGCTTGTCGTCGGCGGCGTTTTCGGCGCGCTGGCGGGTGCCGCGATCTTTCGGCTGCTCGAAAGCGTCGGGCAGATCGATACTGTCATCAACGTCCTTTACGTCGCCCTGCTCCTTTGGGTCGGCATCCCGATGCTGCGTGAGGCGGCTGCAAGCATCTCGGCGCGCAAGCAGGGAACGGTGGTGCCGGCGAAGAAGCGCGGACACCATCCGGCGGTTGCGCTCCTCCCTTATCGCTGGCGGTTCTACGCCTCGGGGCTTTACATCTCTCCGCTGGCCCCGCTCGCGCTGGGGTTCGTCACCGGCATCCTGACCGTCCTGCTCGGTGTCGGCGGCGGGTTCATCATGGTACCCGCGATGCTCTACATCCTCGGCATGGCGACGCGGGTGGTTGTCGGCACGTCGCTGTTCCAGATCCTGTTCGTGACTGCGGCAACCACGCTGGTCCATGCGGTGACGACCAAGGCGGTCGACATCGTGCTCGCGTTCTTTCTACTGCTGGGCAGCGTTGTCGGCGCACAGGTCGGTGCGCGGTTGGCGCAGCGGTTCAAGCCCGACTACCTGCGGCTTGTGCTCGCGGCGATCGTGCTGACGGTGGCATTCCGGCTCGCGCTCGGCCTGACGTGGCGACCAGGCGAGATCTACACGGTCATGCCGCTGTGAGGCGCGTGCTTGCCGTCCTGCTGGCGCTCGTCGCGCTGACCGGCGCGCGCGAGGAAGCGCCGGTGCTCGTCCCCGACGTGTCGCAGCGCGAGGTCGACATCAACTACAGCTTCGCCGGGGCGGAGCTGCTGCTGTTCGGCGCGATCCTGTATCCCGGCGGGCGCGTGCCGGACGGGCGCACCGACGTCGCGGTGGTGTTGAAGGGACCGCCGCAATCGGTCTTGGTGCGCGAGAAGGAGAAGCTGCTCGGGGTGATCTGGGCGAACGCGGGATCGGCGCAGTTCCGCTCCGCTCCAGCCTTTTACGCCATCGCGTCGTCGCGTCCGCTCGAACAGATTATCGACGCGCGAACGGCCGACATTTACGAGCTCGGGCTCGGCAGCATTCATCTGTCGCCGGCGGGCGGTGCGGATCCGATCACCGCCAACCGGTTCGAAACCGGCTTTCTCGACTTGCGCGAGCGGGGCGGACTGTTCGTGGCCGAGCCAGGGGCAATCGAGATTTCCAAGGGTGTGCTCTACCGCGCGCGTCTGACGATCCCGCCGCGCGTGCCGGACGGGCGTTACACTGCCGAGACCTTCCTCATCCGCGACGGCAAGGTCGTGGCGGCGGCAACGCGGACGATAGAAGTCCGCAAGCAGGGGTTTGAGCGCATCGTCGCGCGTTTCGCGGACACATCGCCGCTCGCCTATGGGCTATTTGCGGTCGCGCTGTCGATTCTGTTCGGTTGGGCGGCAGGCGCACTGTTCAGGCGGATTTGAGCCGCGCCTCAAGCGTGGCGATCAGGGCATCGACGGTCTTGAGCTTTACCAGTTCGTCCGCCGCAACCAGCGTCTCGACCACACCGCCGCGCTCGGCAAGGATCGTCGGCAGCGCGACGTCGCGATACGGTGTGTCGTCCTTGTGCTGGAACTCGGTTGCAACCGGCAGCGCGTTCAGCCACGCGCGCCACTTCGGATTCATCCGAAAGGCGCCATACGTCACCGCGCAAAGGCTGCATGCGTAGGTCGATGGCGACAGCGTCTTGTGCACCGAATCCATGATGCCCTGCGCGATCCCGCCGTCGGCGTTATAGATGAAGATCAGCCGGTCGATCGACATGTTGCTCCCTGACCCCGCTTGCGCCAGACCCTGTTGCGGGAGGCCTTAACATGATCGTTCGTCTCGTGCTCGCGTCGTTGATGTTGCCCGCAGCCGCAGTCGGGGCCGGACCCATCGAACGGGAAGCCGGTGCTCATGTCACGCGGATTGAGAAGATCGATCAGGCGGGGCCGCGTCTGAACGCCGTCATCGCGGTAAACCCGGATTGGCAGTCGCAGGCACGTGCGCTCGACCGGATGACTGTGCGCGGGATTGTCCACGGGCGCGGCATCCTGATCAAGGACAATATCGACACCAAGGATCGCATGGCGACGACGGCGGGGTCGCTGGCGCTGAAGAACAATTTCACCGGTCGCGACGCGCCGCTGGTCGCGCGGTTGCGGGCAGAGGGCGCGCTGATCCTTGGCAAGACCAACCTGTCCGAATGGGCGAACATACGGTCGAACCGCTCGATGAGCGGGTGGAGCGCGGTCGGCGGGCTGGTCCGCAACCCTTACGCGCTCGACCGCACAGCCTGCGGCTCGTCGAGCGGCAGCGGCGCTGCGATCGCGGCGGGCCTCGCCTGGGGAGCGGTCGGAACCGAGACCGACGGCTCGATCGTCTGTCCGGCGTCGATCAACGGCATCGTGGGCCTGAAGCCGACCGTCGGCCTCGTCTCGCGCACGCATGTCGTTCCCATCAGCCGGTCGCAGGACACGCCCGGACCGATGACGCGCACCGTGCGCGACGCGGCACTGATGCTGCGCGCGATGGCAGGAAGCGACCCGGCCGATCCCGCCACGAAGGGCGCAGATGCGAACGTGACGGACTATGCCGCCGCGTTGACGGGCAGCATCGCAGGTGTCCGCATCGGCGTGCTGCGCGACCGCATTGGCAATCAGCCCGCGACAACGGCGGTGTTCGAGCAGGCGCTCGGGATGCTCCGGCGCGCGGGCGCAGTGCTCGTCGACATCGCGAAGACTGATGCGCCAAGCGGACTGGGCAAGGCCGAAGGGACGGTGCTCTACACCGAACTCAAGGTCGACCTCGCCGCCTATCTTGCCTCGACACCGGCCACGGTGAAGGTGCGGACGCTCGCCGATGTCATCGCGTTCAACGCGGCAAATGCGGCGCGCGAAATGCCGTTCTTCGGGCAGGAGACCTTCATCGAGGCGGAGGCGACGAAGGGATTGAGCGATTCAGCCTATTTCGAGGCGCTCGCCCTCTCGCGGTTCGGCGCGCGGGCGACGCTGACGCGGCTGCTCAACGACAACAAGGTCGCGATGCTGGTTGCGCCGACGATGGGTCCGGCTTGGCTTAGCGATCCCGTCAACGGCGACCAGTATGACGGCCCGGGCGTCAGCGGCCTGCCCGCCATGTCGGGCTTTCCGCACCTGACCGTGCCGATGGGCCAAGTGCGTGGGCTCCCCGTCGGGCTGTCGTTCATCGGCCCGGCGTGGAGCGAGGCGGCGCTGCTCAACGCCGGCGATGTGTTCGAGCGTGCGCAAGGGCCGTTCCCCGCACCGACCTATGCGCCGTCGGTCGTCGCCGATCTCGGTCCCGCAAAGTAACGTCGCGCGAGGTTCGCCTGCCACAGCGTCAGGAGCGGCACGACGCCGAGTTCCATCACGAAGCCGAAGATCATGCCTGGACCGGGCACGCCAACCTCGATCAGCGACAGCGCCCGCGCGAGGCCGCCGAGCACCACGAACGCCGCGAGCATCCGCATCCGTGCGCCCTTGGTCTCGATGGCAGGGATGCAAGTTGCAAACGCGATGCCGACGCCGAGGAAGATACCCGAGATGTAGCGGAAATGGCTGTCGAGGTCGGTCGCGGTCGCCGCCCCGCCGCTCAGCCACGCGGCACCCCGCAGCACGCCCATGCTCCCTGCAAGCAACGGCACGAGGCAGGCCAGCGCGACGACGGCCTGCAGCAGCCGCTTTTCGGTGGTAACGCTAATGCCGCGTCCCCCCCTCGGCGCGGAGCAGGTCCTCGCGGACATGCAGCGCGCGAAGGGCCACCCTCGTTTCGCGCAAAAAGAGGATCATCGACCCGCCAAGCAGCGCGACGGCGACGACGAACAACACCGCGATCGCATCGCCGAGGTTGAAGTCGATCAGCTCGCCGACGAACAGCACGATGACGAGGAGGCACACCATCAACCCGCTCGCCGTGCCGAGGTAGATGGCGCGGCTGGCCGAGGTCATGCGCTTTTCCAGCGTGTGAAGTTCGACGACATAGCGGGCACGATCTTCGCCCTGCGCCTCGCCGTGCAGTCCTTCGAGCAGCCGGGCGCGATCGACGACGCGCGCGAGGCGGCCTGCGATGACGTTGAGAAACGCGCCGATGCCGGCGAGCAGGAACACCGGCGCAATTGCGAGCTGGATCGTGCGCGCCATGTCGGAACCTGCCATCGTTTCGATCATGCCAATGCTCTCGCGTCGAACGCCGACAGCGCCGCGCGGACCGCATCGGGCAGCGGGCGCGGGCGGTGGTCGGTGAGGTCGACATGCACCGCGACGATCTCGATACTGGCGCGCAGATCGTCGCCCTCTCCTGCGCCGTGGATTTCGACCAAGGTCGTCATGCTACTGTTCCCGAACCGGAATGTCCGCGCCATCACATCGATCTCCTCGTCGGCGGTCACCGGTTTTTTGAAGTCGACGGTGGCTCTGGCGACATGGCATTCGATGATTGGCGCGGTCCACAATCCGGCTCTTCCAATCTCCCGCCAATATTCGGTAACCGCGATGTCGGCATAATCGAGGTAACGCGCGTTGAAGACGACGCCTTGCGGGTCGACCTCCGAATAGCGGACGCGCAGACGGTGGCTATGGGCGAAGTCGGCGCGGGCCATGCTTACGCGCGCGCTGCGCCTGTGTTGACGCCCATGCTCGCGAGATACTTGCGGACATTGCGCGCGGCCTGCCGGATGCGCTGTTCGTTCTCCACGAGCGCGATGCGGACAAAGCCTTCGCCGTCCTCGCCGTAACCGACGCCTGGCGCGACCGCGACACCCGCGTGGGTCAGGAGCTGTTTCGAGAATTCGAGGCTGCCGAGGTGCGCGACGGCCGGCGGGAGCGGGGCCCAGGCGAACATCGACGCGCGCGGCGGCGGGATATCCCACCCGGCGCGGCCGAAGCTTTCGACGAGGACATCACGGCGCTTGTGGTAGAGGTTGCGGTTTGCCTCGACGATGTCCTGCGGTCCGTTGAGCGCCGCACACGCCGCAGCCTGGACCGGGGTGAAGGCGCCGTAATCGAGGTAGGACTTCACGCGGGTCATCGCCGCGATCAGCTTGGCATTGCCGACCGCAAAGCCGACGCGCCAGCCCGCCATCGAGAAGGTCTTCGATAGCGAAGTGAACTCGACCGCCACCTCTTTCGCGCCGTCGACCTGCAGAATCGAGGTCGTCGGCACGCCGTCGTAATAGAGCTCTGAATAGGCAAGGTCGCTGATCACCCAGACCTCGTTCGCGCGCGCCCAGGCGACCAGGCGTTCGTAGAAATGTATGCCAACCGTCTCCGCTGTCGGGTTCGACGGGTAGTTGACGACGAGTACCGACGGGCGCGGCACGGTATATTGCATCGCACGGTCGAGTGCGCCCCAATAATTCTCGTCGGGCGTCGTCGGCACGCTGCGGATCGTCGCGCCCGCAATAATGAAGCCGAATGTGTGGATCGGGTAGCTCGGGTTCGGGGCGAGTACGACATCGCCCGGCGCGGTGATGGCGGTGGCGAGGCTCGCGAGCCCCTCTTTCGATCCCATCGTCATCACGACTTCGGTTTCGGGGTTCAGTTCGACCCCGAACCGGCGGGCGTAGTAATTCGCCTGTGCCTTGCGGACGCCGGGAATCCCTTTCGACGCGGAATAGCCGTGCGCGTCATCCTTCTTCGCGACCTCGCAAAGCTTCTCGATCACGTGCGGCGGCGGGGGCAGATCGGGGTTGCCCATGCCAAGGTCGATGATGTCTTCCCCGCCTGCACGCGCCGCGGCCCGCATCGCGTTGACTTCGGCGATGACATAGGGCGGCAGGCGCTTGATGCGATAGAAATCGTCGGACACACGGGCACTCCGTTACAAGGCCGCGCCTGCCTTAGCTCCGTCTCCCCGGAAAGTCGAAGCTGACTTGAAGACGTCACGCGATCGCCACCGAAGCGTCACGCTCATGCTGCACCTGCGAAGAAATCGAAGGGGAAATCTACCATGCGTCGTTGCCTGTCCGCCATCCTGCTCGCCTCTGTAGCTGTGCCGATCTACGCCCAAGCGCCAGCCGAACCTGCCGCGGATGGCGAGATCATCGTGACCGCGCAAAAGCGCGAGGAGCGCGCGATCGACGTGCCGATAACCATCTCGGTCGCGACGGCCGAGCGGATGCGCGAAATCGGCGTATCCGACCTCGACGAGCTCGCCTTCTACGTGCCCGGCCTCAACATCCAGGAGCAGAGTGCGAACAACCCGGGGATTGTCATCCGTGGCATCACATCTGACTCGGGCTCGGCGCAGCAGGCGGCGCGGGTGACGCTCAATTACAACGGCGTCGACATCTCGCGGTCACGGGGAGCCTATCAGGCAATCTACGACGTCGACCGGATCGAGGTGGTGAAGGGGCCGCAGGCGACGCTGTTCGGCACAGCCTCCGCAGTCGGCGCGATCAGCATCATCTCGGCGCGCCCGCGTCCCGGCTTTTCGGCGGAGGTCAGCGGCGGGCTCGGTAATTTCGACTACAAGACTTTGGGTGGCCATCTGAACGCCGGCAATGACGTGCTCGCGGGCCGCATCGCCTTCGAATGGAAAAAGCGCGACGGCTATGTCCGCAACCTCGCGCCGAACCAGCGCAACCTCAATGGACAGGACCAGTTCGGCGTGCGCGGCTCGTTAAGGTACACGCCGACGCCCGATCTGACCGCCGACTTGATCCTGACCTATGACCGGCAGCGCAACCCCGGCACCGCCTTCATCAGCCGCGCCCTGCCGCCGGGCAATCCGTTCGGTCCCGCCAATCTCGGCGGCTCGCCGTTCTCGCTTCAGCACCTCGGGCTTCCCGGGCTCGGGCTCGAGCGCGACGTCTATGACGGCAATCTGACGGTCAACTGGCGCTTCTCTGAGGGCTGGACGGCCTCGCTCGTCGCCGGATACCGCCGCTTCGACTCGCTCGAAGTGTTCGACGCCGACGGATCGCCTGCGCCCTATCTCGAGTTCGCCGAGCTTGCGAAGGGCGATCAGGTCAGCCTCGAGACGCGATTCGCCTATGAGAGCGACACGTTCCGCGGGTCGTTCGGCTTCAACTTCTTTCATGAAGAGGGCATTCAGAACGTGCCCTTCTCGACCAACGAGCGGGTGTTTTTCGCGTGCCTGCCGAATGCGGCCAACCCCGCGACGCGCGCGCAGTGCGTCGCGCCGGACCAGAGCGTGCCCGCCGCCGCGACGGGGCCCGCCATTCCCTATACCTCGGTGTTCGAGAATTACGGGCGCAACGAGACCTATTCGGTGTTCGGCGAGGCGACCTGGATTCCGGCGCGTTGGCTCGAGTTGAGCGCGGGCGCGCGCGTGTTGATCGAGAAGCGCCGCTCGGGCTTTTTCGCGCGTGTGCCGCGCTCAGCACTGACGGGTCTGGCGTCGGTGGTGCCGGGGCAGGTCGATTCGCGGGGGCAGACGTTCCTGTCCGAGGACAGCTTCGACGCCGTGCTGCCTCGTTTCAACGCGCTCGTCCGGTTCTCGGACAATTTCAACGCCTATGCGACTGTGTCCAAGGGCCGCCGTTCGCCGACGGTCAATCTCGGCGCTTCGGGCGTTGCCTCGCTTATCGCCGAGGAGAATATCTGGAACTATGAAATCGGCCTCAAGGGCTCGAAGGGCATCTTCTCCGGATCAGTCGGTGCCTATTGGCTGACCTACGACAATTTTCAGGTCAGCGTCCTGCTGCCGACCGGGCAAACGGTGACGCAGAGCGCGGGTTCGGCGACCAATAAGGGGATCGAGGCCGAGCTGCAGGTTCGCCCGACCAGCTGGTTCAGCGCGTTCGGCAACGTCGCGTATATCGACGGCGGCATCGACAACCGACCGGATATCGCCGCCAACTTCCGTGGCGCGCGCTTCCGGCTTCAGCCGCAATGGCAAGCGTCGGGCGGCTTCACTGTTGATCTCGATCTGGGGTCCTTCCGTCTGTTCGCGACTCCCAGCGTGACCCATCGCAGCAGCCTGTTCTTCGAGACACCCAACACCCCCGCGATCTCGCAAGGGCCCGTCACGCTCGTGAACGTCCGCGCAGGCGTCGGCTTCGGTGATCGCTTCGAAATCGCGGCCTTCGCGCGCAACCTGTTCGACAAGGACTATCTGCTCGACGCGGGCAACACCGGCGGTGCGTTCGGCATCCCGAGCTTCATCCCCGCCGAGCCGCGAATGTATGGGGTGCAGGTGACGGGGCGTTTCTAGGACGGCGCGATGTGAAAGATGCGCTCGGCGTTGCCGTGGTAGATTGCCCGGCGCGCCGACCTGCTGATTGGGGCGTTGTCGATGAAAGCCACGGCATCGCGCGACGATTCGTACGGATAGTCGACCGCCCACATGACGTTTTCGATTCCCGCGCGACGGATGACCATTGCCAGCACATCCGGATCCTCGAAGCCGCTGGTCGTGACCGCAAAGTTCCGGCGAAAATACTGGCTCGGCAGCAACTCGAGACGTTTCATGCGCCCGTCCTTCATCCGCCGCGCGGCCATGTGGTCGAGGCGCCACATCCAGAAGGGCAATCCCTCGCCCATGTGCCCGAGCACGATTTTGAGCTTTGGAAAGCGGTCGAAGGTGCCGCTCAAGATCAGGCGGACCGCGTGCGTGCCGGTTTCCAGGCCGAAGCCCCAGATCGAGCCGCCCATGCTGTAATCGCGGAACGGGCCTGCCATCGCATTCGAGGGCGCGCGCGGGTGAAGATAGATCGGTCGGCCGAGTGATTCCGCCGCTTCGAGCACCGGCGCGAAGAACGGCTCATCGAGATAACGGTCAGCGGTATGCGAATTGATGATAAAGCCATTCAGGCCGAGCTTGGTGATTGCGCGCTCCATTTCGGCCGCGGCTGTTTGCGGTGACTGTGGAGCCAGGCAGGCCAGTCCGGCGAATCTGGTAGGATGGCGCGCGATTGCCGCCGCGAGCAGGTCGTTCGTCGCGGTTGCCATCGCCGCACCGCGATCCGCGTCGAAAATTTGAACGCCCGGTATGGTCACCGACAAAAGTTGAACGTCGACCCCGGCATCGTTCATGGCGGCGATTCGCTCGGCGCCGATATCGAGCAGGCGTCGACGGAATCCGTCCTGGTTCGAACCGGGGGCGGGATTGTCGAAAATCGACATGATGCCGGTTGGGACGTCGAGACTGATCCCGGGTGTCGTCCGCGCGATCTCGAGCCATGCCCGGACGAGGTCGGGTGTTGCGAAAGCTTCCTCGGTCGCGATCCGCCTAAGCGCCGACAGCGGCGCAGCGGTTGCCGCATTGCTGAGGGCGATGCCCGCCGTAGCTGCAAAAAGATGTCGTCGGTTAAGCGCGGTCATCGGTGTCCGATCGCTTTTGGGCACGGCCTCCCTAGCACGATATCGAAATGCTAGGGAGAGTCATGGTCGACGATTCTCCTGCGCTTGCACCCTCCACGCAGCCCGATCTCAAGGCGGGCGTACGCGCTATCCTCGATGGCTGGGGCGCGCTGCTGAGACCAGTTGCGGAGGCAAACCGCGACAAGGTCGATCCGCGCGACAAGCGATTTTCAGGGCCCGAGTGGGAGCATCCCGTCTTTGACCTGATGCGGCAAGGCTATGCGATGATGGCCGACGCGATGATGACGTCGGTCGACGCGGTGCCGGGCCTCGACGCCGCGCAGCGCGAGCAGGCGCGTTTCGCGATGCGCACGCTCGTCGAGGCGATGTCGCCGGCGAATTCGCCCCTCACCAACCCGAAAGCGCTCGACAAGGCGCTGGAGACGAACGGCGCGAGCCTTGCCGCCGGGTTCGCCAACATGATGGAGGACATGCAGCGCGGGCAGCTCACACATACGTCGCCGACGGCGTTCGAGCTTGGCCGCAACATCGCGACGACGCCGGGGAAGGTCGTCTACGAGACGCCGCTGTTCCAGCTCATCCAGTACACGCCGACCACGCCGACCGTGCTCAAGACCCCGCTGGTCATCTTCCCGCCGTGGATCAACCGCTTCTACATCCTCGACCTGACGCCGGAAAAAAGCTTCATCCGCTGGGCGGTGGCAGAGGGGCTAAGCGTCTTCGTCGTAAGCTGGAAGTCCGCCGACGCGAGCATGAAAGACGTCGTCTGGGATGATTACATCGCGGCCCAGATCGAGGCGATCGACACGGTGCGCGACCTGCTCGACGTGAAGTCGGTGCACACCATCGGCTATTGTGTGGCGGGCACCACGCTTGCTGCGACGCTTGCGGTGCTCGCGGCGAAGGGAAAAGCGAAGAGGGTCAAGTCCGCAACCTTCTTCACCGCGCAGGTCGATTTCAGCGAAGCGGGCGAGCTTTTGAACTTCATTGACGACGCCAACCTCGCGATGATCGAACAGCTGAGCCACGAGGGCTTTCTCGATGGGCGCTATCTTGCGCTGACTTTCAACCTGCTGCGCGGCAAGGACCTGATCTGGTCGACGGTCGTGTCGAATTATCTGATGGGCAACGACCACCCCTCGTTCGATCTGCTGCACTGGAACGGCGATGTGACCAACCTGCCCGCCAAGTGGCATCAGGCCTATCTGCGCGACCTGTATCGGGACAACAAGCTGGCAAAGCCCGGTTCGCTGTCGGCGCTGGGCGAGCCCATCGACCTGACGCGGATCGAGACGCCCACCTACATTCAGGCAGGGCGCGAGGACCATATCGCGCCGCTCGCCAGCGTCTGGAAGCTGACCGACCATCTGCGCGGGCCCGTCCGCTTCGTGCTGGCGGGGTCGGGGCATATTGCGGGCGTGGTAAATCCGCCCTCCGCGATGAAATACCAGCACTGGATCGACGGTTCGATGGACAGCCTTGAAGCGTTTCTGTCGAGCGCGACCGAAGTGAAGGGCAGCTGGTGGCCCGACTGGATCGCGTGGGTCCGCGGGCTCGGCGAAAGCGAAGTGGTTGCCGACGGTCCGCGCGTTCCGGGCAACGGCAGGCTGGCAACCATAGAGGACGCGCCCGGACGCTACGTCAAAACGCGCTGACCAGCAGGAACCGGCTGCGCTTCGCGACGTTTATGTTGCACTGCACAAAAGTTCTTGCAATCGCGCGATCAGCGCGTATATTGTGCAGTGCAACATGAATTGAGGGAGGCCTCTGTGGCCGAAGTTCCGACGTCGAAAAAGCCGGTGATCAAGGCTGCCAAGCCTGTCGTCGCCGTGCCCGCGAAGCCGGTTGCCAAGGTTGTCGCGCCTGTCGCGAAGGCTGTCGCAAAGCCGGTCGCGGCAAAGCCCGTTGCCGCTGTCGTTCCGCCGGTCGTCAAGGCTCCCGAGCCTGCGCCCGTGGTCGCGCCGGCGGAAGCGAAGCCCGTTGAAGTGAAACCCGCCGTCGTCGCCCAGGCGCCGGCTCCAATCAAGGAAACCAAGATGCAGGACACGATGGAAAAGGTCGCCGAGACCGTGAAGACCAACACCGACGAGGCGACCGCCAAGGCGACCGCGCTGTTCACCGATGCCCAGGGCCGCGCCAAGGACGCGATGGCCAAGGGGTCGAAGGCCGTCGAAGAGATGGTCGAATTCTCGAAGGGCAACATGGAAGCGGTCGTGACCTCGGGTCGTATCGCGGCCAAGGGCTTTGAAGAGATCGCCAAGTACACCGTCGACTACGGTCGTGGCGCGGTCGAGAAGGCCAATGCCAACACCCGTCGCTTCGCCGAAGTGAAGTCGCCGACCGAATTCTTCCAGCTCCAGAGCGAGATCGCGAAGACCACGCTCGACGAGGTCGTCGCGCAGGGTTCGAAGTTCACCGAGAGCTACCTGAAGCTGCTCGGCGAGATCGCTCAGCCGATCCAGAACCGCTATGCGGTTGCGGTCGAGAAGGTGAAGACTTCGGTCGCCGCCTAAGCCGCAAGGTGAGTTGAGAACGGGCCGCGTCGGGCAACCGGCGCGGCCCTTTTTCATAGGTGCGCTGCGCAGCCCAGATTGTTGCGCATCTGTCCCGAACGGCATAGCCGTCGTCGTCGTCGTCAGGAACGGGGGATGCCATGCTTGCCGGTCTCGTCGCGCTCATCCTTGCTGCCGGGTTCTGCAGTGCCGCCCTTTACATCAACATTGCCGAGCATCCCGCGCGCATGGGGCTCGATGATGCTGCGGCGCTTGCGCAATGGGGACCGAGTTACGATCGCGCGTTCAACTATCAGGGCGGACTTGCTGTGCTAAGCGGCGTCGCGGGACTGGCGCAAGCCTGGCTTTCGGGTGAGATCCTATGGGCAGCGGGCGCAGTCCTTATGCTCGCCAACTGGCCTTATACACTGGCCGCGATCCTGCCACTCAACCACCGGCTGAAAGCGCTTTTACCCCAAGAAGCAGGCCCGGACTCGCGCAGGATGCTGGGGCGCTGGAATCGGCTGCATGCAGGCCGTACGGTGCTGTCGGCTCTGGCAGTCATCGTTTTCCTCATGGCCGCATCGGGGGCGGTGAGTGGGTTCGCCGAATAGAGCGACCACACCAAAAAAACCGCACAGTGTCTTGCCCCACTCGCCTGCGAGGCCATATCGTCGCTTGATGAGAATCTGGGCAGCAGACGAGCGCGATGGCGATCAAGGACGCGGAACGGGCGTCGGCGTCGCAACGCGCACGCGGCCAAAGACCAAGCAGCCCAAACCCTACAAAGTGCTGATGCTCAATGACGACTACACACCGATGGAGTTCGTTGTCCTGTGCCTCCAGCGATTCTTCCGGATGAGTCTGGAAGATGCGACGCGCGTCATGCTTCACGTCCATCAGAAGGGCGTCGGCGTCTGTGGCATCTTCAGCTACGAAGTTGCCGAGACCAAGGTCACGCAGGTGATGGATTTCGCGCGGTCGAACCAGCATCCGCTTCAGTGCACGCTCGAGAAGGCCTGACGCTTCGTGCCGCCGCACGCAGCTTGCGTGCCAGTTTGATGGCGGCATCGGGCGTGTAGGTAGCGGTCGGGTGACCCTTTCCATCGATCAGCACGTAGCCGTCTTCGGCATCAACCCGCCCCGCGCTGTCCAGAATATGCTCTCGCACTGTCGTTCACCCGATTACGTCGCAGTTGCTGAACGCGGCGACGGGTAGAGGTATCCCTCGTCGAACTCGGCAAGTGCATGAAGTGCCGACAAATTCTGTACCTCGACCTGTCCGTGGGTGAAGCTGACGATCTCGCGCTCGCGCAACTCGCGCAGGATTCGGCTGGTGTGGACGGCGGTAATCCCGCACGCTGACGCCAGGTCGATCTGCTGCAGCGGCAGCGCGAACGTCTTGCCGTCCGTGAGCCCGACCATTTCGAGCCGCCGTCCGAGCTCGGAGAACAGGTGCGCGACTCGCCCGTCTGCGCCCAGCCGCCCGAGTCGGAAGATCCATTCGCGGTGCATCGCGGCGTCGAGAAGAGTCGAGAACCAGAGCATTCGTCCCAGATTGAAATTCTCGGCGACGAGCTTCGCAATCGTTTCGCGCGGATAAGTGGCAACGGCGCAATCGGTGATCGTCGCGACGTCGTGATCGAGCTGCCCCATCGGAAAGCCGTGCAGGTCGACGAAATCTCCGGGCACATGCAGCGCGACAAGCTGCCGGTCGCCATCGAGCCCATCCATGTAGCGGCAGATGTATCCCTCGACGAGCAGCATGCAGCGGTCGACCCGGTCGCCGCGCCGCACGATCGTCTTGCGCGCCTCGAACTTCAGGATGCCGCCGATCGAGGTTTCGAGCAGGTCACGTTCGTGTTCAGTCAGCTCCTCGCGGTGCCGACCCATCAGGAATCTGTCGGTGTACATGGCTGCGCCCTTTGCCCGCTTTTCGGCCGCGATAGCGACAAAGTTTCGCAAGCGACTTGATGCAGGTTGTTTGCCATATCGACGGATGCACGCAAGATCGTCGGGTCGCGACCTACGCGGCTTCGACACCGGAAACATGCCATGACTGAAGCTGACCGCGAATATTATCTGCGCCGCTTGGCAGAAGAGAAGGCTCGCGTGGAATCCGGCGGTCCGACCGCAAGCGTCCACGCCGAACTTGCCGAGCGCTATGCCGAGTTGCTCGCGAAGGAGACAGGGCTTGCGGTGGACAGGTTTGCGCAAGCCGCCTGAGCCTGGGGCGCCTGGGTCCGCTTGCGCGGTATTGCGCGCCCGCTAAACGGGCGGGATGGACCGTATTCTTATCCGTGGCGGCAATCGCCTCAAAGGCCGCATCCCGATTTCGGGCGCAAAGAACTCCGCGCTCGCGCTGATGCCGTGCGCGCTGCTGACCGACGAGCCGCTGACGCTCAGAAACCTGCCGCGTCTCGCCGACGTCGACAGCTTCGGCCACCTGCTCAACCAGCTTGGTGCGTCGACGCAAATCGAAGGCGCGCGGCCCGAGGATTTCGGACGCGTGATGACGCTGCGCTCGGGGCGCGTCACGGCGACAATGGCGCCCTATGACATCGTGCGGAAGATGCGCGCGTCGATCCTCGTGCTCGGGCCGCTGCTCGCACGGATGGGCGAAGCGACAGTGTCGCTGCCCGGCGGCTGCGCGATCGGAACGCGGCCGATCGACCTGCACCTGAAGGCGCTTGAGGCGTTCGGCGCGACCATCGAGATGACGCACGGCTATGTGAAGGTGGCAGCCCCCGGCGGTCGCGTGCCCGGGGGCACGGTGCGTTTTCCGGTGGTGTCGGTTGGCGCGACCGAAAACGCGCTGATGGCAGCCGCGCTGGCAAAGGGGACGTGCGTCATCGAAAATGCGGCGCGTGAGCCGGAGATTGTCGATCTGTGTAACTGCCTTGTTACAATGGGCGCGCGGATCGATGGGATCGGGACCGAGCGGCTTGTCATCGAAGGGCGCGACCGGCTGCACGGGGCGACCTATGCCGTGATGCCCGACCGGATCGAGGCGGGCAGCTATGCCTGTGCGGCGGCGATCACCAGCGGCGAGGTGGAGCTGGCAGGGGCCGATGCAAGCGAGATGGGCGCGACGCTCGACGCGCTGCGCGAAGCCGGCGTGAGCGTCGAGACGACGCGCGACGGGGTCAAGGTCGCCGCGAACGGCCACATCGGCCCGCTGACGCTGTCGACGGCACCTTACCCGGGCTTTGCGACGGACATGCAGGCGCAGTTCATGGCGATGCTGTGCAAGGCCGACGGCGCGTCGATGCTGACCGAGACGATTTTCGAGAACCGCTACATGCACGTCCCCGAACTCGCGCGCATGGGCGCCGACATCACGGTCAAGGGCCGCAGCGCGATGGTGCGTGGCGTCCCGACACTGACCGGCGCGCCGGTGATGGCGACCGACCTGCGCGCGTCGATGAGCCTCATCATCGCAGGGCTCGCGGCCGAGGGCGAAACGCAGGTCCAGCGTGTGTATCATCTCGACCGGGGGTATGAGCGGCTCGAGGAAAAGCTGAGCGCGGTGGGGGCGGACATCGAGCGGGTAGGGGACGGGTAGGTATTGATCCTTCGGCGCGTTCCGACAAGATTCGCGGCGTCCCGCGTGGCGTTGTCTCTCCTCGAAAGCGGACATTTGGACACTGGTTTGTGACACCGCAACGAGATGCGTGGTTCGGTCCGCAGTGTCACAACCGACTGGTTATGACACCCGGAGGCCTGTTACCGTCCGAACGGGTAAGCGCTTGCTCATCCTTGGCTAACATGCGACGCTTGTCACGTGATCGGGGTCGACATTGCCTTCATGCTTCTGTTGATCGGCCTTGCGGTAAAGCGCGAGCATCTGGTCGAGGGTGCGGCGCAGGCTGTCGCTAGCATCAATCGTGGCCATGTCCTGGTGACAGTCGTGCTGCTGAGTGTGGTTGCCGCGTCGATCTGGCTAGGCGGCAATGACGCTGCGCGGATGCTTCTTATGAGCGCGCCCGACATCGCGACGATGCTCTCGGCATTCGAGGTTTCAAGCTTCGTCGACGCGCTGGTTGCAGTGACCACGGTCGCCGCGACTCTCCGGCTCGGCATGTTCGCGCGGATGCTGCGCGTTCGTCGCCGCAAGCTGTCCCTCACGGCGGTACACCGCCACGCCCGCGCAGCCCGACGCCGGACGCTTCGGCAACCTGCAAACGATGATGAGGACGGGGCCAGCCACACTCGCGCTGCCTGAACGCCTGCTTTCCGCAGGCATGTCCTTTCCCGTCGGGGTACAATCCAATGCTAGACCTTCTGCTTGCGGCGATTTTGCTCGTCGCCGTTCCGCTGCACGCGTTTCTGCGTTCAAAGTCAGAACATGATCGCCGGAAGCGTTATCGCCATACAGTCACGCTGATCGTCGGGCTGCTTGGGCTCCTCGCACTTATCTGGTCGATCAACGGCCGATCGATTGTTGCGCTCGGGCTCGGAGTGCCAACGTCGACCGGCGCATTGATCGGTCTTGGTCTCGCAATCCTGGTCCTGTTGGCGATGGCGTCGATTGCCCGGCGGCACGCCCCGACGCCGGCGGCACTCACAAACACACTCCTGCCCATAACGCCCGAAGAGCGTCGCGCGTTTGTGCCTGTTGCCTTGGCGGCGGGCATAGGGTGGGAGCTGCTTTACCGGGGTTTTTTGCTGTTCTTTCTGACACCGCATATCGGCGTGATTGCCGCCGTGCTGATTGCGGCCTTGTCTTATGCACTGGCGCACGCGCCGCGCGACGCCAGCCATGCCCTAGGCGCAACGATTTCGGCATTGCTCTTCTGCGTGGGTTACACGCTAACCGGGAGCCTCTGGTGGCTTATCATTCTTCACGTCGGAATGCCGCTGACCACGATCTACGTCCGACGGCCGTCAGAATCTTAGACAAGCTCAGGTGTCACAACCGTTCGGTTGTGACACCGCGCGAACGGCTGCTTTTCGCAGGTTTGCTTCGATAGCCGACAGTCAGCTCCCCCCGACAGACCAGCCTCCCGTTCAGCGCGATGATCGTGCTACACGCCCGCCGTGACCGAAGCCGATTTCCTCGCGCTGCTCCGCCCGCTCGCGACCCATCCTGCCGCGCGGGGGTTCGGCGACGATGCGGCGGTGCTCGACAAGCTTGTGCTCACGCATGACGTGCTCGTCGAAGGCGTGCATTTCCGGCCCGACGATCCGCCCGGGGACGTCGCGTGGAAACTGGTCGCGGTCAATCTGAGCGACCTGGCCGCGAAGGGCGCGACGCCGCGCGGCGTGTTGCTCGGCTATCCGCTGTCGACGTCCGAATGGGATGCGGCGTTCGTCCGCGGGCTGGCGGACGTGCTCGCCGCGTTCGACGTGCCGTTGCTTGGCGGCGATACGGTCACGGGGCCGCGCGTGCTGTC
>VYLL01000231.1_pt1 | contig 18064 bp, 12 predicted proteins | sample 5114301 | NCBI WGS metagenome assembly VYLL01 (sample SAMN12291809, study PRJNA351875) | freshwater metagenome | isolation source: freshwater lake | place: USA: Michigan, MSU2 Lake | collected 2011-08-16 | reverse complement strand
CCGGGCGGGCGAAGCCACACGCCGCGGATCGGCCGGCGGACGCGCTCGGTGCCGCCGGCGAGCGTGCCGTTGACCATGATGCCCAGGTGATTGGCGACCGGGCGGAAGACGTTGCCGGTATCACTGGGCGTGTTCTGTAGGGTGGTGTTGTTGTCCAGACGCGCGACGAACGAGGACGAGCCGCCGCCGTCAAGGTTCACCGCGCGCCACACGCCGCGCTTGATGAGGAAGTCCGCGACTTCCGGGAGCGTCATGCCGACGCTGGAGGTTTGGCGGCCATCAACGACGAACAGAAACAGCCGCGTGCCATCGCGGCTCACACCCGCCGCCGTGCGCGGGTTGCGGTTGAGTGGGTCAACGCGCGCGGTGGCGCCGGTGTTCTGGCCGTCGGTGACCAGGAGCGTGCCGGGGAAACCGTCGGAGGCGCTGGGCCCGATTCCCGCGACGGCGTTGTAGATGCCGGTGGTCGCGCCGGGCGCGATGAAATCGACTTTCGCGATGCGATCGTCACCGAAGACAATCGCCGGATCGGGGTTGCCGGTGCCAAACAGTCGCGCGGGGGAGACGACGACGCCGTTGCTGACGCTGAGGCCGAGGATGTCGGAGTTGCCGCCGCTGAGCGTGCTGAAGAAGTTGGCGTTGATGGCGACGCGTGCGTTGTTCGCGGTGCGCCACGCGGGCACGGTGGTCAGCGTGCTGTCAGCGCCTGCCGGCGGGTTCGCGATTGCCGCGGTCGTCTTGATGCTCACACGCGGGTCCAGCAGATCCACCGTCGCCAAAAACACGCGGCAGTTCCCGCCGGGGGTCGAAACCGTGAGCTGCTCCACAACCACCGGCTGGGCGAAGCCGTTGACCTGGGCGGTGACGGTGGTGAGGGGGACGAGAGACGTCAGGATCGCGAGCGCGAAGATGACGCGGGCGACAAGATCGCGGCGTGGGAGCGCAAGGGAAAGACACGGGCTCGGGCGATGCGGCATGCGGAAGGCTCCCGGTGAAGTCTTATGAAAGACCTAGAACAGTGTGAAGGGTAATCCGGCGAGGGCAAGGAAACAGCGGCCGAAGCGCCAGACTTCAGCCGTCAGCTTTCGGGTATCCGCAGAATGAGGCATTGGGGACTGGCTCAGACGCATCTGGGGGCGTGGATGGAAACTTGGTGAAGTGGCAAGGGTGTGGGCGGCGGATTGCGTGATTGCGTGCGAGCCCGCGGCGAAGGTGCCAAGGGCTGAATGCTGCGAGGTTTCTCGCGGTTTCCAATCACACTGGAGCCTGATCATGAGTTCTTCAAGCACGCGTCGTCGCGGAGTGTCTGCGTTCATTCTCGTGGCCCTGGCGGGGCTGGGGTCGGCGACGATCGCCGGGCCGCTTTCGCCGCCCGCTGCGCCGGTGCAGTCGACGATGAAGACGCTGGCGGAGGTTGAGCCGCGGATCGCGATCAACGTGACGAACACGCCTGGGGATTCCGATAGCAGGTTCAAGATCACCCAGCCGGGGAGCTACTACCTGACGGGGAACGTGAACGTGCCCTTTGGTGAGCACGGCATCGAGATCGCAAGCCATCGCGTCACGATCGATCTCAACGGCTATGCGATCATCGGCGTCTCCGGCTCGTTCTCCGGCGTCTCCGCCGTCGGTGCAAACTACAACCAGATCACTGTGCGGAATGGCTCGGTCCGCTTCATGGGCGAGCACGGGGTCGATCTGCTCGGTCTGGGCAACGGCAATGCCAACGCGAACGGTCACCTCGTCGAGAACGTCCATGTCCAGACGTGTGAAACGGGCATCCGCATCGACTCGGGGATCGTCCGCAACTGCACCGCGTCGCAGTGCGAGTTCACCGGCATCACGGCGCACGCGTGGGTCGCCGGCGGCGCACTCATCGAGTCGTGCGTCTCCAGTAAGAATGGCTCCGACGGCATCAGCATGGGCAACGGGACGGTTCGCGCATCGGTTGCTCGCGATTGCCAGAGCACCGGGATACGCGTCGGGAACACCGGCCTCATCGAGTCCTGTCACAGTGAGAACAACGCCGAGTGGGGCTACGGCGGCGCAAACTATCAGTTGATCAACTCGACCGCGATCGACAACACGGAGGGTGGGGCATACTCCAACAGCACCTCCGTCATGCGTGGGAACATAATCTCGTCAAACACGGCCGTCAGCGGTAGCATCGGCCTCTCGGTCGCCAACAGCGGCTCGGTTGTCGAAGGCAACACGATCGTCCGCCAGTCCACCGCCATCCGCGTGAACGGTGCGAACAACTTTGTCGCTGGCAACCGCATCAGCGGCTGCCCGAAGGCGATGGACGCCGCCGCGAACAATCGCATCGGCGCCATCGTCGTCGGCACGTCGAGCCCGGCAATCAATGGCAGCTCGGGCGGCGGGCTGGGCACGTCCGACCCGATGGCAAACATCCTGTATTGATTGAGCGGCGGGATGGATCGTCGCGGCGGTCGCGTCGGCAATACGAGTGGAGACACGAGTAAAGGCAACGCGGCGAGCGGGCGCGGCGGCACTGATCCGCAGAGCCGGATCAGTGCCACTGTCGCCTCGGCGCTCCGACGATTGTCCCCGATCGCTCAGCGAATGAAGTTGCTCGTGACCGACCATTCCTCGGTGATCTCGCCGCTGGGGCCGGGAACGATGCGATAGGTGTGGACCCACGCGCTGTTGGCGTAGGCGGCGAGGCTGAATCCGCCGGGGCCGGTGATGCTGAAGGCGCGTTGGCGGCCGAGGCCGGTGGGCGCGCTGGCAAACCAGGCACCGAGCGCGGGCTTGGAGCCGAAGGGCGTGCGGAAGACATAGCTCGGCCTGATGGTGCGGCCGAGGACGTACGTGGTGGGGGCACCGGGCGCGGTCGTCACCGCCACGACCTCCTTTGAGCTCTCGTAGCTTTGCACGTCAATACCCGGCAGCGGCGCACCGGCAAAGGTCGCGCCGAGCGGCGAGCCGTTCAGGAACTTGGCACCGTTGCCGGTGGCACCGCTGGTCCAGACCGGGACTGACGCCGCGAGCGTCGTCTGGTTCAGGCGCAGCTCTTCAAACGCGGCGGTGCCGACGGTGTAGACGCGGTAGCCGACGACCATCAGGTTGCTCAGCGAGAACGAGCAATCGTTGGTGCCGTTTTCCGTGAGCGAGAGGACACGCACCGAGCGCAGGTTGGCCGAGGCGGGCGGGGAGGGACCGGTGATGGTGGCCAGATACACGTCGCGCCACGCGGTGTTGCCGGTGAAGGGCCGGCGCACGACCACGGGGCTGACGGTGAGCTTGCCGGGGAGGGTGACGTTGATCGTCGGCGTGCCGACGATCTGCGTCTCGGCGACTTCGTACGACACGCTGATCGGCTCGGCGAGCGTGACCGGCTCGCCGCTGAGATCGACCACCGGCTCGGTGCCGGGGAGATAGGACAACTGCGGGCCGGGCGGGGGCGTGACGGCGGCGGTGGCCTGGATTGTGCCGTCGGAGAAGCGGATGGCCGCGCCGGCGCCGCTGAGGTTGAGTACGCCGTGGAGGGTGAGGTTGTCGGTGCCTGCGGGGCCGCCGACGCCGACCTTGCCGGCGCCGTCGATTGAGAGGCCGCGGACGGACTCGGCTCGGGGCGCGGAGCCGACGAGTTGACGTGGGAGGACGACGGCGGGCTGGCCGCTGACGAGCGGCAGCAGTGTTACTTGAAGATGCCGCGGCGTGCCCTCGAAGACGCCGGCAGGGAAGGCCAGCGGCACGGTGAACAGGCCGTCGGTGATGGTGATGCCCGTGGCGTCAAAGGTGGCCAGGGGCGCGCCGCCTTGTGGGGCGTCGAAGAGTTCGAATCGCAGATTGCGGACCTGCGTGACGGGCGCGCCGTTTTGTTCCAGGCGGCCTTGGTAGGTGATGGGCTGGGTTGCGGGCTGGGCGCTGGCGGGCTGGACGGTAAGCGCGAGGTTGAGGAGGGCGCAGGTGATGAGGGCGAGGGCGGGGCGCCAGGGGGTGGCGGGGCGGGTGCGGACGGGGCGGGGCCGCGCTGGAGGATGAGCGTGGTGGAGCATAGGAAAATGGTAATGCCAAATGGGGCAGTGGGCGAGTGGAATTGGCGGGTGAGAGGTGGGTTGGGGCGGATGGGTTGGGGGCCAGGGCCCCGACCCGGATGAGCGGTGATCATGTGCATTTCGCACGGAGTGCGCACGATCGTTGCCGGTGGCGCAGCGAGGCTTGGCGAGCAAGCCACCGAAGGGTGGTAGCCCCTGCTTCGAGCTTTCTTGGAGTTTCCCGCCCGGCTGAGGGCGGACCATCTGAATCCCAAGTGAAGCGAACTCGTCCGCCTCAGCCGGGCGGAAAAACTCGGCAATCGGGGGTTGGGTCACTAGCTTTCTGTGGCTTGCTCGCCCAAAGCAGCGAGCTGCGCCACCGGCAACGATCGTGCGCCCTCCGGGCGGAAGGCCCAAGTGAGACTACGTTAATAGATAGCCGCAACGGGTGCCTTCTCTGCGTGCGATGGGTGTAGTTCAAGTAGACTCCGCGCATGGGCAGTTCATGGACGCAGAACTTCTACCACGCCGTGTACGGAACCAAGCTGCGAACACCTTGGATCACGCCAGAGATTGAGGCAAGGTTGCATCCGTTTCTTGCTGGCGTCGCGAAGGACTTGAGTTGCATGCCGATCGCGATCAACGGGATGGCCGACCATGTGCATGTGCTGGTGCGATTTCCCAGCGACCTCGCGGTGGCTGACCTGCTGCGACATCTGAAGTCGCGATCTTCCAAATGGGCCCACGAGACATTTCCCGCATTGCGCGAGTTCGCTTGGCAGGAGGGATACGGCGGCTTCACGGTGAGCAAGCCCAGCGTGAGCGAGGTCGAGCAGTACATCCGCAGCCAGAAGGCACATCACGCGGGCATGAGCTTTGAGTCGGAGTACGTGGCGATGCTGCGGAAGACCGGGTGGGAGGGAGATGTGGCGGATGCGTTTCGATAGGCTCGGTCGCGTGGTCAGTTGGCTCGTCCGCCCTCAGTCGGGCGGAAAGCCAAAAAGCATGGAAGTTGGGTGTGTGGCTTCCGGTGGCTTGCTCGCCCCGAGCGGCGAGCTGCGCCACCGGCAACGGTCGTGCGCCCTTCGGGCGAAAAGGCAGGTGGGAGAAGCTCCGCAGACAATCGAGCTTCCGGCGATGCGGTCTGGTGCTAAATCCCCAGCCGCGCCTTCTTCGCTTCCCACTCCTCACACTCCCGCTTGTTGTCGCTTGCGAGCAGGCCCAAGCCGCCCGCGGCCTTGTCGCGCAACGCGGCCATTTCGAGTTTGGTGAGGTGGACGCTTTCGATTTCGTAGTCGCGGAAGGCTTCGCAGGTGATGGGGACGATGGGCTCGATGAGGTCGTGCATGGCCTGGGCGAAGACGCGGATTTCCATTTGCGCGTGGGCGTCCATGCGCAATGAAAGGAAGCGGAGAATGTTGTGCAGGTCGCACTTCCAGTACCACTCGGTGTAGAGGCTCACCGGCAGGCCGATGCGGGCGAGCTCGCGGCTGACGCCCTTCTCGTTGAGCTTGGTGTACTGCTCGTAGAGCTTCTCGCTCTGGGCGAGATAGTCGAGGAACTCTTGGGCCGTGAGCGCTTCTTGCGGTGAATCGGGCTGGTTGGTGAAGAGTTCTTCGCCGCCCTGGCGGTTGCTCTTGCTCTGCTTGCGGACCTGGTCGATGCTGGGGCGGTAGAAGCGGTCGGGCATGAGGCTGTAGCGGCCGGAGTATTCGTTGACGTTGGCGGTGCGGTGGCGGATCCATTGGCGGGCGATGAAGATCGGCATCGCGACGTGGAACTTGAACTCGACCATCTCGAAGGGCGTGGTGTGGCGGTGGCGGAGGAGGTAGCGAATGAGGCCGCGGTCCTCGGAGATTTTCTTGGTGCCCTGGCCGTAGGAGACGCGCGCGGCCTGGACGATCGCGGCGTCGGCGGTCTGGCCGACGGGGACGAGTCGCGGCATGGCGTCAACGAGGGCGATGAAGCCGTGGTCGAGGCATTTGATCTCGTGACGGAGCGAGCCGCCCATGACGTCAAACTGCGCGGTCTCGAAGGGGACGCGGGTGATGGGGGCGCCGGATTGGCGGCCGAGGGGGGCGGGTTGAGATTGCGCGGGGGTATTGGCGGCGCTCGGCGCGGCGGGAGTGATGTCGATTTTCACGGGGGCCGTCTCGGCCGCGTTGGTCCGGGGGGTCATGGGGGCAGTGTATGGGAAGTTGCGCGTCGCGAGTCGTGAGATGCGAGTGAGAGAGGCCGCGGATTCAGTGGAATACCGAGGAGCGAGGTTTGTGGGGAAAATGTCGTTTGAGAATGCGACGACAGGTTTGCATGCGGACATCGCGGACACATGGGCTTGCAGGAATGCCAAGCACCGACCTCGAAGCGAGGTCGGTGGCACGGCTGCGGGGCGTGTTCAAGGCTGGGCGGTTGACGGGGGGTTGGCCCCCTCCGCCGCGAGGCGCGGCACCTCCCCCGTTGGGAAACGGGCGAGGGTGGGGATGTCGCGCACCGACCTCGAAGCGAGGTCGGTGGCACGGTGGAGCGGCTGCGACCCGCCTCGGAGAGGCGGGCCACCAAGAGGCGGGCCACCAGAAAGACCACCAAGAACGATCAGCGGGCCGGACCGAGGAGCTGGTCGGGGGATTGGAGCATTTCGATGATGCGGGCGAGCATGAGGGCCGCGGCGGCGCCGTCGACGACGCGATGGTCGCAGGCGAGCGAGAGCGGGAGGAGCTTGCCGACGGCGATGCCGCCGTGACGGACGACCACGCCGTCGCGTGCGCGGCCGACGGCGAGGATGCCGACCTCGGGATAGTTGATGATCGGCGTGGCGAAGCGGCCGGCGTGGCTGCCGACGTTGCTGATGGTGAACGTGCTGCCCATCAGCATTTCGCGGCTGGCGGTGCGAGCGCGGGCGGCCTGGGCGACGTGGGCGATGTTGCGGCCGATCTCGAGGACGCCGAGCTTGTCGCAGTCGCGGATCACCGGGACCATGAGGCCGTTGTCGGTGTCGGTGGCGATGCCCAGGTGGACGGCGCGATGGCGGACGATTTCTTCCGCGGCATCGTCGGAGGTGCTGTTGAACTGCGAGAACTCACCGGCGAGGCAGCGGCACACGGCGGCGGCGACGAACGGGAGGAAGCTGACCTTCTCGCCACTGGCGGCGGCGAGCTTCTTGCGGAGGGATTCCAGCGCGGAGACATCAGCCTCGTCCATGACGGTGAAGTGGACGGTCTGCGAGATGGACTCGCGGAGGCGGTTGGCGATGGTGCGACGCACGCCGCGGAAGGGGATGCGCTGGGTGTCGCCGGGTGCGTCGGAGCGGGAGTCGTTGCGCGTGGCGGGTGCGGCGGCGCGCGGGGCGGGAGTCTGGAGGGCGGCGTAGAGGTCGTGGTCGGAGGTTGGCGCGGCGCCGCTTGACGAGCGCGCGGCGGGCGTGGGAGCGCGCGACGACGAGGCGGGCTTGGGCGCGGGCGAGCCGCTGCGATTCGACGAGCCACCCTGAGCGGAGCGGACGTCTTTGTCGGTGACGCGCCCGCCCATGCCGGTGCCTTGGATGGCGTCGATGTCTACGCCGAGGTCGCGGGCGAGGCGGCGGACGGCGGGGGTTGCGAGGGCCTTACCGTCGGTACGGGAGACGCCGCCAAGCTCGGTGCCGACGGCACCGACGACGGTGCCGGCGTCTTCGCGGGCTTCCTCACTCTTGGGGAGCTTGGTGCCGTTGTTGGTGGTGGGGAGGTTCTCGGCGATCTGGGCGGTCTCGTCGGTCTTGCCCTTGTTCTTGGCTTCGAGGGCGGTGGGAGCGGCAGAGCCGGAGCCGCCGGCAAAGGTGACGAGGGCGTTGCCGACGTGGAGGACTTCGCCTTCGCTGCCGTGGAGCGCGGCGATGACGCCGTCGCGCGGTGAGGGGACTTCGACGACGGCCTTGTCGGTCTCCATGTCGGCGAGGATGTCGTGTTCTTTGACGACCTGGCCGACCGAGACCCGCCACTTGAGGAGTTCGGCTTCGTGCACGCCTTCGCCGAGGTCGGGGAGGATGAAGTCGTTGGGATTGGCGGCGGACTTGGCGTGGGCCATGGGTGTGATTCCGGGGGAGGGAAACTGGGGAAGGGCTAAGGGTTGAGGGCCGAGGGCCAAGGGATCGTGGGGTCGAGGCAGGACGGTGAGCGAGGAAGCATACCCGGGAAGGATGGCGGGGTGAGGGTCGCGGCGGAGCGATGGCGAGGAGAAGCGCGAGGCATGCGCGGCGGCTGGTGTTGGGTGTTGTTCACAACGGCTGAGAGATTCACTGGGAGTGCAATCGGGCGCGGTTGGCGCGACATCCAAAGGTGAGGCACGGGCAAATTCCCGAGGAGCTGGGAACCCCGCTGGCGGAGATGACGAACACACGGGTGAAGATGGCGAGCCACGCGTGCGCGGCTCTCCGAGGCCCGCGTCTTGATGACGCGGGCCTTTTTTTGGGGGGGGAAAGCTTGAGACTTGAGACTTGAGGCGTGAGGCGTCAGACGTGAGGCAGGACGGTGAGGAGCAACCGATTTCGCTCCATGGACCCGTCCGGTGATTGCTGATCACTGACGACGACCACTCAGGACCGCCGCGTGCGGCCGAGTTCGCGGGGCTGTCGGCTATCATCGGCCATGATCCACCCGTGGCACGACGTGACCCCCGCGACCGAGAAGGGCGAGCTTCCCAGCGAGTTCAAGGCTTTGATCGAGATCCCGCGTGGCAGCAATCTCAAGTTCGAGCTCGACAAGGGTTCGGGCCTGCTCAAGCTGGACCGCGTGCTCAGCTCGGCGGTGTACTACCCCGCGAACTACGGCTTCATCCCGCAGACGCTCGCGGAAGACGATGACCCGCTGGACGTGCTGGTGTACTGCACCGAGGACATCCCGCCGATGACGCTGTGCAACGCACGCGCGGTCGGTCTCATGAGCATGATCGACCACGGCGACCCGGACCACAAGATCATCGCGGTCCTGCGCGAGGACCCGATCTACAACGAGTTCAAGGGCGCCAGCAACTTCCCGACGCACATCTTCAAGCTGCTGCGCCGGTTCTTCAACGACTACAAGGCGCTGGAGGGCAAGGAAGTGCAGGTCGATGAGATCCTGCCCGCCGAGGCGGCGCACGCGATCATCGAGGACTCGCTGGCGCGGTACTACAAGGCGCGCCAGACGGGGAAGATCAAGGGGTTGGTGAGCTGAGCAGCCACGCTGGGTGGCGCAGGCAGATCGAACGCTGCGCAGAACATGGCACTCTCGCACGACGTGAGCTTGGATCCAGGTGTCAAGCCTGTTTGGCCGGGCGTTTGCGTGCGTTGCGAACGTCGCGACCCGGGCGCGTGGTACGCGCTGGTGCCTGAGCGATTCGGCATGAGCTTGCTGTTGCCTTCCTGGTTGTTGTGGAGCCCAAGCCCCGAACTCGTGCCCGCGTGTGCGCCGTGCGCAAGTGCGATGCGGTGGTCAAGACGTTGGCGAACGACGATCGAGTGGACACTGATCATCGGGGCGATTGTCGTCTCGCTCGAGGTGTCGAAGAGGCTTGGTTTCGATCGAGTAACGATGCGGTGGATCGCGATCGGAGCGGCGATCGCGGCGCTCGCTTTGATCGCGATCGTCCAGAGCTGGCGGCCGCCGATCGTGAACATCACCAGCAGTGACGGCGGGAAGATGACCTATGAGTTCAGCGACTTGATGACAGCCGCGCGGTTCGCGGTTGCCAACGGCAAGACCGGCGCGGACATTCGCTGACGGTCCGCAAAAGCGAAGCGCTCGCGTTGCGGCGTTTCGGCGATCCGGATATCTTCACGGGATGATGAACGTCCAGAGAGTGCTGCTTTCGCGGGAGCAGATCGCCAAGCGCGTCAACGAGCTGGGGCAGCAGATCGCGGCGGATCTGGATGCGGAGGCCAAGCGCGTCGTCGCGGCGGCGCAGGTTGCGCGGCTTACAGAGTCTGAGGTGGCGGCAGCCGCGGGGCCGATTGTGTTGATTCCTGTGCTGACCGGCGCGTTGGTGTTTGTCGCGGACATCATCCGCGCGATGCCGGTGGCGATGAGCATCAAGCCCGTGACGCTGAGCAGCTACCCGGGCAAGAGCACCACGAGCCAGGGCGTGACGGTGCAGAGCGGCGTGCCGATGGATCTCAAGGGTGCGCGGGTGCTGATCATCGACGACATTTTGGATTCGGGCAAGACGCTGGGGTTGCTGAGGAGGCTGGTGGAGGCGCAGCAGCCGCGGAGTGTGCGGATCGCGGTGCTGCTGAACAAGCGCAAGCCAAACGGGCGGGCGGAGGAGGTGCATGTGGAGTACAGCGGCTTTGAGATCGACGACGAGTTCGTCGTCGGCTATGGCCTGGACTACGACGGCATCTATCGGAACCTGCCGGATATTGTGACGCTGGGGTGAGAGCCTTCGGCCGCCGGGGGCAAGCCTTCAGCGGTCAGTTTTCAGTTTTCAGCAATCGGGTTTGGGCAATCGGCGATCGGCAGGCCTGTCTCACGACTCGCAACTCGCGTCTCGCGTCTCGCGACTTCTTGACTCCCCATGACGCTTGATGAATCGAAGAACTTGGCGCGATGGGATGCGGCGGTCGGGCTGGACAGCGCGGCGGCTTTGCTGCGTGATCAGTTGCCGCTGACGTTGGCGAGGTCTTTGCCGGCGGACGAGACGGTGCTGCTGGTGACGCGCCCGAGCGGGTGGTTCTTGTTGCTGGCGCGGGCTGATGCGCTGTTTGCGATCGGCGTGGTGATCGCGATCGGCGCGCTTTTGGGTTGGTACGAAGTGTGGGGCGTTCGCGCGTCCAACGTGATGGCGTACGGCGCGATCGCGCTGAGCGTCATGATCGTCTGGAACTGCCTGGACTTCGCGACGCGGGCGTATGTGCTGACGGATCGTCGGGCGCTGCGGCTCAGCGGCGTGATACGGCGGACGACGATCGAGATCCCGCTGAACCGGATCCAGAGCGTGGTGCTGCACAAGGGCGTTCGCGAGCGGTTGTGTGATGCAGGAACGCTGCTGATTTCGTCAGCCGCGGTGGGGGGCGGGAGCTTTTCGAAGGCGTCGGGCGTGGGCACGGCCGCGGGCGGCGCATCCGGCGGCGAGTTCACATGGTTCTTCATTGATCGGCCGGAACGCGCAAGCGCGATGGTGCGTGAGGCGATCGAGCGATACGCACGGGCATGAATCGTCAGCAGCGGCCCACGTCGCGGCATTGATCAGAGCGAAGGGAGCACGAGTGCGAGATGCGGGCGGAACACACCGGCTGATTCGCATAGGGCTCACCGGCGGGATCGGCGCGGGCAAGTCCGCGGTCGCGGCGGCATTCGCGGAGCTCGGCTGCGTCGTGAGCGATAGCGACGCCGGGGCGAAGGCGGCGCTACGGACGCGACGCGTGCGTGATGAACTGGTGAGGTGGTGGGGCACTGAGATCCTGGGCGATGACGGCTTTCCAGATCGCGGACGTATCGCCAAGATTGTTTTTGACGACCCCACGCAGCGGACGCGGCTCGAGGGGCTGATCCACCCGATCTTGCATGAGGAACGCGAAGCGCTGGCGGCGAATGCGGCGCAGGCTGGAGCCCCTGCGATGATCATCGATGCGCCGCTGCTGCTTGAGGTTGGGCTGGACAAGGAGTGCGACGCGATCGTGTTTGTGGACGCGACACGCGAGGCACGCCTCGATCGCGTGATGCGCACCCGCGGCTGGGACGCACTTGAGCTTGATCGACGCGAGGCGGCCCAGCTCCCGCTCGATGAGAAGCGGCGGCGCAGCGGGTATGTGATCGTGAACGATGGCGATCGGGCGAAGCTCTTGACTGAGGCCGAACGCGTGCTCGAACGCGTGCGTCTGGGTATTTGAGTGTGCGGGTGGGCGCGTGGTGTACGAGAGCGTGTGGGCAGTTGCCTCGGGCGGGCTGACGGCTACAGTGAGGCGCTGACGCGGGGGCGATTGCTCTTGTGGAAGCCGGGCTGAGGAGGCCGCGAACGCGTGGATCGCGATTCGCGGTGACATCGGGGCGCAGGTAAGCGACCCGGCGAACCCTTGGCCACACTTCGCCACCAGGATCGGCTTCGTTCGGGCAACCCCTTGTTGCCCCGCCCGCCAGCCGTTCGGCGACCCACCCATGGCACTCTGAGCGCACGTTTCTCGGTTCACTCAGCGCACGCGCAACGCACATACCGCGATACACACGATCACTGATCACGCTTTGACGATTCACCGTTTTGTGATTCTTACTGAAAGTTGAACTATGGCCAAGTCTCAGACCGCCGGCGAAGACGGCAAGCCCGCATCCAAGTCCTCCAGCGCTGCAGCGAGCGAGGGCTCGTCGTCGTTCATACCCAAGGCGCGGGCGACGGCGTCGAAGATTGATCGGGCCGAGCGTGCGGCGGCTCCGGCGGAGCGGAGTGAGAAGCCGGAGCGTGCCGAACGCGCGGAGCGTGCCGAACGCGCGGAGCGTGCCGAGAAGCCGCAGCGCGCGGAGCGGAGCGACAGCGGTGAATCGCGGGGAGAGCCGCGCGGTGAATCGGGCGGCGGTTCGAGCGCGTCCCCGGTGCAAGGCAACGGCGCTGGCGGTGGGGCGTCGAGCAACTCTGGGAGCTCACGCGGCGAGAACGCTGGCGCGTCTTCTGGTGGCGGTATGAGCAGCGGGAACACGGGTGGTGGTTCGTCCCAAGGCGGTTCGCAAGGCTCCGGCAGCACGGGCGGCCAAGGCGGCGGCGGGCAGGGCTCATACGGCGGCGGTGGTGGCGGTGGGGGGCAGCAATCGGGTGGCGGTTCGGGCGGCGGGGGCGGCGGTTCGCAGGGTTACTCCGGCGGACAAGGTGGCGGCGGCGGTGGCTCGCAGCACTCCGGCGGGTACTCGAACAACAACGGCGGCTATGGCCAGGGCGGCTTTGGTGGTGGTGGCGGCTTTGGTCGCCGCAAGAAGAAAAAGAAGCGCGGCGGGTTCGGCGGCTATGACGGTGGCGGCGGCGGAGGGGGTGGAGGAGGCGGAGGTGGTGGCGGGGGTGGGGATTTTGCGTCGCGACAGGCCGCGATGGGTTTGCCCAGCGATGATGAACTCGAACGGGAAGCGCAGGAGCTCGAGCGGATCGTCGCGGCAACGGACAAGAACGAGCTCAAGCAGGCGTTGACCATCTCGCAGCTTCAGCGCATGGAGATCGACGAGATTCACACCATCGCCAAGCGCGACGGGATCGAGTCGTATCAGCAGGTGCCCAAGCAGGATCTGATCTTCAAGATCCTTAAGGCCGGCGCAGCGAAGCGCGGCATCCTCGTCGGCGATGGCACGCTGGAGATCATGCCCGACGGCTTCGGCTTCCTGCGCTCCAGCGAGAACTCTTACCTCGCGGGACCGGACGACATTTATGTGTCACCCAGCCAGATCCGCAAGACGGGCCTGCGCAAGGGGATGACCGTGCGCGGGTTCATCCGCCCGCCAAAGGAGAGCGAGAAGTACTTTGCGCTCTTGCGGGTTGACGAAGTCAACGGTCGCCCGGCGGGCAAGGTGTTTGAGCGCCGGAACTTTGAGGATCTGACGCCGCTGCACCCGGAAGAGCGGTTCATTCTGGAGACGGAGCCGAGCGAGGTGGAGTGCCGGATCGTGGATCTGGTCGCGCCGCTGGGCAAGGGTCAGCGCGCGTTGATTGTGGCGCCGCCGCGGACGGGCAAGACGGTCTTGCTGCAGAAGATGACCAAGGCGATCAGCAAGAACTATCCGGACGTGAAGATCATCGTGCTCTTGGTGGACGAGCGTCCGGAGGAAGTGACGGACTTCAAGCGCAACACGAACCCGCGCGTCGAGGTCGTCGCCAGCACGTTCGACGAGCAGGCGTCGCGCCACGTCGCAGTGTGCGAGATGGTGATCGAGAAGGCACGCCGCATGGTGGAGTTTGGCGATGACGTGGTGATCTTCCTGGACTCGATCACGCGCATGGCCCGCGCGTACAACAACGAGATGCCGCACTCAGGGCGCATCATGTCCGGCGGTATTGACGCCGGCGCGCTGCAGCGCCCCAAGAAGTTCTTCGGCGCCGCCCGCGCGATCGAGAACGGTGGCTCGCTGACGATCATCGGCACGGCGCTGGTTGACACCGGCAGCAAGATGGACGAGGTGATCTTCGAGGAGTTCAAGGGCACCGGCAACAGCGAGTTGCACCTTGACCGCAAGCTCATGGACAAGCGCATCTACCCGTGCATCGATATCGCCAGCAGCGGCACCCGACGCGAGGAACTCCTGCTGGATAAGAAGGAGCTCGAGCTGGTTTACCGCCTGCGCAAGGTGCTCAGCGACATGAACGTCGTCGAGGCAATGGAGCTGATCAAGGCCCGCCTGAGCAAGCAGAAGACCAACGCGGAGTTCCTGATGCAGATGGCGATGGGGTGAGACAAATCTCCAAATTACCAAATTTGCAAATTACCAAATAGGAAGAGTGGGATGAGCGTGTTGGCGGGGGCCGAGGTCGGGATTGCGCGAGGTTTCTACTTGGCCGCGCGCGGCGAAAGCTTGGCTTTGCGCTTGGCGAGAATGGCGATGGAAATGAGACCGACCGGAAGCGCGAGCGTCAGTTCAGCGGCGCGGTTGAGCAGGCCCGCCGCAAGGCCGATCGCGAGAATGGGGGTGATGTCGCGTGGCGCGTCGGGGCCGGCGCTGAGGGCGAATGCGCCGAGGGTGAGGCCGCAGACCCACTCGCTGAGGCCGATTTGAATGGGGAGCAGGCTCGAGGCCTGCGTCGCGGCGGCGATGGCGAGGACGACCATCGCTGGTTGCGGCGTGCCCAAGATGCTGAAGGCCAGCGCGAATCGCATGCTCCAGATGGCGATATCGCCTAGGCGCAGGATGATCGCGATGAGGATCGAGCTTGCGGGCGTGCCGTCGGGGCCGCTTGGGGTTGAGAGGGATTGCAGCCAGGCCATGAGCGCGGGGATGACGAGCAGCACGCTGGCGAAGACGACGCCCAGCGACTTTCCCCCGCCGAACTCCGAGAGCGCGAAGCCGAGACAGCCGGTCCATGCGATAAAGATCACGACGCTGGCCGCACCGCAGGCCAGCGCGGCGAGCATGACGCGGACGGAGTCTCGAACCGCGATGCCATGCACGAGCTTGTGAAAAGCGACGCGCCCGAACAGGCCGGGCTTCAGCGGGAGATAGTTGAGAAGCCACGCGGCGCCGACGAGCAGGTGCATGTCCGACGCGGGCACGCGCCCATATCGACGCGTGAGCGTGAGCAGCACGCCGGAGGTGAGAACCCAGTTGATCAGCGGCAGCGCCAGCAGCGCGATGACTTGCACTCGCGAGGCCCGAGTAACAGCGCGGCCGGCGGCTTCGAGCTCCCCAGCGTTCTGCCAGATCACGTATCCCGCGCCGGCCAGAAGCAGGATTCCCGCGACGTACGACAGCAGACGCAGAGCCGTGCGCTGCACGCGGCGCGATGCATCGTCATCGTTCATCAACGCCGATGACGGGGTTGTCAACGGCTCGCCCGGCGGCGGCGCGGCAGACGACGTCTCGCGCGATGTGTCGTCGTGGTCGCTCACTTGGCGGGTGTGTCAAGGGGTGCGTCAATGCGGACGCCCGACAACGTCGCGAAGCACTTGGCCCCGGTCGCAAGGCGTTGCAGGTGCAGCTTGGCGACGGTCGTCACGGGCGAGTCCGCCTTGCCTTCGCTCAGGGCTTTGAGCCAAGGATCACCCGCGTCGGCGCAGCGGGTGACGATCTTGGCCATGACCACGCCGGGGTCCGAGTCGCTGATGAGCTTGACGCCCTTGGAGAACGTGTTGGTCGTGACGGTGCTGGGCACGCGCAGCAGCATGAACGCGCGCCCGACCGCGCCCTCTTTCTCATAGCGCTCGAGCAGGGCTTTGACGATCTCCTCCGCTTCGGCGGCTCGCAATCCGCCTTCGACACCCACGGTGCGCAGGCGGACCTGAGCCGCGGCAATCGCGTGCGCGAACGCGGGGCCGGTCTCTTGGCGGATCGCCATCGCCAGGTCAGGCGCAACGGCGTTGAGCTGACGGAGCGTGGGGCGTGTGAGCTGGCCAGCTTCGACGGCCAGCGCATGCGGGCCTTGGGACATGACGTCCTTGACCATCTGGAAATCCTGGAGCAGGCGCCAGCGGATGCGCACCGATTCGCCGGAGAGGTTCTCGATCAGCCAACCGCCATAGCCGGGGTCGGCCCAGACGGTGAACTCGACATCTTCTCGCGGCATGATGCGCAGGCGACGATCGGCGGTGATGACTTCGGGCACGCCGCGCTCGCTGGCTGAGCCGACCTGCACGCTTGGAGCCAGGAGAAAGCGTGAGAAGATCGGGCCGTCGGGCGCAAGTCGCATCGGCGCCGGCGCGATGTTGCGGATGCGAATCGTCAGGCGGGCGGTGTCGAGCGAGCCCGCGGCGGGCGCGGCAAGCTCCGCCGTGACGCCCATGTACGAGCGCGGGTTCGTCAGCATGAGGTCAATCCATGCCGGCACGCCAGCGGCCATCGCCTCGAGGCGTTCGCCAACAGCGCTGGGCGGGATCGGCTTGCCACTGACACCCTGTGCCCAGGAGCGCGCCAATGCACCGGCGTATGTGCCCGAGGCGCCACGCCACACGCCGCTCCAGCGCTCGACGGCACCGGTGTTGTCGCCCTTGAGTTTGCTCACGAGTCCAAGGCCAAGCTGCGCCAAGGCGTCGTTGGGATCCAGCGCGTTGAAGGCAACGGTCGCGCCGTCGAGGTCGTTCGTGCGCAGCTTGATCCAGCCGTCGAGCAGCGTGCGAGTTGCAGCGGGAAGCGGCGTGGCCACGTTGGCATTGAGCGCAACGACGCGGTTGCGGGCCTCGTCAACGTTCTCACCGGCCATCAGCAGCATGAGCGGGAGGTCCACGCGCCAGATCACGCGGAGTTCCTCGGCGCGTTCCTTCGTCATGCGTCGCGGAAGGGTGGTGGGGTCGGCGATATAGCCATCCAGTGCGTTGACCGACTTGATCATGTCGGTCGCTGAGGCGGTGAGCGTGTCCTTGTCTTCAGCCGCGGCGGCGGCGAGCAGCCGGACACGCTCGGAATCCAAGTCGAGCCGCACCGTCTCGGGGTCGGGGATGCCGTCGAGCGAGCCCTTGGCCTCGGTGATCTGGCGGCGCACGGACGTGAGATCGCGGCGTGTATCGCGGATGGTCTTGTTCATCTCCGAGACGGCGCTCGCGGCGCCGCTGAGGGCCCAGAGCGTGATCGATCGCTCGGTGGAGACTTCAAGCTCAAGCCCGCCCAGGCGGTCATCGAGCGTCATCGTGTTGGCATAGAAGCGATCGGCCTGTTTGGATGCGCCGACGGAGCCGAGGAACCGCGCGATCTCGAGATGCGTGTTGCGGTCCAGCGGGTCGGCCATGAGCAGGTTGATGAGCAACTCGAGCCGGCCGGCGTCATCCTGCACGCGATCGCTGAAGAACGCGTAGGCGAGGGCCGCGGCGTCTTTGTTTGTGGGGTCGAGCTGCGTCGCCTGGGTGAGGCGGGTGATGAAGGCTTCGGAATCGCCGCGCTCGCGATGCAGGAGCGCGGCGTCGAGGGCGAGCCGGCTGCGCACGGCGGGGTCGAGCGATTTGCCGCGTTCGCCAAGGAAGCTGGAGTACGCCGCGGTGCGGGCGGTGAGGTCCTGCATCGCGTTGATGCGCGAGGAGATGAGCGAGAGCTGGGCCACGGTGTCGTTGGGCTCAAGGCTGACGAGGGTGCGCAGAAGCTCCTGTGACGCGGCTCCGTCGTTGGCCTGCTCAGAGGCGTCCAGCGCGAGGCGGACGTATTCGGGATCGTTCGGACGCAGCGACGACGCGTGGCGCAGGAGAGCCAGGGCGATGCGGTAATCCTCTGCGGTGGGCGAGGCGATGACGCGCAGATCGGTGAGCGCGACGCGGACGAAGGCCTGGGCGGTGAGTTCCTCGAGCGCGGGCGCGGTCATCGGCCCGAGTGGGCGCGAGCCGGGTTCGGTGCGGAGCGCGGGCGCAGTTGCGGGTGCAGGCGTCGTCGTGGGGGATGATGCGGGGGTCGCGGGCGTGGACGGGCGCGTTGGCGCAGGTAAGTTCGGCGTTGCCGGCGCGCTGGGTGATG
>VYLL01000230.1_pt1 | contig 18073 bp, 12 predicted proteins | sample 5114301 | NCBI WGS metagenome assembly VYLL01 (sample SAMN12291809, study PRJNA351875) | freshwater metagenome | isolation source: freshwater lake | place: USA: Michigan, MSU2 Lake | collected 2011-08-16 | reverse complement strand
CCCGTGCCCGGCGGCGCGGGTTCCGTGCCCGCGCCCGCCCCAGCGCCCGTGCTCGCTCCGGGCGCTGCTGGCTCACTCGGCGCGGGCGTCAACGACAACGGCCCACGGTTCGTCGGTGCCGGGCGTGCATCCGGCACGGGCGCGATCGGCGTCGGCTCGACATCGTCACGATCACCCGTGATCGTCGTGCGAGTTCGTGAGTTCTGGAACGTCAGCTTGCCCTCGCGCGTCGCGATGTCCATCGCGACGTCCGAAACCAGCCGCGTCACGAGCACAGCGCCCAGCGGGTTCGTCGTCGTGTAAACGTCCGCCGGCGTGTGATACTCCGCGTGCAGGCCGGTGAAGAAGTGCAGCACCGGCACGCCGGCGCCGAAGAACTCCGCGTGATCACTCGGCCCGCGCCCGCTCTTGCCGTAGTTGGGCGTGAGCGGGTAGCGGCTGATCAGCGGCGCGACGATGTCGCGCCACTGCGTCGCAGTGCCGACCCCGTCGATATCAATCTTGCCCGAGCGCAAGCGCCCGATCATGTCCATGTTGAGCATCGCGTACGTCTTCTCGGCCGCGATCGGCGCGTTGCGGACAAACTGCCGAGCGCCGTGCAGGCCGCTCTCCTCAGCGCTGAACGCGACGAAGATGATCGAGCGTGCATCCCGCCCCTCTGGCAGCGCCGCGTACGCGTCGGTCAACTGCTTCGCCGTGAGCAACACGCCCGCTGTTCCCGACGCGTTGTCATCGGCTCCGTTATGAATCACGCCCCGCGGCTTCGGATCACGCGATCCGAAGAACCCATACCCCAAGTGGTCGTAATGCCCGCCGATAATAATGTAATCATCCGCCAGCGCCCCGCGCCCGCGCAGCACGCCGGCGACGTTCTGCGTCTTGACAGGCACACGCTTCACCTCGCTCTGCAACCGCACCGACCGCTCGCCGAAGGTCTGAACTTGCTTGCCCTCGTCCGCCGCGCGCCGCGCATTCATCAGCGAGGAGCCCATCGCGGTCAGCAGCCGATCCGCAGCTTCGGTACTCATCACCACGATCGGCACCGGCTGCGCGGCCATCATCTGCTGTGTTGACGTCACCGTCTCCAGCACGCCCGCACGCGGATCATCCACGCCCGGCGGGTTGACCAGGATCACGCCCGCCGCCCCGCGACGCACGACTGCGCCGATCTTCAACGGCATCGACGCCGCGGGCGAAAACGTCGCGCCGCCCTCGGCATCAATCAGCCGGCTGCGCCCACGCTCGTTCAGCGGCTCAAACCGGAACACCAGCACGATCTTCCCCGTCAGGTCCGTGTTCTCCTCCGGGAACGACTTGAAATCCCGCGGCCCGGAATCAATCGCATACCCCGCGCTCACCAACGGGCCCGTCGCATCGCCGGAGCCGGAGAACCCAAGCGTGTTGAAATCCGTCCCCGGCTTGAACTCCAGCTTCGAAGTGGGCTTCGCCTTGTTCTCGCCCTCCGCTGGTGCCGCGCCATTGCCACCGTCCAATGCCAGCGCCTCGCTCGCGACCTTCAGCTCGGTCCCTCGCTGAAACGGCTGCAAGTACGTCGAGAACGGTGTGGACACGCTGATGTTGTCGGGTGTTGTCACGCTCTCGGGAAACGCGGGCTCGAGCCGAAGCTGGCGGAAGTAGAACTCGATGTACTCCGCCGCGAGCACGTTGCCTCGTGTGCCCGGTGCGCGCCCCTCAAAGAACGGGTTCGATAACGTGATGAGATGCTGCGTGTAGAGCGCCTCGTCGGCGCTGAAGCTGCGTAGCAAACCCGACAGCGCCTCGGCCCGCGGATCGGGCGTCACCGCCGTGACCGGCTTCGCAGGCGGGGTCACCGGCACCGGTACGTTCGGCGCATCTGCTGGCGCAACGGTCGGCGTCGTCGCCGCGGGCGCGGGAGTATTCACGGGCGTCATCGGCGCCGTCTCGCCCGCCAGCACGAGCCCGCCGCTCAAGGACCACGCAACACCGGCAACTCCGACGACGAACAGACTCATGCGGGCAGCGGACATCGTGAACACTCCTTGTCCAGGAACGCTCAGGATACTCCGCCGACACAACCGCCCGCGCTCAGGCGGGGCAGCCGTTGAAGAACAACGAGAAGAACACGTTGTAATCCGCCTCGGTCACGCCGTTGTTGGGCGAAGTCGTGGTGCCGCCGTTGCCGAACGGCGGCAGCAGCTCGCCCGAGTCGCTGGCAATGTCCGCCGGCGCACCCGCGTCAAAGAACACGCTGAAGAACAGGTTGTAATCGCCCTCGCTCAGCCCGTTGTTCGGCACGACCGGGTTCGGGATCGCGCTGTAGTTGTGAATCGCCTCGCCCTGGTCGTTGGCGATATCCACCGGCGAACACCGCCGCGGCGTCACCGCGATCCGCAGCAGCGACGCGTTCGCGCCCAGGGTGCTGGTGCCCGTCGCGCTGGCCTTCAGACGCGTGCCCACCAGCAACGCGTCAGACAGCAGCACCGTGCGATCGCGGAAGCTGTGGATGAACACGTTGTCGTTCATCACCAGGTCCGGATCCAGCGCCACCGGATCGCCCGAGCGTGCGATCACCTGCCCGGCGTTCAGCACCGCAACCTGGTTCGACGCATTGTCGGCCAGTGAAGTCGCGCCGGTGACCACGAACTGCTCATCCGTGCTGCCCTTGTAATCCGTGATCGAGGTCCAGTTCTCTGTCGAGCCTGCAAAGATCGGCTGCCCGACGCGCGCGATGACCGCGCCCTCACGGATGACCGAGGTCGTCCCGCCGCCACCAGCGGGTGCCAGCGACGCCAGCGCGAACCACTGGCCCGACGGCTCGAGCCAGCACTCGCTGATGGAGTTCACCGTCAAGCCCTCGATCGTCCCGCCCACTTGCAGCACGACCTGGTTGTTGCGCACGACCACACGCGTCGGAGGCACCGTGCCCAAGTCAGCCAGATACACCGTTACCAGCCCGTCCGCCGAGACGTGTGAGTGCAGCGTCGTCGTCGAGTAGCTCAACGCCGAGACCGCCACAGGCTCACCCGGCTGGAGCTGGCCCTCTGGGATCGTTTGCGTCGCCCGCGCTGTGATCGTGCTGCCGTTGTCGCGCAGATTCAACCGCGAGAACACGTCGGAAAACGTCGGGTCCGACACGTTGTTCGCCTGGAACGACACCGCACCAGCATTGGTGATGTTCGCGTTTGCGAAGTCATTGCCCCAGAACGCCGACGCGTTCAGCGCCGTCGCGGCGTCAAAGCCCCCCGCCACCGTCGAGAACACCCCGCCCACGTTCTTCACCGCCACCGCGCGCCCGCCCACCGCGAACGTATACGCCCAGTCGCCCGAATCGTTAATACGCGGGATGTTCGCCCCGCCGAGGTTCAGCAGCGTGCCCAATCCGTCTTCCACCAGCGTCTCGCCTTCTCGCGCCAGCGCCGCGCCGACCCGGCCGACGCCAGCGAATACGAGCTGATCGTTCGTCCCCACAGGCGCTGGCGATGACGTCAGCGACGGCACCGTGATCCAGCGATCGTTGCGGCTGCGATAGATTCGGCCGAAGTTCAGAAACTGCAACCCCGGGTTCCCCGGCACATCCGCCCGCGAAGAACCGGCCGGCACATGACCCGCGATCGGATAGATCGCCTCGGCCGGGGCCGCAAGCGTCCCCGCCGTCAACATCAACGCAACACCGACGGACGAAAACGCGTGAAGAGTCATCGTGCTCATAAGGCCTCCTGAAGAACGCGGCCGTCGCTCTCGCGCGACCGACCAACGAAGAAAAACTGTCATGGGAATCCAGCCCTCATCCTGGGCCGTGACACCCGCCGCTCGATCCACGTTGCCGCCACACAGACCGAAAAACGCGCACCCTGCCGTGCGCTTCGCGACGCATTCACTATACCCGATGCCGCACTGATGCCCCACCCGCGCAGCAAGAACTCATGCGGTTTTCACCTTCGCCTGTGGAGATGGGTACTTTGCTCAACCGTCCGCAGACGCGCGACGCGCCCGCGTTGAAGGGAATACCCGCGCTTTACTGATGGGATTACCCCAGCGCGCCGCCTTCGTTTCACCTCACGGCGCCATCAGCTCATCCGCCAGAACACTCGCGTCATACACCTTTCGCAGCGCCTCCACAATCGCGCGGCTGTCCACCGCCACCGCCCGGTTTCGCGCCTGGTCATACACAAACGCGCCCGCCAGCGAATCAATGTTCCCGTCAAAGATCAGCCCCACCACCTCGCCCTTGGCGTTGATCACCGGCGAACCGGAGTTTCCACCGATGATGTCCGCGGTGCAGATGAAGTTGAACGGCGTCTGCAACACCAGCGAGTCCTTCGCGTCCATCCACGACTTGGCCACCGCATACTCCCTGGAGTCCGCGCGCCTCTGGGCCAGGTCATACAGCCCCGCGATCGTCGTGAACGCCGGCGTCGGCGGCGTGTCCGACTTCACGCCCTCCACGGCGCCATAACTCATGCGCAGCGTGCCCGTCGCGTCCGGGTACACGCTCGTGCCCAGGGCCTCAAACCGCGCGTCGGCGATCTTCGCGTACGCCTCGGCGCGCTTGCCGCCGATCTCACCCTCGTTGATGCGACGCAGCCGCAGATATTCCGGTGCCACGCGCCGCGCCAGCGCGATCATCGGGTCAACCGTCGTCGGCACCGCCTTACTTGACGCCGACTCCATCATTGCTTTGCGGGCGTCCACACTCGCCAGCGCCGTTCCGCGGACGACGCGTTGCGCCAGCTCGCGCGGGCTTGCGCCGTCCATGATCTGCTGGACCAGCGGGTCCTCGCCGCCCAATCGCTCGGTCAGCAGCGAGAACCACCACTCGAGCTGAGCTTCTTCAAACGCGGGGTAGATCGGCACCGGCGCCAGAATCCCATAGTCCGTCTGCGCGATCGCGCTGGGAGAAAACTCAGGCAGCCGCTCGCCCGGCGAGAGCGCCAGTTGCCCTTCGCGCAGCACCATCCGCAGTGCCCGTGAGCCCAGCTCGCCGGGGATGCCGCGTCCAAGCGTCGAACTCCGCGGGCTGATCTCTCGCACCCGATCGCGCACGCCCGCCAGGCTTTCGGCCGCTTCGCGCGCCGCCGCCGCCTTCGGGGTCCCCGTGTTGAAAACCGCCGCGTTCTCCGCCATCTTCGTCTTCCACACCGCCGGATCGAGCAAGCCCGCAAGCTCGCCCGTCAGCGCCTTGCGACTGTTCGTCCAGCCCAGGAAATCGTCGCCAGCAACCCGTGCGTTCTCCGGCGACTTGCCCATGAACTCACGCAGCTTGCTCTCCATCCGCCAGATCGTCGCCAACCGCTGCGGCAACTCATGGTCGCGCACCTGCCGCAGATCGTCGAGCGTGAGCAGTCGCTGCGTCCGACCCGGATGCCCGAACACAAAGATCGTCTCGCCGTCCTTCACGCCCTCCTTCGAGAACTTCAGGAAGTGCTCCGGCTCGTACGGCTTGCCATTCTCGTACACCCGCATGAACGCGGCGTCCAAGCAATACCGGGGGAACTCAAAGTTGTCCGTATCTCCGCCGAAGTACGCCGCCTGCACCTCCGGCGCAAAGACCAGCCGCACATCGGTGAACCGCTTGAACGTGTAGAGGTGGTACTGCCCACCGCCATACAGCGTCACCACGCGCGCGTCCAAGCCCGTCTTGGTCTTCTCACTGTCTTCGATCGCGGTGATGTTCGCGCGTCGCGCCTGCGCCGCCTCGCGCCCCGCCGCCGGCGCGTTCACCTCCGCCGTCACATCGCGGATCGACATGAGGATCGTCACCTCCGTGTCCGCGCAGGGCAGCTCTTCCGCGAGCGTCCGGGCGAAAAACCCGTTCTTGATCAGGTCGCGCTCGGGCGTCGAGAGTTTCTGGATCGCGTCGCTCGCGACGTGGTGATTCGTCATGACCAAACCGCGCTTGGAAACAAACGATCCACTGGCGCCAATGTCCACGCTCGCGCGCTGCGCGTGCAGGATGAACTCCGGCGTCACCTCGATGCCGTAGCGGGCCTTGATCTGCTGCGTCGGCGGGCTGGAGAGCAGCCACATCCCCTCGTCGGCGTTTGCCGGCGCCGCCGTTTCTCCGGCCGCGAACATCAGCGCCGCAACCGTCGACACGCCGACTCGACGCGACCAACCGCTCTTCAAGCTTGAACGCATAACCACGGCCTCCGTTGGGTATCGCGCACGAAAGTACCTCCGCGACGCGCTCGCCACTGTACTCCGCAGCCACGCCTCCCCGGGCTAAGCTTGTTCATCCACCTCACGTACGGGAACTCTCACCTGTCCACCCTCCGCTCAACCCGTCACGCCGCACGCGTCCGCCAGACACTGAGCACCGGCCTGTCGCTCATGAGCCGCCTGCGTATCCGCGCCGTGCTCTACACGCTGGTCATCATCGGCGCCACCTGGGGCGTCATCCTCCTGATGTCCGGCGCGTGGATCCCCGTCATCGGCGTCGCCTGCGTCGCCGTCGCCATGAGCGTCAACAAAGCCACCAATATCCTCAAACGCCCAGTCTGCCTCGATTGCGGCAGCGATCTCTCCGAGCAACCCAACACGCTCTACGGCGTCGCCTGCCCCGGCTGCGGCACGCTTTCTCTCCCGATCGCGCTCTCCGGCCCCGTCGCCGATCTCACCGACGAACGCGCGCCCGACGAGCCCGATGCACCCAATCAGGGCTTCGCCGTCATCGAGGCACAGACCGCCTCAACCCGCGCGTGACATTCGGCACAATCCGCGTACGCTTGAAAAGCTCGGCTGACACACCGCCGACGCTTTGTCCCGTTGCGCTCCCGCATCGCCCCACATCCCCACGCCGTTCCGCGTTCCAAGGAGTCTTCGAGCATGGCCACCTCCGCACCCGCCGCCACCTCCGCCTCCAACGACAAAGCCGCCGCGTTCGCCAAAGGTCTCGAAGGCGTCGTCGGCGGCATGACCGGCGTCTGCTCCATTGAGCAAGACAAACTCATCTACCGCGGCTATGAGATCCACGATCTCGCCGAGCACGCGACGTTCGAAGAAGTCGCCTTCCTGTTGCTCGAAGGCCACAAGCCCGACTCGCGCGAGCTCGAGCGCTTCCGCGCCGAGATCGTCAGCGAGCGTGCCCTGCACCCGACCGTCACCGCGTTCATCGAGTCCAGCGCCGGCTGGCTCGCCAGCGGGCGCGCCGTGCCGATGGATGTCCTCCGCACCTGTGTCAGCATCCTGGGCCACACCGACGCGGACTGTCAGGACAACTCTGCCGCCGCGAACCTCCGCAAGTCCAAGCGTCTGCTCGCCAAGATCCCGACCATGATCGGGCACATGCAGAACGTCATCGACGGGCGCGCACTGGTTGGTCGCGAGCTCGGCGGCGACCCGACGCTCAACCACGCCGCGAACTTGCTCTACATGATGACCGGCCGCCGCCCCAGCCGCGACGAGGCCCGCGTCATGGACGTCAGCCTCATTCTTTACGCCGAGCACGAGTTCAACGCCAGCACCTTCACCACCCGCGTCATCGCCGGCACCCTCAGCGACATGCACAGCGCCGTCGCCGGCGGCATCGGTGCCCTCAAAGGCCCACTCCACGGCGGCGCCAACGAGGCCGCCATGGAAATGCTCAAGGAAATCGTCGCCAGCGTCGGCGAGAAGGGCATCGGCACACCCGCGGTTGACGCCTGGATGCAGACCGCCTTCGACACCAAGCGCAAGCTCATGGGCTTCGGCCATCGCGTCTACAAGAACGGCGACCATCGCGCCGGAATCCTCATGGGCCTGGGCAAGAAAATGGCCGCGACCCTCCCGGGCACCTTCGGCGGCATCCCGGCGCCGAAGTGGTTCGAGCTCGGCGAGCAGGTGCAGCGCATCATGATGGCCAAGAAGAACATCCACCCCAACGTGGACTTCCCCTGCGGCATGACGTACTTCACCATGAAGATCCCCGTCCCGCAGTACACGCCGATCTTCGTCGCCTCGCGCATCACCGGGTGGACCGCCCACATCATGGAACAGCACGCCGATAACCGCCTCATCCGCCCGCTGAGCATCTACACCGGCCCGGCGGAGAAGAAGTGGAACGCGTGAACGGCATCGTCACGCTTGACGCCGCCGCCATCGAACGCCACATAGGCGACCTCAGCGAGCTGCTCACCGACGCCGTGAACGGCGGCGCGTCAGTCAGCTTCCTTGCGCCGCTCTCGCGCGACGACGCCGCTGCGTTCTGGCGCAGCGTCATTCCCGACGTCGCCCGCAACGGTCGCCTTGTTCTGGCCGACATGCTCGACGCCCGCGTCGTCGGCTCCGTCCAGTGCATGTTCGCCGCGTGGCCGAATCAGCCGCACCGCGCCGACATCGGCAAGATGCTGGTGCATTCATCGCAGCGTCGAAAGGGTCGCGGGCGCGCCCTGCTGGCCGCGGTCGAAGCCGCCGCCCTTCAGACCGGGCGCTCACTCCTCGTGCTCGACACGGTCCCCAACTCGCCCGCCGAGTCTCTCTACCAATCCGCCGGCTGGACCCGCTGCGGCGAGATTCCCGGATTCGCCCTGCTGCCCACCGCTGACCGCGCCCTCGCCGCAACCGTCATCTACTACAAGCAGCTCCGCTGACACGTCTGCGTTGCGCCGCGCGACCTGACCAAGCCGTCGTGATCTGCTACGCTCCGCGCCCTTGAGCCGCACGCGCACCAAGCCCGTCCCGCACGCCAACCACTCGTCGCCAAGCGCCTCGGCATCACCGCGCGCAACTGCGCCCACGCCCCCTCCCGGACGCCCCCTCGGCCGCTTCGCCGAGCTCCACCTGCATCTCGGCGGCGCCGTCCTCCCCAATATCCTCCACGCCTATCTCCGCCGCGTCGAGCACCCGCTGCTCAAGCGCTACCCCCGCGTCGAGCTGCTCGAGCGTTACTTCACACGCCCGCGCCGCTCGCTGGACGAATACGTCCATATGCACACGCTCGTCGAGCGCGTGCAGCGCCTTGACGCGATCCCCTACTTCGTCAAGCGGCTGATCCGCGGGGCCGTGCTCTTTGACAATCTCGCGTATATGGAGCTCCGTCATTGCCCGTGGTTCCGCACCGATCGCACGCTCAGCGACGCCGACCGCCTGCGCCAGATGGAAGACGTCGTTGACGCCATCGTCACCGCAGCCCGCAACGCCACGACCCAGTACCCGCTAATCTTCCGCCAGATCCTGTGCATGCACAGCACGCTGCCGGCAGCGATCAACCGGCGCATCATGGAGCTGGCCGCCGCCCGCGTGCCGGAGGTTGTCGCCATCGATCTCGCCGGGCCCGACCGCCTCTACGCCGGGGCCATGGGCGACATCATCCCGCTCTTTCGCGCCGCCCGCGCCCGCCGCCTTCATACCACCGCGCACCTCTTCGAAACCCCGCAAGGCAGCGCACGCGAAATCGAAAAACTCCTCCCCCACCTGGACCGCATCGGTCACGGCATCCAGATCCCCCTGCGCCGCCCCACGCTCCTCCGCTCCCTCGCACGCCGCAAGCAGTGCCTCGAGATCTGCCCCACCAGCTACATCCGCACCGGCACGCTCACCACCAGCACCGAGCTCCGCGCCGTCTTCCGCCGCTGCTTTGACGCGGGCGTACCCGTGACCATCTGCACCGACAACGCCGGCCTGCACTCGGTTCGCTTGCCGCACGAATACGAGAGCCTGCTCGTCAACGACGTGGTCAGCTTCGAAGAAATGGCCGCGTGTCATCAGGCCAGTTTCTCACACGCGTTCGCATGGTCGGGGCCGGCGCCGCAGTTGTGAAGTGAGTCGTCGTTCGCCATTGTGCAACCCAAAGTTCTCCCGCGTTTCGCACGGAGTGCGCACGACCGTTGCCGGTGGCGCCGCGAGCCAGCCACCGGATCAAGACGCGATCGTTCCACCGCGTTCGCTTCACACTCTCCCGCCCGGCTGAGGGCGGACGAACCCCGCGTCGCGCGGAGTGGCATCGTTCACGCAGATGCGATCGGCTGCAAAATCGCAATCTCCACCACCACCGTGTCGTCCGTCGGCTGCCCGGAGCGAAACGCGTCCACCGCGTCGATCATCGCCGCGGGCCAGCCGCTTGCTCCCGCTGCGCTCCCCGCCTGACCATTGATGCCCATCGCCCCGCGCGGCTCTGCCCCGCTCAAAAGCCGCCGCACCCGCTCCACGCCGAACAGCTCGCCGCGAACGTTCCGTGTCTCCACCGCGCCGTCGGTGTACGCGATGAACCGGTCCCCCCGCCACACCGCCATCTCCGGCGCATCCGACGTGAACTCATCCGGCGGCAGCACCCCCAGCATCGGAGCCGTGGACTGAATCTGCACCGCCTCCGCGTCACGCCGCTCGCCCACTGCGCTCTCGCCCTTGCTCGCACGGCAAAGAAACGCCGGCGGGTGCCCCGCGTTGGCATACCGCAGCATGAACGGTGCCGCACCGCTGCTGCCCTCGTCAGTCGGCACGCGGTCCACCCGGGCCACCATCGCCGTCGCGTAGATCGCGTGCGGCGCGAGCGTGAGGTACACATACCGGTTCAACGCCCGCAGCGCATCGCTCGGGCTCGTCGCGGGATCTTCCGCGAACAGTCGCTCGAGTTCGCCCGAGATCCGGTTCACCGTTAGCGCACTGCTCAGCCCGTGCCCCGTGACATCCAACAGCACAACCGTCAAGCTCTGCGCCGCATCCGCAGCCACGTCGCTCGCGTCCGCGCCCTCCACCGCCTCCGGCGTCCAACGCGCAAAGATGAAATCCCCGCCGATCTGCCGCACCGGCTCGTATCGATAGTCCAGCCGCACGTCGCCGCGTGCTTCCGCCTTCGGAAACAGCGCCTCGTGCAGCGCCCGCGCATCGATCAACTCGCGCCGCATCTGCCCGTACCGCGTTTCAAAGAACCGCGTGCGGAACAGCTCCGTGCGCCACCGATCCTTGACCGTCGCGATGATCGCCCCCGGCGCCAACACCAACGGCGAGAACACAATCAGACCCGCCGCCTGCAGCACCCGCGCCCCGCTCACCCCTTCAGACAGCACGATCACCAGAATCATCATCGCGCTGACCACCAGCAGCGGATACATCGGCCGGATCGCCTCGCGCAGCGACCACGGCAGGCACGCGCACGCCAGCACATGCATCAAGAACACCGACTCAATCGGCAGCACGCGCTCGCGCGTATACACCGGGTACAGCAGCATCGCCGCGACGCCGCACACCTGGATCATCTTCCGCGCATACCGCATCAGATTCGCGTCATCGAACCGACCGATCCACGCCCGCCATCCAACGAGCCCAAACACCCCGATGATGATCGCGTCCGGCAGACCGCCCACCGGCCGGCCCCAGTGCCAGTCGATCACCGGCACGCCGCGAACAAACTGCAAGAACGGGATCACCAGGTCGTTCCACACGCGCTGCAGCGAGAACAGCAGCGTGAACCCCGTCACCAGTGCGCACAGCCACACGAACCGATCGCGCACAATCCGCGACGTCTCCGCGGCGTACTCCTGATGAAAATCCGTCGTATAGACGCCCTTGGCCAACGCACGCTCCACCTCACCCTGCCCCCTGCCTCTACACCGGCGCTCACTTCGGCCGATTCTGACCCGGCACCCACAAGATGTCCCCCGCGCCGTTGTCGTTCGCAACGCGTGACAGCACAAACAACAGATCACTCAGCCGGTTCAAGTACCGCACGCACTCCGCGTTCGTCAGCGCCGGCTCCGCCCGCGACAGCGCCACCACGCACCGTTCCGCCCGGCGCACCACCGTCCGCGCCACATGCATGGCACTCGCGAGTTCGCTCCCGCCGGGCAACACAAAGCTATTCAGCGGCTTCAAATCCGCGTTGAACCCGTCAATCGCCGCCTCCAGCCGCGTGGTCTGCGACTCGCTCACGCGCAACCGCTGCCCCGGCTGCTCACCCTCCACCGGCGGACAACAAAGGTCCGCGCCCACGTCAAACAGATCGTGCTGCGACGATCGCAGCAGATCACCGATCCGATGCTTCAACGTCCCCGGTGCCGCCTGATCGCACAACGTCACACACACGCCCACGCACGCGTTGGCCTCATCGACCGTGCCGTACGCCTCCACCCGCAAATGGTCCTTCTCCACCCGTCGACCATCCCCCAGCCCCGTCACTCCCGCGTCGCCCGTCTTCGTGTAAATGCGATTGAGCTTTACCATGGCCGATCGTTGGCACGCGCCGCGCGTGAAGCGCGCCGACCCTCGCCGCGTGCCAGCCTCCACCCCGCGTCACCCCAGTCGCCCCGCCACGCTCGCAACCATCGCGACCAACTCACTCGGCTCCGCTGGCTTGGCGATGTGCGACTGGAACCCCGCCACCAGCGCCCGTGTGCGATCCTCACTCCGCGCAAACGCCGTGAGGGCGATCGACGGCAGCCGCCCCGGCGACCCGCGCCCCTCCGGCATCTGCCGCACCCGCCGGATGAACGAATAGCCGTCCTCTCCCGGCATTCCGATATCGCTCAGCAGCACGTCCACTCGCGTCGCCTCGTCCATCAGAATCTTGAGTGCCGCCTCCGCCGAACCCGCCGCCACCACGCTCGCGCCCGCCTCCGTCAGCACCCGCCGCAGAAGCTCGCGCGTGTCCGGCTCATCATCGACTACCAGCAGCCGCAGCCCTGTGAGCCCCTCCGTCAGCGACACGCTCGCCGCCGCCGGGCTTCGCTCCGCCGCCGTCGGATGTAGCCGCTGCACCCCATCGTCCACCGGGGCGTCGATCGCCGCCGTCGGCAGCGCGACGACGAACGTCGCACCCGTGCCATCGCCCTCACTCTGCGCCGACACTGTGCCGCCGTGCAGCTCCACCAGATGCCGCACGATCGACAATCCCAGCCCCAGCCCGCCCTGCGCCCGCGTCGTTGACGCGTCCTGCTGCCGGAACCGATCGAACACGTGCGGCAAGAACTCCGCGCTGATTCCCTTGCCCGTGTCCTCCACGATGATCTCAATGTGTGAGTTCACCCGCACCAGCGACACGGTCACCCGCCCGCCGCTCGGCGTGAACTTGATCGCGTTTGACAGCAGGTTCCAAACGATCTGCTGCAGCCGCGCCGGATCGCCCCGCACCGTTCCCGCCTTCGGATCAAACACCCGCTGAATCCGCACCTTCCGCGCCTCGGCCGCGGGCTTCACCGTTTCAATCGCACTATTGATGATGTCAACCAGTTCAACCGTCTGCACATCCAGTCGCAGCTTCCCAGACACGATCCGGCTGATATCCAGCAAGTCCTCGATCATCCGCGCCTGGGCCCGCGTGTTCCGCTCCACCACCTCAAGCCCGTACTCCGCGTCCGGCCGATTCGGATTCGCCCGCAGCAAGTGCATCCATCCCAAAATCGCGCTGATCGGCGTTCGCAGCTCGTGCGACAGCGTCGCCACAAAGTCATCCTTCACGCGGCTCGCCCGCTCCGCCTCCGTCCGTGCCGCCCGTTCCTTATTCAACAGCTCCGCGCGCTGCTCTGCCGCCGCGTGAAGCTGCGCCGTGCGCTCTTGCACACGACGCTCAAGCTCCTCATTCGCCCGGCGCGCCTCGCCCTCGGCGCGCTGCCGATCCACAACCTCCGCCGCGAGCTGCTCGTTCACCAGCCGAAGCTGCGTCGGGCTCGGCAGCAACAGTGCCTTGTTCACCAGCGGCCACAAAAGCACCGCCGTCGCCACCGACACAAGCCCCGTGAACAGCTTCACCATCCCATCAATCCGGTAATACGGCCGCCAGATCGAGATCAATCCAAACACATGCGTCATCCCGCACGCGATGATGAACGCCGCGAACAACAGGAACATCCAGTTGAATGCCAGATCCTTCCGCCGCCGCACAAAGTACAGCAGCGCCAGCGGAATCGAGAAATACGCCCCCGCAATCAACGCGTCCGACACGATGTGCAGCCAGATCACGTCCTGCTCAAGGTTCATGCACACCGCCCGCGGCGTGAACACCTCGAACACGTCACCCCAGAACCCGCCAGACTCGGTGTTCGTTGCCCCACGCGATGCAAGCATCGCGGCGTGATCGTGCGATTGCGGCATGCGGCGATAGTACCGATTTCCCATCGGCTCGTGCGTGCCGTTACCTCGCCACCACTCACCAAAACACCACGGACGTCATGCGGGTTTTGGAAATTTCATCCACCTCTCCACCCGCGCAAGCCGCCCGCTCGGCCAGTTCGCAAAACGCACCAATCCCATCCACCGCAATACACTCGCCGCATGTCACTCGCCGATCGCCAAGCCGCCGCGGCCAAGTACAAACCCACCGCAATCAAGCTCCTCCTCGTCGCCGAGGCCCCGCCCTGCACCCCCGGCCGCTGCTTCTACTTTGAACACGAGGACCCGCACGACTGGCTCTTCCGCTATGTCTGGGAAGGCCTCATGGGCACCAAGCCCGACCGCGCGCGCAAGCCCGTTCACCTCGCCGCGCTCCGCGACGCCGGCGTGTTCATGATCGACCTGCACGAAGAGACCGTCTCAAGCCCCACCCTCACCACCCTCCGCCCGCACGTCCCGCGCCTCATCGAACGCTGCCGCGAGCTCAAACCCGCTCACATCGCGCTCATCAAATCCAGCGTCTACGACGTCGCCCACGACGCCCTCAAAGCCGCCAACCTCCCCGTCATCAACACCCGCATGCCCTTCCCCGCCAGCGGCCAACAACGCGTTTTCCTCACGAGCTTCCGCCAAGCGGCGAAGGCCGCGGGGTTCAAACTTCCCTCGTGTGCCGAAGCCGTCGCGGACTGAACAGTGTGTTCCTGCACTGCCACGCTGAACGCCCCAGCGGGGCGTCAGGATGTCGCCACGGGTGAAGCGAGGCCGCTCGGGGCCTCGCGCAACCCATGGAGAGCCCACACTGCGTTCGCTTCGCCCCGACGGGGCGAAGGATTCTCAACCACGGCATCCGGCCCGCCGAACAACGGCAATGGCTTCATCGCTCTTCAACTTTGGACGATCGCCGCAGTCGCCCACAAAGAGCATACTCGAGTGAACGCGCGACTCGCTTCGACCGGAATCTATTCGAGTGTTATCAACTGGTGTTGCGACGAAATGGCACTCGCTTCCTCCACGCGGCTTTGAGTTCGGCGAGACCGCCTTCAAGGATAAAGTGCGGCGTCGCCGCGGAGATTGCCTCAACTTCGTCGATATGGCTTTGAGACAGATCGTTCGCAACTGCCAGTGCTTGGGTCAACGTGAACTGCCCCCCACGATCCTGACACCTCCGGATAAGCCGAACGATGGTCCCTGCGAGGCACGGCACGCCTGTCTCGAGAGACAACATGACAACGTAGATTGCGTGAATTTCACCCAGCTCATCAATGTGGTTCAGTAACAACAGAAGTTGCTTCGATGTCGGTCGAGTGGCCTCATCCTGCGTAACGCTGTCAAGATACCGCCCCAGAGCAGGACCCTGAGTCGCGAGAAACACCTCTGGAGAGAATGGCGCTTTCACTGAATAAATACTCCGCCGATCTTGCCTGCGGGCTGCGGAGCACCGATCACGCGGCCACGCGACCGATCCACCACACGAGGTCAGCCCCCCTGCCATGAACACCCATCGACCGGCAAGTCTATCGCCATCCGCATTCACGCCACCCGATACACACTCATCCTGATCCCTCCAGAGAACACCGCGCTCCCATACTCCCGCACCCACGGCACCCAAATCACCCGATGCCGGCACGAAAACACCGCCACGCTCAGCCGCATCCGTACCTCCTGACGCCAGCGTGATCCCCCCGCCAGCCTTACCAAGCGCCGCAGCGAAGTGCGGGAAAGCCGATACTTCACGGTGCATCCACTCGCGGCCTCGCGACGCCACAAAAACTTCGCGCCGATCCCCGCCATCTCATGATTGACCGCCTCAACATCACCGCCCGACGGAACCTCGACAGACACCGAATGCACAATCTCGGCCGGACCCGTCGATCGGTCACGCCGCCGCGGCTTCATCAAGAAACACAAGTACGCAAGTCGGCGACTCGTCGATATCCGAGCGCGGAGCGATTGATGAACTTCAAAACGAACAATCGTGCCAGCCGGAACCAAGAACACAGCCTTGTCGTGCTCCTGAGATCCGCCGATCATGAGCCCATCAAGCAGACGCTCGTACGCCAAACGAAACAGCCCGCGCCACGCCGTCGCATCGTTTGAAATCACGATTGGCCGCCGCGGATCCGTTCCCGCGATTCCTGACGGCTCGCTTCTCACACGTCGCACGTTCACACCCCGCCGCGCCGAGGGACGTTGAGCGACCTTATTGATGCCGATTGGCTGGCTCACGGTCCCTCCGACACGCGCACGACCTCACCACCCGGCCCCGAATCCACCGTCAAGACCCGGCCCTCGCGTCGGAACGTGCTGACCTTCCGTCCGGTCCCGCCCGTCACGAACTCATCCACCGGCTCACCCCAAACGTTCTTGACATCCTCCAACGTTCGAAACCCGGAAAAGATGGGCGCGGGATACTCGGCTTGCCGCCCTGACATCACGGTCGCGTTCTTCAACGTCCCCTTGGCAACGCTCCACCCGGTGAGGTCGGCGACCTTTATGACGACCAGCCGCTGTCGATCGATCACACAGATGCCGCGACCATCAAGTTCGAACATGATGAGGTCGCGATCAATGCTCACCCCGCGCCGGAACATGCGAGACACCCACGGCGTGTAGACCGTGAGTCCGATCCAGCGTTCGGGCGCATTCCCGGTCGCGTCGGTTCGGATCGCCAGTCCGTCAAGGGCAGAATAGCCAAGCCTGCAAACGGTCATCGGACCGGCGACGCTGGTCGGACTCCGATTGAGGGAAACGAGGTCTTCCCGCGGCGGCATGCTGAAGAACTCAGCGTCCTGCTCGAGCGTGCCAATCAAAAAATCGGTCTTGAACGATTCCTGGACATGACCGCCACGATCGACAAGATCGAGTTTGCCACGCTGCTCCGACCAGCGCGCGATTCCGTCGGGCCCAATGCCCTTGACGACGACGCTCCGCTCGCGCAGCCCACTGCCATGCAAGACCACCAAGTCGCCAGCTTCGTCGATCCCTGCAAGAAGCAGCTCTTCGGGAAGCGTGATCTGCCCATCGTCCGCTTCGGCGATCCCCAAACGCGTCGCGCTGCTGAAGTACCAGCACAGCAAACCAGGCATCACCACCATCGTGACCAGCATGCGGGCGACGCGAAATCTGGAAGCGTTTGGGCCCAGGCGTCGCAAGACGACCAAAAGCACAAGAACCTGCACGACGAAGTACAACGCGATGGCCGACGCCCACGCCAGCGCGTGCGAAGTCACTTCAGCGTGGACGATGCCCGAGCCGGACGTGCGTGTGAAACTCATCGCGTACACGGCGCGCCCAAGATAGAACCCCGAGACGAGCGCCCCGAGCACACTCAGGCCGATGACCACCGCCCGAACTCGTGAAACAGCGGTGCGCGCCGCGGCCCAACAGAACAGCGCAACCGCCATGGTCACGATCAAGCCCCACTCCCCGAGCAGGAACTTCAGTTCATCGCCGCCATTGGCTAGGACGAGCACCATGCTGCTCGGGTTCATTCGCAACGCCCCCTGATCCAGTTCCGAAGATCAGGAACCGGAGCAGGCACGAACATATCAGACCGCCTGCCCGACGCCGCCAACATCACGCCGCGCACCACACCGCTCACCACCCCCGCTCCCCCAACGAAAAAGGGCCCGCCGGAGCGGGCCCTTCGCAATCAAAGCGGAGAGGAGGAGATTCGAACTCCTGATACGGTTGCCCGTATACGCGATTTCCAATCGCGTTCCTTCAGCCTCTCGGACACCTCTCCGGCTGGTCGGGAGTTTAGAGCCCCCGCGCCCGCCGGGCAATCACACGATCGCAGTCCGGCTCCCACGCTTCGGCGTCCGCATCGCGGCTCGGCGACCGCACGACCCACGCCCCCCCGCCCCGCTGGCCGCCGCTCGTGTGATTCCCGCTTTCTCGCTCGACGCCCGCCGCGATTCCTGTAAGCTCACGCCATGAGCACTCCTGACCGATCGACCAGCGCCACCGACGCGCCCGTCGACCGCAATGCGCCATCCGCAATCGACCCGATGGCCAACGCCCCCGCGCGCGTCACGCCCGCGCCGCCCCGCGCGGCCGCCGGCGCAGGGCC
>VYLL01000228.1_pt1 | contig 18267 bp, 19 predicted proteins | sample 5114301 | NCBI WGS metagenome assembly VYLL01 (sample SAMN12291809, study PRJNA351875) | freshwater metagenome | isolation source: freshwater lake | place: USA: Michigan, MSU2 Lake | collected 2011-08-16 | reverse complement strand
AGTATATCCTACTCTTTCTTGTCTTTCATACCAAGCTTGTGTTCTGAGATGGAGTGCCTTATTGTAAACCAATCTTACACAGCCCAAAGTGCGCCGCAATAGCGACTCTTGTTCGGGTGTGGGGTAAAATCGGAACGAGTAGGCTTTTTCCATGTCTCACATTCTAGCATATATTTCGTAAATGTTCTAATATTTAACAGTAAAGCCGTCGTAGAACGACGGGGTTTCAGACCCAAATTTTCGATGATCATAAGTATCTAAGCACAATTAATTACACATCTAAGCCACTACTCCGTCAGACTTCTGCTGTGATCAGTAAACAGTGAACTGAAAACTCAAATCCGATCCCTAATAGCTGTATCCCGTCTCCCGTCTCCCGTCTCCTGTCTCCTGTCTCGGAGTCTCGACTAGGAAATTAATTTTGCACGACTACTTTCGCTGCGGCCAATTGATCTCTGTTTTTCTACTATCTTTTAATCAATCCGAAAGGGACTAGGAGAGGGTCGAAATTCCCGATAGGCGTTAATTGTAGCCAGAAAGTCGATTGTAAAGTCTTTTATTGATTTCGTATAGTACCCAAATAATTAAAAAACAGACAGAGATGAATATCAAAGGTTTTTGAGTCAGTAAATTCTGCAAACTCCAGAATAGTTGCTGCGGTTGAGTGACTAGATACCAACTATTCAGCCGGAGAAAACGCCCTAGATAAATACCGATCGCACTTAAAAAATGGAGAGTTATTTCTAGGGGTAAAACTGCTGAATTTAGCTGACTTTGCTGACAATAACTTTTTAAATTAAGTAAGGAGATAACGTATAGCTGAAAGCCAATAAAAATAAAGATACTATACTGGGGAATTAAAACTAAAAAAAATAAACTTTTGGCGTAATCCTGCTGAACATAAGAGATTAAATGAATGCTATCGGTGAGAATGTAGGGAGCATTGGGTAAAAAAAGCACAAAAACTAAGAGAATTAACCACCAGAGTAGGGAACGATCGAGGGCGATACGAAATAGCCAAAAGCTAAGGATAAAGGGAATAAAGGCCAGAAAAGAATTCCAGATAATCCTCCCGGTGCTAAGGTTAAATAATTGCCAAGCATTGTGCCACCAATCCCTAGTTAAAATTATCGTTAAATCTGCCCAAATCATCCCTTAAATACCAGTCTCCTCTAGGGTTGATAAATATCCTAACCAATGTTTTAAAGATTCCGGTAAAGGGATTCTTTTTCTAGCGGTGGGAGCGATGCACACATGGCGAGTTTTCGCTTTTGCGACCAGGATTTCAGCCAAATAAATTTTATACTGCAATTGAAACTCGTTTTCGCTCAGGGATCGGGCAGTGAAATCAATTTGTATGCGATCACCACAAAAAAGAGGCCGAAAAAACTGGATTTCCGCTTGAGTAATTGGTAGGGCAACTGTATAATCTTTCAAAAAATCCTTGATATTGATGCCAAATTGTGCTAAAGAAAACTCGTAGGCTTCATGACAGATCGAGAGAAGATGGGCAAAGTAAACCACACCGGCCGCATCGGTATCGGCCAGATAAATTAGGCGCTCGTAGGGCATAAAAAGCTTATTGTCTTTCCAGAAAGGTTAAACTATCTTGTAGTTGTCTTAACTCGTCCCGATGGGCTTTGACAGTTAATTCCGTTTGCTGAGATTTGCTTTCCACTTTAAAAGCCACTTCTTCTAAACGGCCGACTTTTTGCCAATAGAAAACACCCGCGAGGGGAGATAAACCCACAAGAGCAAAAATATAGGGATTAGTATCGGGAAATAACAACGATAACACCAGTGAGAAGCAAAATAAACCCAAGGCCGCCAAAATTGTCAAAAATATCGCTAGGAAGGGGCTAGGCGGCACAAAACCCTGTAATCTGACAATATTCTGTTCGGGTTCGATCGCCTTGACTTGATAGGAACGTCGGTCAAAATAATCTCGCAGTTGTTCTAATAGTTGGTCGTCACTGGTACTGGTAAGATAGACACGCTGTTCGATACGCTCTTTGACGGAACCGCGAATAAAAAAGAATAATCCCACCATGAGCAGGAGAGTCAGAAAAAAAGTTGAGGAAAGAACGGGGGTATCCATGGCGGCAGTTAGGAGCGAAAAAACTTACAATTAATCCTAATTATCCTAACCTATCTTCTCCCCCGATTTAGAAGATAGACCCTAGGAGCAAAACCTCGATCGAGAATCAGAAAAATTTAACCCCAAGGCAGATTCATGGGCAACAATCTATTAACAGGATTAATCGAACCCTTACAGTATAGTTTCATGCAGAGATCCCTAATTGAAGCTATCATCGTCGGGATCATTTGTGCGGTGGTGGGAACCTACCTGATGGTACAACGTTTGGCCCTCTTGGGCGATGCCATCAGTCACTCGGTCTTACCCGGATTAGCGATCGCTTTTATTGGTAATTTTAATCTGCTACTGGGTGCTTTACTAGCCTCAATGGTCAGTACTCTACTGATTAACTTGATCCGTAATCGTTCCCCAATCAAAGAAGATGCGGCCATGGGGATCGTTTTCTCGGCTTTTTTTGCCCTTGGCATCACCCTGATCACTCTCATCCAAAAAAACAACAAAATTGACCTGAATCACTTTCTCTTCGGCAATATTCTGGGTGTCACTGCTGCCGACATCCGCGATACCCTAATTATTGCCGTTATCGTTTTGTTAACCGTTTTGCTCCTGTATAAAGAACTATTATTCTACACTTTCGACAAAATCGGGGCGCAAGCGGCGGGTTTACCGGTAAATTTATTAGATTTAGGCTTAATGCTCCTGATCGGTCTGACCATCGTTGCTAGTCTCCAAGCGGTGGGAGTAATCCTCGTTTTGTCCCTTTTGATTACCCCCGCGGCCACTGCTTATCTTTTAGTTACCCGTCTCCATCAAGTCATGGGTTTAGGTGTGGGTGTGGGTATTATTTCTAGTATCAGTGGGATGTATTTAAGTTATTACTGGAATTTACCCTCTGGACCGGCGATCGTGCTTGTCGCTTTTAGCCTATTTATGTTGGCCTTTTTATTCAGTCCCCGTCAGGGAATTTTCACCCATCCCTCTAGTCTAGGTGGTCAACTTTCTATCTGGGGAGAGATGAAAAATTTGTTGAGACGACGTTAGTTTGCAGCAGAAGGTGGGTTTTTTGGCAAGTGATCAAAAAAAGCCGACGGCTAAAAAACTGATAACGGCTATCAGTAGTCGTGCAGAATTAATTTCCTAGTCGAGACTCCGAGACAGTAGAGGATGCCCTATCAGGTTATACTTCATCTTTAGGAGAAACGCCTTAAGTATGGCACGATTTTTGAAAAATGGTATAAAAAGTATAAATGTCAATCGATCGACTTAAATCTTAAACTAAATAATCAACCCCGAATCGCCCGGTATTGGAGGAACAAAACAACTCGTGACTATAACTGATTTAATCCAAAAAGGCGGAGTGGCCATGTGGCCGCTGCTTTTTCTGTCTATTTTAGCTCTTAGCACTATTATCGAACGAATTTGGTTTTGGAGTCGTACTCTCCTCAGTGAGGGCCAGATTTTAAATCGCATTATGGAATCCGCCATCCGTAACTGGGATTTGGCGGCAAAAGTCGCTGGAGATTCCCGCAATCACCCCATTGGTAGCTATCTCTACGCACCCCTGCGCTTAGAAAATCCAGATCCAGAGGTTTTTCACTTTGCCCTCGAATCGGCTGCCGATGAACAATTATCCCTAATGAAACGGGGCGATAAAATCCTTGAGGCAGTCATTGCCCTTTCTCCCCTGTTAGGATTATTAGGGACGGTACTCGGTTTAATTACCTCTTTGGCCAATATTCAATTAAGTGACCTGGGAACTTCCTCGACGGCGGGAGTAACTTTAGGTATTAGTGAAGCTTTAATTTCCACCGCTACCGGCTTAATTGTCGCTATTTTTAGCCTCGCTTTCTATCGTGTTTTTCAGGGACTCTGGTTCAATCAAGCCCGAATTTTTCGCAAGGCCGGCAGTGATTTAGAAATTATCTACCGCCAACGCTGGTTACACCAAGAAGACCAACAATACGCCCTCAGTGCTAACCTAGAAAAACCTCTCGATCGCTAAATCTCTCCCTTATCAAGCATGGCCGAAACTAAATCTCTTAACCACAAAAAGCCAAAAAGTAGCCATATTACGGCTCGTCCGCTCAAATTATGGCATGATCAACACCGCATTCAAGAGGATGTGCAGGTTAATATCATTCCCTTGATCGATGTAATTTTCTGTATTCTCACTTTCTTTATTCTCGGTGCAGTGGGATTATCTCGCCAACAGGCTATCAGTCTCGATTTACCGAAAGCTAGTACCGCCACCACCCCGATGCGGGAAATGTTGGTGGTTAGTCTCGATGATTTCGGACAACTCTACGTCGAAAAACAAATGGTGACTCGCGCCCAGTTGTTCGAGGCGATCAAGAATTATCATCAATATAGTCCCAATGGACTGATGGTACTGAATGCCTCCAGAAATGCCAGTTATAACGAAGTGGTTGGGGTTTTAGACCTACTGCGACAGGTAGGCGGTGATCGTGTGGCTTTAGCGACTCTATCGGGGGAGGCTAATAATCCCACCCTGGAAAATAGCAATCCTTTGCCCAATTTGCCGACTAATCCCACCTTGCCCAGTTTACCCAATCCTCTGGGCAGCAATTAACTAGGAATGGATGCGATAGCTGAGTAATTGTTCTTCGAGGGCGGCAATGCGATTGTAGGCCGCCGTCAATTGTGCCGTTAATCGGCGAATTTGGATTTCATCGGCAAAAGAATTATCGCCATTGACAGCTGGGGCTTGTTTGCCACCGTGATCCCGGAGAATATCTTTATGATCGTAGAGGCTATTATCGGATAACTCGGAAAAACCGACCATTTCCAGGGATTCTCGCCGGGAATGACTCGATTTATCCCCAGCTAGGATAGCAATTTGCTGGCTGAGGCTTTCGACAATATCCTGTAGACGCTCGACTTTCTGCTCAAGACTGATAATCTGTTGTTGTAGTCCATTCATGCAATTACCTAGGGATAAAGGAGGTTTCCCCTCTATGCTAGGCTCTGGAGGAAATGGGCTATAACAATTTCTGATTGATTTAACGATCCCTTTACTGCCCTTAACGAAAATATGGCACGGGAAGTCCCCACACGAGACCGAAGCAGGATGGGGATGTGCCGAATGCCTCCTTTCCCCTTGATCAAAACCTATGCCACAACAAGGACTTAAGCATATTTTGAGACTTTTTAGAATGAAATAGCCCTGGCATCGGTAATCGCACTCGACATAAAAATTAGCTCACCAATCTAGATAAAATTTCTCGATGAATTAAAGCTCGATCGATTAAAAAATGTTTGCGATCTCTAGTTAATCCCTCTCCATTGGCATAAAAATCAATCCAAGTGGTACTAATATCATTAACTGCCTCTGGTAACTGATCTAATTCCCAACCCGGCATCGGTACTTCGGCAATTAATCGCGACACTTTCGGATCATAACTCAGGGCAAAACAACGACAATCTTCTGCCGCGGCCATAATTAAACTATGAAAGCGCATTCCGATCACCATTTCTACCCCGCGAAATAAGCCTTTTAACTGTCTTGGATCCTCTAAACTAATGATTTTATGATTTTCCCTTAATTGACAGGCTACAGCTTCACAAAGGGGCAAATCCCGCGACTTTTGAAAAGGGACTAAGAGAATAAACGCCCCCGTACTGATTTGTAAATCAATTAAAGCTTGGGTTAATTTATCTAATTTTGCCGGGGTTAATAGGGGATGGGGACGTAAATTGACGGCGATTCTTGGGGCGGGTAAATCCGATAATCCCTTGACTGATTGAGCGTCTAAAGCCCATACTGGATCGGGGGCAACAATGGGATGAATACCCCAATTGGCGACTAAATGAGCCGAAGTATCATCGCGCACACTAACTAAACTACATTTTTGTAAAACTTTTTTGGTTAACCAACGGGTAAAAGGTCTATTTAATGGTCCAATTCCCTGCCCCCAAGCAATAGTTTTTAAGCCCAATAATTGAGCAAGAGCCATTAAACCACCGTAATAAATTGGACTGGCAAAACTGGTGACATCCTGCATTAAACTGCCGCCACCCCAGATAAATATATCCGCTTTTTTCATAGTTTGAAAAACTTGCCACCAATCCCTACTAGGACAGGTTTCCACTCCATAACGTTGACTGGTTTCTCTGGGATTATTTGACAAAACAATAGGTTTAATTGCTGAGGGCAACATCTGCAATAGAGACACTAATAATGCCTCATCTCCTCCGTTTCCTCTCCCATAATATCCACAAATTACTGCACGCATATATCAGTTATCAGTTATCAGTTATCAGTTGTCAGTCAGAAAAAGGCAAGAGGCAAGAGTCAAAAGGCAAAAGGCAAAAGTATGGTAAATTTGTCTCCTGTCTCCTGTCTCCTGTCTCCTGTCTCCTTTGTCCTCTTTGTTACTTTTTCCTTGAAAAATGTCTCTTAGTTTCTTAAGTTATGCTGTCAGCTACAAGTTAGCAGTGACCAGTTTTATTGGATTGCAGTTATCAGTTTATCTATTTTATTATTCCCACTCATAACTAATAGCTTAAACCTGATCACTGGTTACTGATCACTGATCACTGATTTAGTCGTCCATTTGCCAGGGTTCGGTGATGTTTTTTTCATCGAGGATATTTTTGGCTCTTAAAATCAAGATCAATTCACCTAGGATTGTGACATCGGGGGAACTATCAAACCATTGTAAAGAGACGGAATTATCCCTCTCCACTAGATAATAATTGTTCACGTCCCATTCGGCCAAAACTCGATCGATCACTAATAACACTTCCTCGGACCTGGTGGCAATCGATCGAGGTAATTGATCGCTAGGCCATAAAATAGCTACAGGATCGATCGCCTTTAGAATTGCTTGCCAACCGGGGAGAGGCACAATCGTTTGTTTATCCCCCACCGTTACCAGTCGAAAAGGTTCCTCGACGCTCAAACTTTCTGTGTGTTTTATATCAGTTACCGTCACCGGAAATCTTCCTACTAAAGGAATAATTCTGGCTAATTCGTCCTCATCCTGTAAACGATGGACGGGCAGCAGGGGAGCGCTACGGGTGGGAGTAACGGTAAAATCTTGTAGTAAGGACTCGATCGCCTGTCTGGCCGAGTCAGAATGGGCAAATTTCAAACCTTTAGCGATTAATTTCGCTCTTTCGGCTAAATCCCGCTTTTGTTTGCCCCGTTTCCAACACTGATAAGCGATCGCATCTCCAGGATGACGGGTAAATTCACTGGGAATCTGGGATAAACGGGAAAAATCTTGGATAGCTTTGGCGATATCGTGTGCTTCGGCCACCTCAATCCTTTTTTCTGCCGCTAATTTCGCTGCCCCCAATCTTTGTTCTTGGTTGAGAATCCGTAATTCGTATAGCACATCACTGCGCGGCCCGATGTAGTAACTTAACAAATCTTCATCTGCTCCCGATTTGATTAAACTCTCAAAAACTTGGGCAGCGACAATAATTAAATTTTGTTGGGCATTTTGAAACCCAGTTTGTTCAAAAATTAACTGGGAATCGTAGCCAGCTTTTTGCAGTTTTTGACATTTTTGCCCCCAACTTACCCAATTTCCTTCCTTATGAAGCAGCGAGCGCATTAATTCGGTCGCTTCCGTTTCGCTGATTCGATCATCTGTACTGCGAGGCTGTTCTGTCATAGACAACTTGATCAAGCTACAATAACTAAAATTTATCTAATCCCTCAAAAATCTTCAATAGCAATTAAGGTTAACAGGATAGACTAGATAGTAACAGGATAGCTGACAATCACCCCCTTCGTACCTGTTAGGGCAAGTTTATCTTCAATGTCTAGATTAAGAGTTAATGGAAGCATTCCCCCCTCGTCCACAACTAACCCCGGTCAAAGGACGATGAAAACCAAGCGTCACCCCAAAGATAGCGCCTTGGGTTTAGTCTCTACCCTCAGCTTTCCGGCGATCGTCGGGACGGCGGATATGATGCTAAAATCAGCAGAAGTTACCCTCGTGGGTTACGAAAAAATTGGCGGTGGTCACTGTACAGCGATCGTGCGTGGTAATATTGCCGATGTGCGGTTAGCAGTGGAAGAAGGGGCAAAAACCGCCGCACAGTTCGGACAATTGGTATCTAAATCGGTTATTCCCCGACCGATGCCCAATTTAGAGGTAATTTTCCCAATTGGTAGCCGTTTAGCCGAAATTGCCCAAAGTCAACGGGGTTTCAGCAAACTGAGCAATATGTCGATCGGTCTCTTGGAAACCAGGGGTTTTCCTGCTATGGTGGGGGCAGCCGATGCCATGTTAAAATCGGCCGATGTGCAGTTAGCTTCCTACGAAACGATTGGGGATGGTTTGTGTACGGCCATTATCCGGGGTTCCGTCGCTAATGTGGCCGTGGCCATTGATGCGGGAATGCGGGAAGCAGAGAAAATCGGTGAACTGCACGCGGTGATGATTATTCCCCGTTTATTGGAAGATTTAGAACATACCCTACCGGTAGCCAGCTACTGGTTAGAAACTCCCGAACCTTTACCGATGTTGTTACCCAATACTGTCCGGGAAAAACAACGGGAATTGGTCGCTTTACCGGAATTGGAAAAAACCAAAATACCAATTCGTCGCCAAGAAATGCAGGAAAAAGTGTTAGAAGAAGTGATTCCCGTGGAAGTTATCACCGATGAGGACAGTTATTAATTTTTATTTTCAGCTTTGCTCCTGTGCTGCTAAAAGTATAGGAGCAAAAGGTTGAATTAGGGTTTGCGGCAAAAAGTTTGTTGGTGGGTGTGGATTTCCAGGTAAAAAATCTTTACAGAAGGCCTCGACAATTAAACGAATCGAATAATTATAAATTTTTGTCAAGGGGTGCGGTCAGATCGAATAATCGTCGCTAGAATGAGCCTAATTGTCAGGAATTTAGTTAAACAAGGTTTTTGACAATATGCTAATCTGGCTAACAGGCTTTTGGGCGTGATATAGGGAAAAGTTCTGGCGATTGCTCCTAAATGGGGTGATATACCGAAAGTTGACCCATATCGTTACTCTGAGGAGTGTTATCCAGAAATTTTCCGTATAATTTTTAGTTATACATACATTATCTGTAGCAGAAAGTGGAAGATTTAAGTAAAGAAAAGGCACAATATGACTAAAAAGAATCAATCAAAAAGATTAACGAATCAACATAAAGAGTCTAAAGGTGTAGTTGGTATATTTGGAGATGAAGCAAAATCACACGACATAACTGTTGGAAAAATTTCACTTTTTGTAATTGAACAGCTTGAAAAGGAGTTTCCTCAATTATCTTTTCAATACAAAACGAGCATAAAAAAAGAAGAAATAAACGAAGCATTAAAGAAAATTGACCCTGAATTAGGACAAACACTTTTTGTATCAAATTCAAGTATTATACCCGATGGTGGAATAATAGAAGTAAAAGATGATAACGGTAATTGGAGAATCGTTTTAGTTTCGGAAGCTAAACATCAGGGGAAAGACATTGAAAACATCAAAGCAGGAAAACTTGTAGGAGCAAAAAATGATCAAGATTTGATGGCTGCTGGTAATGCGATAGAAAGATCCCATAAAAACATATCTGAAATCGCTAATTTGATGTTATCTGAATCTCATTTTCCCTATGTATTATTTCTAGAAGGCTCAAATTTTTTAACAGAAACTATTTCAATTAAAAGACCCGATGGAAGGGTTGTAACGCTTGAATACAATTCAGGAACGCTAAATAGATTAGATAGGTTAACTTCTGCAAATTATGGAATGCCCATTAATACCAATTTGTGTAAAAATAAGTTTGTCAAGCATAAAGATAAAACAATTATGCTTCAAGCAACTTCTATATACACACAAGGAAATGGCGAAAAATGGGATGTCAAAAAAATGTTTGATATTATGCTTGAAATTTCTAAAACCTCTCTTAAAGTATTAGGCAGTGAGATATTTAATCAGATAACCAAAAGTAAATAACTAAAACAAAGATTTATTAAATCAAAATAGGTTGAAAATGGCAAGAAATGCAACAAACGAATTATTACAAAAAGCTAAAAAATCAAAAAGTGACGAGTTTTATACACAGCTTTCAGATATAGAAAGCGAATTACAGCATTATAAAAGTCATTTTGAAAATCAAGTAGTTTATTGCAATTGCGATGACCCCCGAATTAGTAACTTTTTTAATTATTTTACCTCAAATTTCAATGAATTAGGTCTTAAAAAAATAATAACATCTTGTTATAGAGAGCAAGTAAAAAATTTATTTAATACAGAAGAAGATGAAAAAGGGTTTTTCTTTGAATATACAGGTACAGAAGGGGAAAAAAACAAACCAAGTTCAACTGACCTAGTTTACTTTAATGGAGATGGTGATTTTCGTAGTTCGGAAAGCATTGAACTATTAAAGCAGTCCGATATTGTTGTTACCAATCCCCCATTTTCATTATTCAGAGAGTATGTAGCTCAATTGGTTAAATACGATAAAAAGTTTTTGATAATTGGAAATATTAATGCAATAACCTATAAAGAAATTTTCAAACTTATTAAAGAAAACAAGGCGTGGTTAGGAATAAATCTTGGTAGAGGTATTTCAGGTTTTATTGTACCTGAACACTATGAACTATATGGAACAGAAACTCGAATAGATAACTCTGGTAATAGAATAATCTCACCGAACAATTGTTTATGGCTTACTAATTTAGATAATTTTAAGCGGCACGAAGATATAAAACTTACAAAAAGATATTTTGGCAACGAAGTTCAATATCCAAAATATGACAATTATGATGGGATTAATATTAATAAAACACAAGACATACCAATAGATTATAAGGGATATATGGGGGTGCCAATAACATTTTTACATAAATTTAATCCCGACCAATTTGAAATAATTAAATTCAGGAAAGGGAATGATGATAAAGATTTATCAGTAAATGGGAAATGTCCGTATTTTAGAATACTAATCAAGAATAAACGAATACAAACTGAATATATTGATTTAACTGACAAAGAAAGATAAGGTATAACAAATCGTTGTACCTGACATTTTTCCGCTACGATCCAAAATGTCGGTGAAATCGATCGTTATGCTCCAAACTTAGTGCGATGTCGAAGGCACTGCTACGCAATGCGATCGCCATCGCCGTAGGGTGCGTTCCCTAATATGGCTCCTCCTACTCCACTAATAGATTTTTGGGGAACGCACCATGCACATTGATTGAAACTGTGGGTTAAAGTGCGGTCGCCGATCTTAATAAGCTATATTAACAACAATACTTAAAGAGAAGGCTTAAAATGGTTAAATCAACTTTGTACACGACAGCAAAAGTCCTACCGGGAAATAGAATTGAAATTGAATCTCCAGAGCTGACTGTAGGACAAACTGTTGAGGTAGTTATTTTGGTTGAAGAAGTTAGTTCTGATTCTTCTACCAACGAATATATCTCTCCATCCTTAAAACAGCGTCTTGCTTTTCTGAAGTTACCAATGACTGAACGGAGGAATATTCTCAAAAGTCAAGCCCATATAATGCTCTCTCACTATCAACAAGATTCTGAATGGCAGCAGTTAATGGCAGGTGACATCATTGAGTATTAACCCTGAGCTGCCAAAACGTGGAGAAATTTGGTTAGTCAACTTCGATCCTACTGTTGGTGCAGAAATCAAAAAATTGCGTCCTGCCGTCGTCATCAGTTCCGATTCAGTAGGAAAGCTTCCTATCAAGCTTATTGCTCCTATTACAGACTGGAAAACATATTTTTCAGCAAATTTCTGGCACGTTAAAATTGAACCTAACAGTAAGTACCTAAGCAAAATTAATTACACATATCTAACCCCCTCTTGCCTTTTGCCTCTTGCCTTTTGCCTATCTTCACTAAGAAATTAATTTTGCACGACTACTTATCAATGGATTGAATAAAGCTTCTGCAATTGATACTCTTCAACTAAGGGGGGTGGATTTACAAAGGTTTATTCGTAAATTAGGAAGCGTTTCTGAAATTACAATACTGGAAATTGTAGCCGCCATTACTACTGTAATCGAATTTGAGGTCTAACAAATCATTGCACCCGACTAATAAAAAGCGACTGATGCTGGAAAATAGACCAAAATGGCGGGTGAATTCAGCTGGTAGGGTGCGTTCCCTAATGCAAGTCCTACTGCTCCAGCGCTCGATTTTGGGGAACGCACCATGCACATTGATGGAAACTGTGGGTTAAAGTGCGATGCCGAAGGCACTGCGTAGCAGTACGCCGCTCTGGTGGGTTAGGTTGACGGCAGACCCCCAACTGTGATCTTTGACTTCATGCCAATTTGTGCGGACTGTATTCAGGTGTTACCTGCTGTGATAATTAGTAAGTGAGCCTGTTCGTTGAGTTGAGGAGTAAAATAGGGGAAGTCTTAATCTAAGATTTAGTTTGGGTTCCTTTCATCACCCCAACTGCTCCTTGGCCAGCTGATTGTTTGTACAATTAATTCCTATAAGTGGATTCTAAGGAGCTAAGGGAATGACCTGGACGGCAAACCAACAAGCGAAAATTATCCGTACAGAGCGTGGGCTAACGATTGCTGGCACACGCACTAGCCTCTATGATGTGATCGATCTCCTAAAAGCTGATTATCCTGCTAAACTGATTCGCGACACATTTAACCTCACGGACGCGCAAATTGACGCAGCTTTGTCCTACATTACGGCAAACCAAGCTCAGGTCGAGGTTGAATATCAAGAGGTTCTTCAAAATAGAGAAGAAATTCGTCAGTACTGGGAAGATCGTAACCGCGAACGCTTTGCTCGAATTGCAGCAATGCCACATAAACCAGGGCAAGAAGCGTTTTGGGCAAAGCTTGAGGAGCAGAGAGCGAGACGTGCCGCACAAAAACAATGACTTTCTTAGTTGACTACAACCTCGACGGTTATGCGCTGATTTTTCTTGGTATATTGGCAAAACGTGGTTGGCTTGAGTTCCAGTCTGTCCAATTTGTTACCTTTAGAGAGGCTGGATTGTCGATGGAAAGTAGCGATCGCCTAGTCTGGTGCTATGCTCAAGAACACGAGATGATGATTCTTACTGCTAACCGAAATATGAAGGGTGATGATTCGCTTGAGCAGGTGATGCGAGAAGAGAACACAGAGAACTCATTTCCAGTGTTGACGATTGGGAATCTCGATCGTTTGAGTGAAGCTGAATATCGAGAGCGTTGTGCTGAAAGGCTGATCGAAATCGCTGTAGACATTGACAATTACAAAGGAGTCGGTCGGCTGTTCATTCCCTGATATTGTCGTTTAGGCTTCAGGGTTATGGCGATCGCAGTCTGAGCGGTGAGAAGCAGGGCATTGTAAGACTTTTAGTCATGGCCAGTATATTTGTACGAAGAAGTACAATTATACTAAATCCTGTTTAGAAAGCATAAGGGAGGAGGAAGCGGGTTTTTTAAAGTTCGATTGGGAGTTAGTTATGCTATTAAAAGCAGATTTGGTATTATACAACTCAGCAATATAAGTTAGGAATTTTGGGCTAATGTCACCTACTTTTACACCAATAAGACTCACGATTATCGATTTTCTTGGGGTTTTCCTTCCTGGAATGGTCTGGACTATCTTATTTTTTACTCTCCGAGAGATGGTTTCTCCTCAATGGAATATAAAACCTACCGATCCTCTTAAAGTTGCTTTTTTTATTGCAACTCTTCCCAAAGAATTATCAGGGCATGAATACGGCGCACCCTTTTATGTTGGTCTAGCCTTATTATCAATTCTTATCGGCTATTTCAACATGGCTTTATCTACATATCCAGCAGAATGGATTTCTATTCGAGTTTCTAGTTTCATAAGAAAAATTAAGGCCTCATTTATCAATTTATTTAAATGTTTCTGGAAAATCAAAAAAAATCAAGAAACTCAGGAGACTCAGGAGATAAAAGATAATTTCCCCTATCAAAAATATTACGAAGAAAAAAAAATTTCTCTATTCAAGTATCAAAAAAATTGTCAATGCAGAGTTGCAAATTCAGGAAGAATCAGACAATGTTAAGATAGAGAAACTAGCTTCTTATGAACCTTTTGAAATCTGTAAGCGCCTTCTCAAGATTCGTCAGCCTGTTTTATGGGAAGAGGCACAGTACAGGGAAGCTCAGGTGCGAATGTTAGCGTCTCTGCTTCTTGCTTCATTATTTAATCTTATACTATCTACACTAGCTATCAAGGAAGAACCAAGCTGGATGTTCACATCGCTTGTCATCACGATCATTATCGGACAAACTTTTAGAAACAGGAGGTTCCGGGAGGTAGAGGATGTTTACATCTCAACCCTGCTCGTTAGGAATTCTGTACCTCCTTCATCGAATTCTAATTCTGATAAAATTAATTAGCCTATGCTGAGATAGACTTTAGATGGTCATAATCTGAGATTTATTAAACTTGTGAAATCAGAAGGTGAGCAGGGAATCAAGTTCTTTTTTCTGTTTCAGATGGGCATCATTCAGACATCCATAAATAGCCGAAAAAACTCGGAAAAGTTTTCATAATATCTGGCTTCCCCATTGACAAAAAGCCATAACCTGTGCTGCAGGAAGGATTAAGAGAATTTCCGATACCCTCTTACTGGGTACAAATTAAGAAAACCTCTAATAAATCTAACGCCGTACAAACTCCTCGTCAATAGCAAATCAGGTTATACTTCACACCCCACACCCCACACCCCACACCCTACCCCCACGAAAAACTTTTTCAGCAGACCCTACCTATCGATCCCATGTTTCCCTATTCTAAGCGCACAATCTCTCCACCTCTGGCTAGAGATAATTCTGCTGCCTGGAGGATTTTGACTAATTCCGTCCCTACCGATCCCGAAGATACAGGAGAATCGACACCCGTAGCCACCGACTCTAGAAAATGTTCGCATAATGCTTTTAGGGGTTCACCATCGGCAATAGGGATAGATTCCGTCTCCTGTCCCCGGGGAATAAAATAGGCTTCCTGACGTTCAAAATAGCCCTTTTGTCGGGTTAAAGGCGATCGAGAGTCTAATTCATTGAAAATTAAAGTCCCTTCGCTGCCAACTATCCCTAAGCGTCGCTGTTTATCGGGATTCAACCAACAAAGGTGAATAGTCGCTTGAAAACCATCGCCATAGATCAGGGTTAACCAGACTAAATCGGCTAGATTAGGTTGTAGCCAGAAGGTTCCCCTTGCCTGTACCGATACTGGTGTACTATTTAACCAATGATTAAAAATCGAGATATCGTGAATAGCTAGATCCCACAAAGCGGACACATCCTGACGGACCGGCCCCAGGTGGGTGCGAGTGGCATAACCATAAAGAGGTTTACCGATACCCCCGGATTGCAGGACTTTTTGTCCGGTGATAACGGCCGGATGAAAAAGATAGGTATGATCAACTAATAAAATACGCTGTTTTTTCGCCGCTAATGCCGTTAATTCGCCACATTCTTGGGGATTGAGGGTTAAGGGTTTTTCGGCGAGGACGTGATAACCTAAATTAAGAGCATCTTTAATCAGGGGATAATGGCTGATGGCGGGAGTAACGACGACCACAGCCGAGATTTCGGGGTGAAGACGAATTGATTCCCAGTCATTGGCTAAAATAACCTTATTAGTATCGAGATTAAATTGATCGCGACAGAGATGAAGTTTTTCAGGGGAGGGATCAACGATTGCCACTACTTGTGCTGAGGGATGTTGAGAAAAATGACGGACGTAATGCACTCCCCAACGTCCTACCCCTAAGATAGCGATTCCTGTGGACATTTTGCTTACTCAGATAGATCAATCTAGTTTATTTTAAAAGGATTAGGCGCAATTGTTAATTGATTCTGAGAACTGGAAGGGATTATGTTAAAATTTTTTATCGATCGAGGGGGAACTTTTACCGATATCGTGGCGATAATCGATCGACCAGAAATTATTGAACGACTAGCTAGAGATGCCGCTAGATTTCTGATTGTTCCCCTTGCCGATCAACAGTGGATTGTTCTCTATAAACTGCTCTCGGAAAATCCCGAAAAATACCCAGATGCAGTCATTCAAGGGATCAAAGATATTAGCGGTTCCCTAGATAACATCGAAGTGATTAAAATGGGAACAACGGTAGCCACCAATGCGCTGTTAGAAAGAAAAGGAGAGCGCACGGTTTTGTTAATCACCAAAGGTTTTAAAGATGCCTTGAGAATTGGCTATCAAAATCGCCCCGATATTTTTGCCCGTCAAATTATTCTGCCTTCTTTATTATACGAACAAGTTATCGAAGTGGCCGAACGCTACGATAGTCAAGGACAAGAATTAATCGCCGTTAATCCCGCCCAAGTTAAAGCCGATTTAATACCAGTTTATCAAGCTGGTATCCGAAGTTGTGCGATTGTTTTTATGCACAGTTATCGTTATCCCGACCACGAAAAACAAGTGGCAGCTATTGCCGAAGAAATCGGCTTTACTCACCTAGCAATTTCCCACCAAGTCAGTCCTTTAATGAAACTGGTATCCCGGGGAGATACCACAGTAGTTTCTGCCTATCTATCGCCAATTTTACGCCGCTATGTTGATAGTATTAGCCAGCAATTACCGAAAACTAGCTTGTTATTTATGAAATCCGATGGCGGTTTAGTCACCGCCGATAAATTTCAGGGTAAAGATAGCATTTTATCTGGTCCTGCGGGGGGAATAGTCGGGGCAGTACAAACCAGTTTAAGGGCGGGATTTAGCAAAATTATCAGTTTTGATATGGGAGGAACTAGCACCGATGTTTCCCATTTTCAAGGGGAATACGAGCGCCAAACAGATAACGAAATTGCCGGCGTAAGAATGCGAGCGCCGATGTTAAGTATTCACACCGTGGCCGCTGGTGGAGGTTCGATTTTAGTCTATGATGGTTATCGTTTTCGGGTCGGACCAGAAAGTGCCGGAGCTAATCCGGGACCTGCCTGTTATCGACGGGGTGGACCATTAACAATTACTGATGCTAATGTTTTGTTAGGAAAAATTCAAGCCGCCTATTTTCCCGCTATTTTTGGACAAGAGGGAAATTTACCCCTAGATAAAGAGATTGTGCTGACAAAGTTTCACGAATTAGCGGCAAGAATGGGGGGTAATAATAGTCCTGAACTCCTGGCTGCCGGGTTTATTCAAATTGCCGTGGAAAATATGGCTAATGCGATTAAAAAAATCTCTCTACAAAAGGGTTATGATCTCAGTGATTATACTCTTTGTACCTTTGGCGGTGCCGGGGGTCAAGTGGCCTGTTTAATTGCCGATACTCTGGGAATGAAAAGTATTTTTCTCCATCCCTATGCCGGGGTTTTAAGCGCCTACGGCATGGGTTTGGCCGATTTGAGGGTAATTAAAGAAAAAGCGATCGAACAGGGGTTAAATGCCGATTTAATCGGGCAGTTGCTCACGGAAATGAACGAATTAGAAGTTTTAGCGGGTCGGGAATTAGAGGATTATAATCGGGTGCGGCAGCAAGTTAGTTTAAAATATCAAGGCAGTGATGCCACTTTAGCGGTTAATTTTAGCGATCAAATGCGTCAGGATTTTGAACGGGAACATCAAAGACGTTATGGGTTTAAGCAAGAACAAAAAGCTTTAATTGTTGAGTCGATTGCCGTGGAATTGATCCAGACTATGGACAGTCCCAAAGAAGCAATTTTAACTCGCTCCCGTCCGATGGGAGAATTACCTCCTATCCTCGATCGAGTAGCGGTTTTTCTGGCTAATCAATGGCGGGAAACGCCAATTTATCAGCGTTCAGATCTGCAACCTTTTGATTATCTGCCAGGACCTGCAATTATTATCGAAAAAATTAGCACGATTGTGATTGAACCGGGTTGGATGGCAAAATTAACGGAGAAAAATCATTTAATTCTCTCCAAAGATTAACTAGGGTTTGCGGCAAAAAGTTTTTCGTGGGGGTAGGGTGTGGGGTGTGGGGTGTGGGGTGTGGGGTTTTACCTGTTTTGAGGTGGCCAATTACCTAATTTTCAGGGAAAAAGTGCCTAAATTTCCCCCACTTTTTGATTTCAAAAAAGCCTAAAGATATTATCCAACAAGGTTTTTAGCTTTATTCAGTAAACCCTACATAGGGTCTGCTGAATAAATCTAAAAACCTTGTTGGGTAAGACTTTTAGACTTTTTGTCAATCAAAAAGTACCAGGCATGGGAGTGATCAGGGGGAAAATTCAGGTACTTTTTC
>VYLL01000227.1_pt1 | contig 18305 bp, 19 predicted proteins | sample 5114301 | NCBI WGS metagenome assembly VYLL01 (sample SAMN12291809, study PRJNA351875) | freshwater metagenome | isolation source: freshwater lake | place: USA: Michigan, MSU2 Lake | collected 2011-08-16 | reverse complement strand
ACAACGGCCACGTTCCGGCGTTCCTCAGCCGCGACGACTGATCACTGGGATCCGGGAGCGGATGAGCCGCTCCCGGGCTCTCGGCGCGACCTTTTAGCGAAGCCGGGGATGCGCGCCCGGCGAGCCCCGCCTGCCTTGCGCCACGGAGCGCACGGCCAGATCAGTAAATCACGACGCTCCTGATGCTTTCACCCCGGTGCATCAGATCGAAGCCGGTATTGATCTCGTCGAGCGTCAGCCGGTGCGTGATCATCGGGTCGATCGCGATCCTGCCGTCCATGTACCAGTTGACGATCTTCGGCACATCGGTGCGGCCCTTGGCACCGCCGAACGCGGTGCCGCGCCAGTTGCGCCCGGTGACAAGCTGGAAGGGGCGTGTCGCTATCTCCTTCCCTGCCTGGGCGACGCCGATGATGATGCTGGTGCCCCAGCCGCGATGGCAGCATTCGAGGGCGGTGCGCATCACCTCGGTATTGCCCGTCGCGTCGAAGCTGTAGTCGGCACCTCCGTCGGTCAGTTCGACGACCTTGGCGACAATGTCCTCGCGGCTCATGCCCCTGGTGTTGAGAAAGTGCGTCATGCCGAACTGGCGGCCCCAGGCCTCGCGGTCGGGGTTGATGTCGATGCCGATGATCTTGCTCGCGCCTGCCAGTCGCGCGCCCTGGATGACGTTCAGCCCGATGCCGCCCAGCCCGAAAACGACCACGCTCTCGCCGACCTGAACCTTCGCGGTGTTCACCACCGCGCCGACCCCGGTGGTCACGCCGCAGCCGATGTAACAACTCGTCTCGAACGGCGCGTCGGTGCGGATCTTTGCGACCGCGATCTCGGGCAGCACGGTGAAGTTCGAGAAGGTCGAACAGCCCATGTAGTGGAAGATCGGCTGCCCCTTGTAGCTGAAGCGCGAGGTGCCGTCGGGCATCAGCCCCTTGCCCTGCGTCGCGCGGATCGCCGTGCACAGGTTCGTCTTGCCGCTGAGGCACGACTTACACTGGCGGCATTCGGGCGTGTAGAGCGGGATGACGTGATCGCCCGGCGTGACGCTCGTCACGCCCGCGCCCACCTCGCGCACCACGCCCGCGCCTTCGTGCCCGAGGATGCTCGGGAAGATCCCCTCGCTGTCGAGCCCATCGAGCGTGTAGGCGTCGGTATGGCAGATGCCCGTCGCCATGATCTCGACAAGGACCTCACCTGCCCTCGGCCCCTCCAGATCGACCTCGACGATCTCGAGCGGCTGGTTCGGGGCGAAGGCGACGGCAGCACGGGTTTTCATGGCGAACGCCCTGACTCTCGTGTCAGCCGAAGTAAAGCGCGTTCGGAACGCCAACGGAGGTGGCGCTGCGTCGGCTGCCACGATCTCGAGGACTTGGGTGATGCGCTGGATGCCCCGCGAGGACTCGAACCTCGATAAACGGAATCAGAATCCGGTATCTTACCATTAGATGACGGGGCAGCGCCGACGCGGCCCCTAAGCGAAAGCAGCGCCCGAAGTCAACGCGCCGCGCGACCAGCGGTTGCCCGATTTGCGGCGTCAAGCTAGGCTCACATCAAGTGCCGCGAGCGTATAGGCGCGCGCGGTGGTTGGAAAGTGATGTGAGAATGGCCGACCGAGACGGTCCCGTCGGCACCCGCGCGGGGAGTCGCCCCAATCGCGGGCACCGACGCACCTATGCCGCACTCGACCTCGGCACCAACAACTGCCGCCTGCTGATCGCGCGCCCGGCCGACGAGGGGTTCCAGGTCGTCGATGCGTTCTCGCGCATCGTGCGGCTGGGCGAAGGCCTATCGGCGTCGGGCCGCCTGAGCGATGCCGCGATCGAACGCGCGCTTGCGGCGCTTTCGATCTGCGCGGGCAAGCTGGTCCGACGCGGCGTCCACCTGTCGCGCGCCGTCGCGACCGAGGCGTGCCGCCAGGCGGCGAACGGTCAGGAATTTGTGGAGCGCGTTTATCGCGAGACCGGCATCGTGCTCGAAATCATCGATCCGGGCGAAGAGGCGCGGCTCGCGGTCATGGGCTGCCATGCGCTTCTTGAGGAAGGCGACGGCCCGGCGCTCATCTTCGACATCGGCGGCGGATCGACCGAACTCGTTGAGTTGCTGCCCGGCAACGCACATCCGCATATCGCAGACTGGATCAGCGTCCCCTGGGGCGTCGTTTCGCTCTCGGAGAGCGAACCGCACGACTTGCCCAATGCGGCCGCGCGCATCGCTGCGTATGACCGGATGAAGGCGCGCGTGCTCGACGCGCTCGGCGAAATCGAATTGCCGGAAGAGCGGCCGCTGCGCTTGCTGGGAACGAGCGGTACGGTGACGACACTTGCCAGCGTCCACCTGGGGCTTCCGAGCTACGACCGGCGCGCGGTTGACGGTCTGATCGTCCCGGTCGGGGCAATGCGCGCGATCGGGCGCGACCTTGCTGCGAAATCGATTGCCGAGCGCGCACAGGTCGCTTGCATCGGGACCGAGCGTGCCGACCTCGTTGTTGCCGGGTGCGCGATCCTCGAGGCCATCCTCGACCTGTGGCCCGCCGAACGCGTCGGCGTTGCCGATCGCGGCATCCGCGAGGGTATCCTCCGCAGCCTGATGGGGTTCGCATGAGCCGCGGGGGCAGCGGCGGTCGGACGCGCGTGCGGACGGCGAAGGGGCGGACTGCACAATCGACACGGTGGCTTGAGCGCCAGCTGAACGACCCTTATGTAAAAAAAGCACAACAGGAGGGTTATCGAAGCCGCGCGGCCTACAAGCTGATCGAGCTCGACGAGCGTTTCGGGCTGCTGCGCGGGGTGCGCCACGTCGTCGACCTGGGCATTGCGCCCGGTGGCTGGTCGCAGGTCGTGCGCCGCAAGCAACCGCGCGCGCGCATCGTGGGCATCGACCTGCTGCCGGTCGACCCGATCGACGGCGTCGACATTCTCCAGCTCGACTTCATGGCCGACGCCGCGCCCGGCCTGCTGACCGATACGCTCGGCAGCCCGCCAGACCTGGTGCTCTCCGACATGGCGGCGAACACCGTCGGCCACCCGCCGACCGACGCGCTGCGCACAATGGCGCTGGTCGAGGCAGCGACCGCGTTCGCGATCGAGGTGCTCAAGCCCGGCGGCGCGTTCGTGGCGAAGGTCTTTGCGGGTGGCGCCGACAGCAAGCTTGTCGCCGAGCTCAAGCGCAACTTCACGACCGTGAAGCACGCCAAGCCGCCGGCGAGCCGCAAGGATTCGAGCGAATGGTATGTCGTCGCGCAGGGGTTCAAAGCGCCGTCGGCTTACTCTGAGGGCACGCCGCCCGACTGAGGATCAGCTGCCCGAGGTAATCGCGTTAAGCTTCGCCTTGAACGCCGCGAGCTGCGCACCCGACAGCAGCGGGGTCGATTCGAACTTCACGCTCGACGGGTTCACGACCGCGCCGTTGCGGTAGACCTCAAAATGCAGGTGCGGGCCGGTCGACAGGCCGGTCGAGCCGACATAGCCGATCACCTCGCCCTGCCGCACCCGCGCGCCGGGCGCGACGACGATGCGGCTCATGTGCGAATAGCCGGTGCCGAGGCCGCCGGCATGGCCCACGCGCACCTTCTTGCCGTGGCCACCCGCCCAGCCCGCGAACTGCACGACGCCGTCGCTGACCGCGCGGATCGGCGTACCGTGCGGCGCGCCATAATCGACGCCCTGATGCATGCGCGAGTAACCGAGCAGCGGATGGAGCCGCCAGCCGAACCCGCTGGTCTTGCGCGCGTTCGCGACCGGCATGGTGAAGCCGCCGCGCCGCTGTCCGACGCCCGACGCATCGAACCAGTCGCTGCGCCCGTCGACCGTCCATTCGATCATCTGGGTCCGCCGGTTGCCGCGGTCGAGGCCGACGAAGAGCAGCTTGCCGAACTTGACCTCGCCGGTCGCTGCGCGGTGCTGTTCGACGACCAGCGAGAAGCGGTCGTTCGCGCCGAGATTGTCCATCGGCACTTTCGGCGCGAGCGCACGGATGTAGGTCTGGACCGCGCTCGGCGGCGCCCCGGCTGCACGGGCTGACTGATAAAGGCTGTCGCCGATCGCACCGCTCACGCGCAGCGGCGTCGAGTCGACCGCGATCGGGATCGTGTCCATTTGAAGCACACCGCCGACGCGCTCAAAGGCGACACGCATGTCGAAACGCGCGCGGAAGGCGAGCGCCTGAAGCGGACGCGCTTCGATCCGGCTGGCCCGTCGGCCGAGCGATACCGCCAGCGCGGTTCCGGGCTCGATCTCGCTCGGGTCGACGATGTCGGAGACGAGCGTCGCGACACGGCTCGCATCGGTTGCGGTCACGCCGGCACGCTGGAGCGCGGCGGTCAGGCTGTCCCCCTCCCCCAGCGCGGCGGTCAGGTCGATCTGCGGGCGGTCGGGCGTATCGGTCAGCGGCTGGACCGCGTCGGTCGCGGCCATGCGGCGACCGCTGTCGGCGCCCCAGGCGAGCGGCGCGATCGATTGGGCACGCGCCTCTTCCCAGGCGGCGGGAGCCATCGGCGGCGCGGACAAGCTGGGCAGCGGGCGCAAACCGGGTCCGAGCGCGACGGTAACGGCACACAGGGCGGTGCAGCCAGCAAGCCCCTTCCACCAGGTCCGGCTGCCGATATCGATGCCGAGGTCAGGGAGTGCATCGATCGAGAAACGCGGCGTAACAGGCAACACGGGCGTTGCGCGCCCGAAACCGAGCACCCGGTCGGGCAATGCGCGGTCGAGCGGCAACGCGAGCGTGCCGCCGCTTCCTCCCAATGCCATGCCCTGCTGGTACAAGCCCGTTGGCTCCGCGCCGTTGCAACCCGCTTGGCCCTCTCTCGGGGCCGCCCGGTGGCACGCTTGTGGGCGAACAGGGTTAAGGTCAAGCTAATCGGCGGTCGCTGTTACAATGGTTCACGGCCAGCCGTTGCGTGCAGGCGACAAGAGGGTTGAGGTTCGGGCACCAAGTCCCGAAATACAGGGGATGATGACGCTCCGCCCCGCCGTCACCGCCGTGCTGGGGCCGACCAATACCGGCAAGACGCATCTCGCGATCGAGCGGATGGTCGCGCATTCGAGCGGGATCATGGGGTTTCCGCTGCGGTTGCTCGCACGCGAGGTTTACGACCGGGTCGTGGCGATCAAGGGCGCGGGCAGCGTCGGGCTGCTGACCGGCGAAGAGCGGATCCTGCCGCCGAACGCGCGCTGGCTGTGCTGCACTGCAGAGAGCATGCCGACGGACCGGGATGCGGCGTTCGTCGCACTCGACGAGGCACAGCTGGGCGCCGATCCCGAGCGCGGGCACGTCTTCACCGACCGGCTTCTGAACGCGCGCGGACGCGAGGAGACGATGATCCTTGGCTCGGCGACGCTCAAGCCGATGGTCCGCGCGCTGCTGCCCGATGCCGAGATTGTCGACCGTCCGCGATTCTCGACGCTGAGCTACGCCGGCGCGAAGAAACTGTCCCGCATCCCGAAGCGCTCGGCGATCGTCGCGTTCAGCGCGGAGGAGGTCTATGCCGTCGCCGAAATGCTGCGCCGGACCCGCGGTGGCGCGGCGGTCGTGATGGGCGCGCTGTCCCCGCGCACGCGCAACGCGCAGGTCGCGATGTATCAGGCGGGCGAGGTCGATTATCTCGTCGCAACGGACGCCATCGGCATGGGCCTCAACATGGACGTCCACCACGTCGCATTCGCCTCGCTGACCAAGTTCGACGGGCATCGCCAGCGCCGCCTGACGGTTGCCGAGATGGCGCAAATCGCCGGGCGCGCCGGGCGGCACCAGCGCGACGGCACCTTCGGCTCGCTCGGGAGCGAAGTCGGCCCCGCCGCCTTCCGTCCCGAGGAGGTGCTCGCGATCGAGGAGCATCGATTCCCCAGGCTCGAGCATCTTTTCTGGCGCGAGGGCGACCCCGACCTCTCGTCGCTCGACGCGTTGATCGACAGCCTGGAGACGCCGCCTGCGCACGAAAAACTGCGCGCGGCACCGAAGGCGGTCGATCTGGCGGTGCTCAAACGCCTCGCCGACGACCCCGAGCTGCGCGACCGTGCGCGCGGACCGATGGTGGCACGTCTCTGGGCAGCGTGCGGATTGCCCGATTTCCGCAAGGTCGGCGCCGATCACCACGCCCGCCTGGTCGGCCGCATCTTCCGGTACCTCAGCGAGGGCAGCGGTCATGTGCCGGTGCAATGGTTCGCCGACGAGCTGGCCCGGCTCGACCGCGTCGATGGCGATATCGACACGCTCGGCGGGCGCATCGCGAGCGTGCGAACCTGGGCCTATGTTGCGCAACGCGCCGACTGGCTCGCCGACCCCGCGCATTGGGCCGCGCGCACGCTCGCGGTGGAGGAGCGCCTGTCCGACGCGCTCCATGCGCGGTTGACCGAGCGCTTCGTCGACAAGCGGACCTCGCTGCTGCTCAAGAGCGTCGGCGGCGACGTCGAGCTGATCGATGTCGAGGTTGGCGACGATGGCGCGGTGCGCGTCGAGGACCAGCTGCTTGGCCATCTCGCAGGGTTTCGCTTCGTCGTCGATCCCGCCGCGCGCGGGGTCGACCGCAAGCGCCTGCTTGCGGCGGCCGAGCGCCATTTGGCGAAAGAGCGCACCCGGCGCGCGCGTGCGCTTGCCGACGCATCCGACAACGACTTCCGCGTCGATGGCCTGCGCAGCCCGCTCGTCGTGCAATGGGCGGGCAACGACGTCGCCACCCTGACCGCGGGAAAGCGCCTGACGCCCGAAATCCGGCTCGATCGCGCGCTCGATGTGCTCGACGCGGGCGACCGCGCGCAGATCGCGCTACGGCTCGCCAGCTGGCTCGACGGGCAAATCGCGAAATATCTTGGTGCATTGCGCGATATGGAAGCCGCGCGCGCCTCGCCGAAGACCGCGCCGGCGACGCGCGCGCTGCTCGCGCCACTGATCGGAGGGGGCGGAATCGTCGCACGCGCCGATGTCGAGAGCGCGCTCGCCGCGCTGTCGCCCGAGTTGCGGCGTGCGCTCACGCGGTCGGGGCTGACGATCGGGACGCTCGACCTGTTCGACGCACGACTGCTGAAGCCTGGCGCGTTGTTCTGGGCGAACGCGCTGGATGCGGTCAAAGCGGGGACGCCGGTCGCGGCGACGCTCAAACCGGGCGCGACGGTCGGCAAGGGAGAGGCTGCGCGCGGCTATCGCGGCTTCGGCGACACGCTCGTGCGCATCGATCTCGTCGAGCGGATCGCACGCGCGACGCACGACCTGCGCGACGCGCGGACACCGTTCACGCCCGACCCTGCTCTGGCAACGTCGTTCGGGATCGATGCGGGAACCTTTGCGCGCATTCTCCACGCACTCGGGTTTCGTCCGACGGGTGACGAAAAATGGCGATGGGGCAGCGCGCCGAAGGCCCTGCGCCGGGCCGCCGTCCGTTCGACCGGCGCCTTTGCCGCGCTCAGGGACCTGACGCTTGGCTGAGACGATGCGGCTCGACCGCTTCCTCTGGTTCGCCCGGCTCTCGGCGACGCGCGCCTATGCGCAGGCGCTGGCAACCGGCGGGCACCTGCGCATCGACGGACGCCCGTCCGACAAGCCGTCCGCCAGCGTCCGCGTCGGCCATGTCCTCACTTATGCAGATCATCGCGGCATCGTGCGCAGCGTACGCGTCACGGCGCTTCCCGCGCGACGCGGGCCACCTGCGGAAGCACGCCTTTGCTACATCGACCTGATTGACGCTGCGAGTCCGCCGACTTAGTCACGGACCGACCACCTCGGGGAGCCTGCCTGCCATGACCTATGTCGTCACCGACGCCTGCATCAAGTGCAAGTATATGGACTGCGTCGAGGTCTGCCCGGTCGACTGCTTCTACGAGGGCGAGAACATGCTCGTCATCAACCCGAGCGAGTGCATCGACTGCGGCGTGTGCGAACCGGAATGCCCCGCCGAGGCGATCCTGCCCGACACCGAGAACGGACTCGAGAAATGGCTCGAGCTCAACAACACGTTCAGCGCGCAATGGCCGAACGTGACGCGCAAGAACGACCAGACCCCTGCCGATGCCGACGCGCACAAGGGCGAAGACGGCAAGTTCGACAAGTATTTCTCGCCGGAACCCGGCCAGGGCGACTGACGCCATCGGCCATTGACAGCCCTGTCAGCAAGGGCTGGTCATTTTGTTGCGAATCTGTTAAAAGGTCCGGACAAGCGGCGCGCTACCACCTTTATGCGCCGCCTGGAGTGTGCAACCGGACCCTCGCCCCTGACGTTGTCCACAAGACCGCATGGCCTGCGGCTACGGATAGTGTCAACCTCGCGTGATCCGACGGAAAGGACAAACATGGCGACAGCACCTGCGCTGATCTTCGACGTCGGCGATTATGTCGTTTACCCCAAGCACGGCGTCGGCCGTGTCATCGAGCTGCAAAAGTCCGAGATCGCGGGCATGGCGCTCGAACTCTATGTGCTGCGCTTCGAAAAAGAACGCATGACCCTGCGCGTGCCGACCAACAAGGCCGAGAGCGCGGGCATGCGCAAGCTGTCGTCGGACAAGACGGTCCGTGAGGCGATGGCGATCCTGAAGGGCAAGCCCAAGGTCAAGCGGACCATGTGGTCCAGGCGCGCACAGGAATATGAGGCGAAGATCAATTCGGGCGACCTGAATTCGATCGCCGAGGTCGTCCGCGACCTGTTCCGTGCCGAGGACCAGCCCGAGCAGAGCTATTCGGAGCGGCAGATTTTCGAAGCCGCTGCCTCGCGCCTCGCGCGCGAACTCGCAGCGGTCGACGGCACCGACGAGAAAGCGGCGCTCGAGAAGATTCTCGACATCCTGCGCGCGGCCGCCGCGGTCTACAACAAGGCGGCCTGATGCAGGCCCGGCGGCTGGCGCTGATCGCAGCGCTGGCCGCTTCCCCTTCCCTCGCCGCCGAGCGCACGGTCTCGGTCAGCGATTTCGACCGTGTGCGCGTCGAAGGCAGCTTCACCGTCGAGGTGCGGCGCGGCCCTGCCACGACCGCCAGGATCGTCGGCACACAGGCGGCGATCGAGGGCGCGAGCGTCACCGTTACCGGTCGCCAGCTCATCGTCCGCCGCAACCGCCAGACGTGGGGCGGCTATCCGGGCCAGACCGCCCAGGCTGCGACCGTTCGCCTGACCGTCCCGCGCCTGCAGAACGTGTGGGTCGTCGGCCCCGCCAAGGTCAGCGTCGACCGCTTGCAAGGGCTGCGCGCAGGCGCCTCGCTCGAGGGCGCGGGAACGCTCGAGATCGCCACCGTCACCGCCGACCGGTTCGAGCTCGGCACGCTTGGATCGGGAACGCTGACCGTCGGCGGTACGGTGTCGCAACTCACCATCAGCGCGCGCGGCGCGGGAACGGTCGATGCAGGCCGGCTCGCCGCACAGGACGTCAAGCTGACGAGCGACACGGCGGGTGCGATAACGGTGGCGGCCAAACGCGCGGCGGATGTGTCCATGACCGGGAGCGGCACCGTGACGGTGCTCGGTAAGCCCGCGTGCACGGTGAAGAATGCCGGCGCAGGCACGGTGACCTGCGGCTAGATCAGCCCCAAAGCCGCGAGCTCGCCCTGAAGTTCGGGAGGCAGTTCGGCCGCGCCCTCGCCACTGACCAGATCGGGCGGGGCGTCCCGCCCCTCGAGGTATCGCCAGCCCTGATGCGCGCGTTTTGCGACGGGGACCACACGGATCAGCTTGTTGCTCAAGAGAATGTCGGTCTTGCCGCCTTCCGCTTCCTCAAATCCCAGGATCTCGCAGCGCGCGACAAGGCGGTGTTTCAGGATCCAGTAAAGCGACCCCCCTTCCATCTCGGCGAACCGCTTCGGCTTGTAACGCGTGGTGTGGCGCGTCACCGGGGCGCGGCGCGCAAACCAGTCGATCACATCGTCGATGGTCCCCGCGCCATACGCCACCTTGGTCAGGTGGAGCGGCATCAGCCGGTCAGCCCCGCCAGCGTCGCCAGTCCGAGGAACGCAAAGAAGCCCATCGAATCGGTCGTCATCGTGACGAACACCGACGACGCGACCGCCGGATCCTGCTCCATCCGGTCGAGCAACACCGGCACCAGCACGCCCGCGAGCCCCGCGACGACGATGTTGGTCAGCATCGCGGCGGCGATCACCGCGCCCAGCTGCGCGTTGCTGAAGACCAGGCTCACCCCGACTCCGATGATGACCGCGATCGTCGCGCCGTTCAGCAGCGCGATCCGGATTTCGCGCACGATCGTCCGCATCGTGTTGCTGTCGGTCAGCTGGTTGGTGGCAATCGCGCGCACCGCGACGGCCATCGTCTGCGTCCCCGCATTGCCACCGACGCCCGCGACGATCGGCATCAGCGTCGCCAGCGCGACCATCTGTTCGATCGTCCCCTCGAACAGCGCAATGACGCCCGACGCGAGCAGCGCTGTGAACAGGTTTGCAATCAGCCAGCGGACGCGGCTCTTGTAGCTTTCCACGATCGGCTCGTTGATGTCGCCGTCGCCCGCGCCCGAGAGCTTGAGGATGTCCTCGCCCGCCTCCTGCTGGATCACGTGGACGATGTCATCGACCGTGATCATGCCTGCGAGCCGCCCGTCGGCGTCGACCACGGCGGCGGAGATCAGCGCATATTTCTGGAAACGGAGAGCCACCTCCTCCTGGTCCATGTCGACGGGGATCAGCGTCTGTTCGCGCTTCATCACATCGGCGATCGCAATGGTGCGCGGGGTGCGCAGGATCCAGGACAGCTGGCACGTCCCGACCGGCTTGTGCGCAGGATCGACGACGAACACTTCCCAGAAGTCGGTGGTCAGGTCGGCATTGTCGCGCAGATAATCGATGACCTGGCCCACGCTCCAATGCTCCGGCACCGCGATCATCTCGCGCTGCATCAGGCGGCCCGCGGATTCTTCGGGGTAGCTCAGCGCCGCCTCGATCGCCGCGCGGTCGTCGGGGTCGAGCGCGCGCAGGACCGCCGCCTGTTCGGGCGCGTCCATGTCCTCGATGATGGCGACCGCGTCGTCGGTATCGAGCTCGGCGGCGATCCCTGCGACCTGGTGCGGTTCGAGCTGGTCGATCATCTCCTCGCGGACGTGATCGTTCATTTCGGCCAGCACATCGCCCGACATCGCCTCGCCGATCGCCGCGGCAAGCGGACCGCGCATGTCGCTCGGTGCCAGCTCGAACAGGTCAGCAAGGTCGGCGGGGTGCAGCGGTGCCACCAGTGCCCGCGCGCCCTCGTCGTCGCCGGCCTCGACGCGCGCGATGACGTCGTTGACGAATCCGGGGCGCAGCCGGTCGTCCTCGTCCATCCGGTCGACGGGTGCGTCTTCGGCGCGGAGGTCGGTTTCGGCCAAGCGTGCTTCCTTGGTAGTGCCGCAGAGCTTCGCTCCTGCCGTGTCCGTCAGGTCGCGACAAGCCCGCGCACAGCGCGCCAATTTGTTGTGCTTGCGACGAACGGCGCGAAACCCGCGCCAAAGCGGCACGGCTTTCCCCGCGGAAATCGATGAACCGCAGCTGACCGCGTTGGTCAGCCTTCCGAAAGGTGGTAATTTGGCACCGGTAGAGTCGCGTTGGCCAACGTTCCTTTCCGCCGCCCCACCGGAGTCAGGAACATGTCTAGTTGCCGAACGATACGCGGGCTCGCGCTCGCCACTGTCCTTGTCATGCCCGCCGCCTCGATTGCCCAGTCAGCCTGCTGGTCGCCCGACAACGTCCGGGCCGCCCACATCCACGCGTTCAAGACCATGATGCTCGTAACCGCACTCCAATGCCGGAGCCGGGTGCCCGAGACGCTCGAGGGCTATAACGCCTTCGTTCGCGCCCGCGGTGTGTGGCTCGGGGAGCAGGAAGCGCGGCTGCGCGCGCACCATGCCCAAGAGCGCGGCGTGACCGCCGGCCTGCTCGCCGCGGGCAGTTACGAGACCAGTCTTGGCAACCGCTTTGCAGCCTACGATCCCGACTGGCGCGACTGCCGGGCGATGGTCGACGACATTGCCTATGCCGCGGCGGCCCCGCCTGAAGAAATCGCGCGGATGGGCAGCGCATTGGTGGCACCCGGCATCGTCGCCTGCCGGGCTGCGGATGCGCCCCCGGTCACGGTCGCCGAAGTCGCGGTCATGGCGCCGCCGTCCGTCGCACCTGCAGCCGCCGCCGCTTTCACGCCCGACGACGACGATCTGGCACCGCCGCTACCGCCAACCGTGCCGGTCGGTCGGGTCGATCCCGACGACTCCGCGGTTCAGGTCGCCGCCGCCGCGAAAGAAACCGCGGTTGCTGCCGCCGATCCGTCTGTTCCGCCCAGCGCAGCGGACGCCCTGGCAAACGCCGCAAAGGCACTCGCCGCGGCAGCAGAGGCCATGCGCTCCCCGAGTCGCTGACGCCTCCCTATCCCGCGCGACTCGCGGCCGTCGCTGATTCGGTCGGCGGCGGCCGCATCTACATTTGGACCGTGTCGGGAAGGCTGGCGGCGCGCGGCGGGCTCGCTTAAAGGCGTGCGTGACATCGAAAGGACCACAATGCCCGACACGCTTTCCCTGACCCTCGACACCGGCGAGGTCACGATCAAGCTGCGCCCCGACCTCGCCCCCGGCCATGTCGAGCGCATCACGACGCTCGCCAACGAGGGCTTCTACGACGGCGTCGTCTTCCACCGCGTCATCGACGGCTTCATGGCGCAGGGCGGCGATCCGACAGGCACCGGCATGTCGGGGTCGAAGCTTCCCGACCTGAAGGCCGAATTCAGCCGCGAGCCGCATGTCCGCGGCGTGTGCTCGATGGCGCGCACCAACCAGCCTAACACGGCGAACAGCCAGTTCTTCATCTGCCTCGACGACGCGACCTTCCTCGACGGGCAGTACACGGTCTGGGGCGAAGTGACGTCCGGCATGGAGGCGGTCGACGCGCTGCCCAAGGGCGAGCCGCCGCGTCAGCCGGGGAAGATCGTCAGCGCGCGCGTCGCCTGAGGCCGTTTCGCCTCAAGGCGTGAGGTGATCGAGCAGCCAATCGTGAAAAAGCCGGACCGCGCGCCCTTCCATCGCGCGCGGCCGGCAAACGAACCAGTAGCTGTACGGGCTTTCGACCGGCACCTCGGAGAACAAGCGGACCAGCCGGTCGTCGTTCGCGTCCGAGAAGTGGCTGCCGTGCATGAAGGCCACGCCAAGCCCGCGGGCCGCCGCGTCGAGCATCAACTGCCCCGAATCGAACAGGTCGATGGCGAGCGGCTGGACGTCGCTCAGACCGACGGCCTTGCGCCACTCTTCGTACGTGTCGGGCATGTCTCGGTGGAGGAAAATCGTCAGCTCGCGCAACTGCTCAGGCGCGGTGACGGGCCGGTCGCCGACGGTCAGCGCTTTCGATGCGATCGCGAAGACGTCGTTGCGGTCGAGGCGACGGGCATAAAGCGCCGGGTCGATTTCGCGTGCGAGCACGATCGCCGCGTCGATGCCGTCGCCGACCCGCGCCATGCCGTGCGCGCCGGTGTCGATGTCGAGGTGAAGCTCGGGATGCGCTGTCCGCAGCTCGGGCAGCAACGGCATCAGGCGCTGCGATGCGAAGAGGGGCAGCACGTTGAGACGCAGCCGCAAGATGCCGCGGCCTGGTCCGGCGATCGTCTCAATCGCGTCCGAGAGCTGGTCGAGCGCGGGCGCGACGAGCGCGAGCAACCGCTCCCCGTCGGCGTTGACCGACACGCCGTGGTGGCGACGATCGAGCAAGGGCTTTCCCACGAAGCGCTCGAGCGACTGAATGCGGCGGCTGAGCGCCGGCGACGACAGCGACAGGTCTTCGGCAGCGGCCTTGACCGAGCCGTTGCGCGCGACGGCCACGAAGGCCTCGACCCCGGACAGCGATGGCAAACGGCGCACGTCAGTCACCAATTTGTGCGGTCGCGAACATCATCGCGTCGCTTCAACGATTCGCAAATTCACCGTTTTGTGTGACGGTTTCAAGGTGCAATCGATGCAATCCCGATTATTCTTTTCGCACTTGCGAAATCGAATGCTGCACTGCACATAGAACAGGCCTTTCAGGCATCCTCTCCTAAAAACTTTCAAGGCCCGGTCGGCAACGACCGGGCCCTTTTTTCATGCCCGCTCCGTCCGGAGCGCATTGAGCGCGTAGGCGAGCGCCACCGCGCACATCGCAGCCGTCGCGAGATAGGGCAGCGGCTGCCACAACTCGTACAGGGCGACGCCGAGCGCAGGGCCGATGATGAAGGCTGCGCCCGCGTTCGACGTGACCCGCCCCGCAACCGCCCCTTGAAGTTCGCGACCGACCGCGAGCGACGACCCCGCCGTGACGGCAGGCCGCACGAAACCGAACCCGACCGACGACAACGCATAGGCAGTTGCAAGACCGTATAGCGAGGTTGCCGCCGCCGTTCCCGCCAGCCCCGCCGCCGCAACGACCAGGCCGACCTTGACCATCGCGCGCGGCGTCAGGTTCAGGATCGGGATGATCCCCCATTGGACCAGCAATGCCGCGCCCGCGCCGATGACGAGAACCAGGCCGATGGCTTGCTGCGTCGCAACCTCGGCGACCGGCAGCGCGAGACGGTCGATGATCAGGAAGCCGACGGCCGCGCCGCCCATCGCCTGGGCGTGCCCAGCAATCAGGCCGACCAGCATCCACGGCCAGATGCGCGGGTCGCGAGTCGAAATCTTTGCGGCGACCCTCGGCTCGACTGCGGCGGTGATGCTCGCGCCCGTCGGGGCACCGCCCACGGACGGATAGCTCACCTGCGCGCCGTGCCCCTCGCCGCCCGGCTGATCGCGCGGCAGCCACCGCCAGACTGCAAGGAACACGACCGCGCCGATCGCCGCGAACGCATAGGCCGGCCCCGCAAGGCCGAGCCCCGGCACAATCATATAGGGCGCAAGCGCAGGCCCCAGGATCGTGCCCAGCCCGAACGCGGACCCCAGCATGGTGAGCGCCTTGGTCCGCTCCTCGCGTGTTGTCCGGAGCGCAATCAGCGCCTGCGCGGCGGGCGGAGACGCCGCGCCGAACGTCCCGTAGATCAGCCGTGCGAGCGCCACCGCGACAATCGACGCGACCGGTCCGATCCAGCCGAGCAGTCCCGCGGTCAGGAACAGCCCGACAAGCAGGATCGAGACGGTGAACCCGGCCACGCCGACGAGCACCATCGACCGCCGTCCCTCACGGTCCGAGCGCGCGGCCCAATAGGGTGCGGCGAACACCCACATCGCCGCTGACACCGAAAACACGCCTGCGATCAGGAAATCAGAGACACCGATCGACCGCCCGAGCGACGGCAGCACCGATTGCAGCGCCGTATTCCCTGCCCCCGTGATCAGCATCACCGCGAACAACAATCCGAAATCGCGATCGAAGGCGGGGCGCGCGGGGAGCTTCACCTGATTTGCGATAGGCGGGCCTTCGCGCCTAGTCGATGCCCAGATTCAGCCGCCGCGTGACGCCCAGATCGAGCACGGCGACCACAAACCATGACAGCGCATTGCGAATCCGTTCGGGCACGCTCGCGATCCCCGAATACTCGGACAGCAACCGCTCGCGACTGTCCGCGATCTCGCCGTCGGCATAGGCGCGCATCGCATCGGCAAAACCCGCATCCTCGACACGCAGCATGATCTCGAGGTTGAGGAACAGGCTGCGCGGGTCGAGGTTCGCGCTGCCGACATGAACGACGTCGTCGATGACGTAGAGCTTTGTGTGCAGGCGGCACGGCCGATATTCGAACACGCGCGCGCGCTTCCTGAGCAAACCCGGGAAAGTGAACCGCGCCGCGCCAACCGTTGCGACGTTGTCTGTGATCCCCGCCGTCACAACCCGCGCGCGCCCCCGCCGGGCTGCCTTGTCGATCAGCGTCGTCCAGCGCCGCGTCGGGGCAAAATAGGCCGCGACCATCGTGACGTCGCGTGCACGCTGAAGATCGTCGCGCAGCGCCCGTGTCCAGGGCGAGAGCCGCCGGACCGGCCCGCCGTGCAGCCACCGGACAGGACCAGTCGGGTTGCTCCACTTTCGCATCTCGGCGCGCAGGTCGCGCGTTCTCGCCCTGGGTTGCTCGGTCCAGTTGGCAAGCGCATCGAAATATCCGGTAAGGTGACCGGCAGCCGGGCCGTCGATCAGCAGGCCAAGATCGCGCCAGGCGTCGCGCCGCCCGTCGGTGAAATAGGCGTCCGCAACATTGAACCCGCCGATCAGCGCGCGCGAATCATCGGCAATCGCGAACTTCTGGTGATTGCGCAGCAGGTAACGCCGCCCCAGCCGGGGCACGAAGACGCAGACATCGATTCCGGCTTCGCGCAGCGGATCGAGGAACGACGAATCGTGGTCGAGACCGCTGCCGAACCCGTCGACGATCAGCCGCACGGCGACTCCGCGGCTGGCGGCGTCGATCATCGCCGCGCGCACCTGGCGTCCCGAAGTGTCGTCGAGGAACATATAGTAGAGCAGGCGCAAGGAAGACCGCGCACCCCCGATCAGCGCCAGCAGCGCGTCGAGCCGTTCGCGCCCCTGTTCGAGCACGGTCAGGCGGTTGCCATCGACGAGGTGCGGGCCAAGCATCGCGCTGCCGTTCCCGCGTCGTGGCCCGTTTGGCAAGGTTGCGTTTCGGCGGGGCACCTGATAGGCGCGCGCGCTTCCACGGACATCACCGTTTACGAAGGACCTGCCGATGGCGCGCGTCACAGTCGAAGATTGCGTCGACAAGATTCCGAACCGTTTCGATCTCGTCCTGCTGGCGTCGCAGCGTGCGCGCCAGATTTCGGGCGGCGCCGAACTGACCATCGACCGCGACCGCGACAAGAATCCCGTCGTCGCGCTCCGCGAAATCGCCGAACAGACGGTCACGCCCGAGGAGCTGAACGAGACGCTCGTCGGCAACCTGCAAAAGGTGCAGATCGACGACGACGACGCAATCGACGAAATGGGTTCGCTCAGCGCGTCGGCCGAAGCGCTGCGCCTGACGGCGGCGGCACCGCCGCGGAACCAGAACCTGGGTGGGGACTACGACGGGTAAGCGCACGCAGATAGCGGAGCTATTTGCGAGACGCGCCCGTCCGGACGGCCTCGCCTAGCGAGGATCGACGGCACGGCGTTGCCGGGCCGCGTCTTTAGGTTGAACCGCCGTGGCAAAGCCACGTCGTCGGTCGTCGCTTTGGCGACGCCGGCCGGTCGCGCCTAGGTCGGCTGGCAATAGCTTCGCTGTCGCCTAGCCCGGCGCGACTACGCCACTGCCCGCAACTTGACCGTCTCCAGCGGTTTCACGTCCTCGGCGTGCAGCCAGCACAAATCCTTCAGCCCGAGTTCGCGCCCGTCATGCGACAGGATCGCGACCTTGCGAATCGGTTGATTGTCGCGCTCGTCGACCAGCACCGGCGTCGAGGGCACGCCCGATTCCCACTGCTCGCCCCATTGCCTGAGCGCGAGCATCGCCGGCAGCAGCGCGGCTCCCTTCTCGGTCAGGCGGTATTCGATCTTGCGCCGGTCGTCGGGCAGCGGCTCGCGCGACAGGATGCCGTGATCGACCAGCCGCCCAAGCCGGTTGGCCAGGATGTTGCGCGCGATCCCGAGCGTCGACTGGAACTCCTCGAAATGGTGGAGCCCGTTGAATGCCGCACGCAGGATGAGAAACGACCAGCGCTCGCCCATCGCTTCCAGCGCAGCCGGCAGCGCACAGTCGGCGAGCTCGCGCAGATTCTCTCTCAGACCCATCGGCAGTGCCTCTCGTGGGGGAACCTATCGCAACACGGCTGTCACACAAGCCGTAAAAAATGTTGCGGTGCCGCACCAGTTTCTAGTTGCAACTGGCTACCTAAATGGATAGGTAGTGATTCGCAACTGGATTTGACAGGAGGTTCCCATGCTTCGCACCGCTCTTCTCGCCGTCGCCGCGTTCGCTGTCTCCGCTCCGGCCTTTGCGCAGGCCCCCGTTTACCGCGCCGTGCCCGTCCAGGTCGCCGAGGCCGGATCGCTGATCGTCGGCGACACCTTGTGGCGCTGCGGTGCCGAGGGCTGCTCGACCGCCAAGGCGACCGCGCGTCCCGCCATCGTGTGCGAACAGGTCGCCAAGAAGGTCGGCAAGCTCGACAGCTTCGTCGTCAACGGCACCGCGTTCGATGAGACCGCGCTCGGCAAGTGCAACGCCAAGGCGCGCGCATAGCTCCTTACCCTACCCCCGCGTGCCACCCTCTCTCCGGCATGCGACCCTGACGGGGCCGTGACCATTGTCGCGGCCCCGCTTTCTTGTCAGAGGCACCGCATGCAACGCCTGCGGGGGGAAGACCGGATCGACGAGCCCTTGCGCGGAGCGATCGTCGCGCTCGGCAATTTCGACGGCTTCCATCTCGGGCACCAGGCGGTCGTGGGCCGCGCGGTCGAGATGGCGCGCGCGGCCAACC
>VYLL01000225.1_pt1 | contig 18519 bp, 18 predicted proteins | sample 5114301 | NCBI WGS metagenome assembly VYLL01 (sample SAMN12291809, study PRJNA351875) | freshwater metagenome | isolation source: freshwater lake | place: USA: Michigan, MSU2 Lake | collected 2011-08-16 | reverse complement strand
GCGCGGTCCTGTTCCCGTTGTTCTATCTCGTCTTTCTCGTGCCCTTCGGCGACGAGTTCACCGGGCCGATGCAAACGCTGACCGCGAAGATGACGATGGGGTTGCTCGGGGTGACCGGCGTCGAGGCAGCGATCGACGGCGTCTTCATTACCACGCGCGCCGGGTGGTTCGAGGTCGCGGAGGCATGCGCTGGCGTCAAATTCCTCGTCGCGATGGTCGCTTATGGCGCGCTTGCCGCCAACCTCTGCTTCCGTTCGACTCGCCGGCGCGTGCTCTTCATGGCGGCGGCAATCGTCGTGCCGGTGCTCGCAAACGGAGTCCGCGCCTGGGGGACGATTTTCGCGGCCGAATATGTGGGGGTCGAGACGGCGACGGGGTTCGATCACCTGGTTTACGGCTGGGTCTTCTTCGCGCTCGTGATGCTGGTCGTCATGGCCGGCGCGTGGCCGTTTTTCGACCGCAAGCTCGACGACCCGTGGCTCGGCGGAAAGACGTTCCCCGTCGTGCGGCCGGCCGCGCCGGTCATGGTCTCGGCCTTGGGCGCAGTGCTCATCGCGGCGGTCCCGGTTCTGTGGAGCAACGCTGCTGCCGCGTCGGGGCGGATCGCGCTGCCGGGGCAGGTCGCGTTGCCCGAGGTGCCGGGGTGGACCCGAATGGGCGACCTGCCGCGCACACCCTGGGCGCCGCGCTTCGATGGGGCCGATCACCGCCTGCTCGGACGCTATGGCAATGCGTCCCGCCAGCGCGTCGACGTCGGTGTCGCGCTTTACGGCTGGCAGGGCGAGAACCGCGAGGTCGTCGGCTTCGGGCAGGGTGCGGCCGATCCGGACGGCGACTGGGCCTGGGCCGCCAACCTGCCGCCGATTGCGGGCGCGCGTACGGAGCGGATTCTCGGCCCGAACAAGGCGCTGCGTGAGGCGGTGACGATCTGGGTCGTCGGCGGCGATGTGCGACGCAGCGGCACCGACGTGCGCCTCGCGACGCTCAAGGCGCGGCTGCTCGGTCGCGACCAGTCGGCCGCGACACTGATCGTCTCAGCAGAAGGGCCGCAGGCGCGCGCCGCCATTGCGGCGTTCCTGCGCGACCTCGGCGACCCGCAGGAGCGCGTTGCTGCGATGATGACACAGGCAAAGCGCCGCTAGCCATGTGCGGCATCGCGGGCCTCTTTCACCTCGACACCGCAAAGCCGGTCGACCCGGCGCGGGTGAAGGCAATGACCGATGCGCTGGCGCATCGCGGACCCGACGGGTCGGGCGTCTGGACGGCGCGCGGGGTCGGCCTCGGGCACCGGCGGCTGTCGATCATCGACCTGGGCGGCGGCGCGCAGCCGATGGCGCTGCCGGACGAGAGCGTGGTCGTGACCTACAACGGCGAGATCTACAATTTTGCCGAAGTCCGCGCGGAACTGGAGGCCAGGGGTGCGGTGTTCCGCACCGATAGCGATACCGAGGTGTTGCTCCACGGCTGGCGGGCGTGGGGCCCCGACATGCTGCCGCGCCTGAACGGCATGTTCGCATTCGCGCTCTACGATGCGCGTGCAAAGACGCTGTTTCTGGCGCGCGACCGGCTGGGTGTGAAGCCGCTGCACTATGCTCAGCTTTCCGACGGCAGCGTTGCTTTTTCGTCCGAACTTAAGGGTTTGCTGGCGCATCCTGCTGTCCGGCGCGAAATCGATCCGCGCGCGGTCGAGGATTTCTTCGCGCTCGGCTACGTCCCCGATGACGCGTGCTGGATCGCGGGCGTGCGCAAGCTGCCGGCCGCCAGCTGGCTCCGACTCGAGCGCGGCAAGCCACTTGGTGAACCGGTACGCTGGTGGGACGTCGATTTTTCAAAGCGCGCGCGCGGGTCCGTCGCCGATCTCGAGGCCGAACTGCGTGACCACCTGCGCCGTGCAGTGACATCGCGGATGGTCGCGGATGTTCCGCTCGGAGCCTTCCTGTCTGGCGGGGTCGACTCGTCGAGCGTCGTCGCCCTGATGGCCGAGGTCTCGTCGAAGCCCGTGCAGACCTGCGCGATCGGCTTCGACAGCCGCGCGCACGACGAGACGCGCTATGCAAGCCTGATCGCGAAACGCTTCGCGACCGAGCACCGCGAGCGGATCGTCGCGGCAGACGACTATGCCGCTGCCGATACCGTCGCGCGGATGTTTGACGAACCCTTCGCCGACGCCTCGGCGCTCGGCACCTGGCGCGTCAGCCAGCTTGCGCGCGAAACCGTGACGGTCGCGCTCTCGGGTGACGGCGCGGACGAAATCTTCGCCGGCTATCGCCGCTATGCCTTTCAGCACGCCGAAGAAGTGGTGCGCGGGCTGGTGCCGAGGCGATGGCGCGAACCGGTGTTCGCGAACCTTGCGCGGTACTATCCCAAGGCCGATTGGGCACCCCAGATCTTCCGCGCAAAATCGACCTTCGAGGCGCTCGCGCGGGGCGGGGACGAGGCGTATGCACGCGCGGTCGGCGCGACCCCGCCCGAGATGCGCGCACAGCTTTTCAGCGAGAGCTTCACCGCGGCGTTGCAGGGGCATCGCGCCGAAGTCCGCTACATCGCCGCGATGCGCGATGCGCCCGCGCGCGACCCGCTCGACCGCGCGCAATATGCCGACCTCAAGATATGGCTGCCCGGCGATATCCTGACCAAGGTCGACCGCACTAGCATGGCGGTGAGCCTCGAGGCGCGCGAGCCGCTGCTCGACTACGCACTTGTCGAGTTTGCCGCGACGCTTCCCGTGTCGATGCGGCTGCGGCGCGGCGAGGGCAAATGGCTGATGAAGCGCACGATGCGCGGCAGCCTGCCCGACGACATTCTCTACCGCCGCAAGATGGGGTTCGTGACGCCGGTAAGCGCGTGGTTCAGGGGGCCGCTGGCAAGCGAGGCGCGACGGCTGGCGGGGCTTGCCGATACCGGCTGGTTCGAGCGGCGTTTCCTCGAGCGCGTTGCGGAGGAGCATATCGCAGGCAAGCGCGACCACGGCCGGTTGCTGTGGCAACTCGCGATGTTCGAAAAAGCGCTGAACCTACTCTGACGGATAATCCGCCCGTACGAAGTATAGCCCGTCGGGGGGGGCGTTGAGGCCGAGCGCGGTGCGGTCGCGGGCGTCGAGTGCAGCCTTCAGCTCGGCGGCTGTCCACTTCCCGCGCCCGACCAGCGACAGGCAGCCGATCATCGAACGGACCTGGTGGTGGAGGAACGACCGGGCGCTGGCGAACACGCGGATCTCTTCGCCCGTGCGCACAACGTCGAGCCGGTCGAGCGTGCGAACCGGCGACTCGGCTTGGCAGTGTGCAGACCGGAAGGTGGTGAAGTCGTGCCGTCCGACGAGGAGCTGCGCCGCCGCATGCATCCCCGTGGCGTCGAGGTCGGTCGCGACCCGCCACGCGAGGCCAGCGTCGAACGTCAACGGCGCACGGCGATTGACGATCCGATATTCATAGTGCCGCGCAACGCACGAGAAACGCGCGTGAAAGTCTGAAGCGGCTTCCTCGCATGCCAGCACCGCGACTGGATGCGGACGGACGCAGGCGTTGATCGCGTTCATCAGCCGGAACGGCGTCATCGCGCGGTCGAGGTCGAGATGCGCGACCATGCCCGTCGCATGCACGCCGGCGTCGGTGCGGCCCGCGCCGTGCACCGCGACCGCCCCGCCCGTGACCTGAGCGACCGCGTCTTCGAGCGCCGCCTGGACGCTTGGTCCGTGGTCCTGCCGCTGCCAGCCCATGAACGGGCGGCCGTCGTACTCGACCGTCAGCCGGAAGCGCGTCACGCGAGGATCGTGCCGACAGGGATCGCAAACCCGCGCAGCATGTCGGCGGTCGCCATCGCGCCCTTGCCCGCGCGCTGGACTCGCAGGGGGCGGATCGCGCCGGGATTGCAGGCGATGGTCAGCGCATCGTCGATCACTGTGCCGGGTCGCACCGCCTCTCCCAGCAGCGGTTCGGCATCGAGGATGCGGATGCGCTCGCCGTTCAGTTCGAAGAACGCGCCCGGTGCGGGGGCGAAGGCGCGGACCTGTCGCCCGACCTGTGGCGCGGAGATGAGGAAGTCGAGCCGCGCTTCGCTCTTGTCGATCTTGGGCGCGTGGGTGATGCCCGTCTCGGGCTGGACTACCGGCGGGTAGGCGGCGAGGTTGCCAAGCACCTCGACCAGCAGCGTGGCGCCGGTCGCCGCCAGTTCGGCGGTCAGCGTGCCCGCGTCCTTGCGCCCGGTCTCCACCTCGACCTTTGCGCGCATCGGCCCGGTGTCGAGCCCGGCTTCCATCTGCATGATCGTGACGCCCGTCACCGCGTCGCCCGCAAGGATCGCGCGCTGCACTGGTGCCGCCCCGCGCCAGCGGGGGAGGAGCGAGGCGTGGACGTTGAGACAGCCGAGGCGCGGCGCGTCGAGGATCGGCTGCGGAAGGATAAGTCCATAGGCGGCGACCACGGCAACATCGGCGCCGAGCGCGGCGAACGCGGCCTGATCCTCGAGCGCGCGCAGCCGGGCCGGCGAACGCACCGCGATCCCCAGCGCTTCGGCACGGCGCTGCACGGGCGAGGGTTGCAGGCTCTTGCCGCGGCCGGCCGGACGCGGTGGCTGTGTGTAGACGGCAACGACGTCATGCCCCGACGCCTGGAGCGCGTCGAGGGTCGGGACGGCGAAGTCGGGAGTGCCCATGAAGATGACGCGCATGTCGGCTCCCGTAGCCCGCGCGAACCGCGTTGATAAGTCCGCCCGAACGGATAAGGAACGCGGATGGCCTCGCCCGAAATCGAAACGCTGGTGCAGGCGCTCGCACGGCTCCCGGGCTACGGCCCGCGTTCGGCGCGGCGTGCGGTGCTGCACCTGCTCAAAAAGCGCGAGGGCGCACTCGTGCCGCTCAGGGCCGCGCTGGAGGCGGTCGACCAGCGGCTGGCTGAATGCCATATCTGCGGTAACGTCGACACCATCGACCCGTGCGGCATCTGTGCCGACTCCAGGCGGGACGACCGGAGCATCGCGGTGGTCGAGGAGGTGGCCGACCTGTGGGCGCTCGACCGGACGCGGCTGTTTCCCGGGCGGTTCCACGTGCTCGGCGGGCGGCTCTCTGCCTTGGACGGCGTGCGGCCGGAAGACCTCACGATCGACCGCCTCGTCGCGCGTGTCGAAAAGGGCGGTGTTGATGAGGTCGTGCTCGCGATGAATGCCACGCTCGAAGGGCAGACGACCGCGCACTATATCGCCGACCGGCTGGAGCGTTTTCCGGTGCGCCTCACCCAGCTCGCGCACGGCCTACCGGTCGGCGGGGAGCTCGATTATCTCGATGACGGGACGCTGGCGCAGGCGCTGAGGGCGCGGCGGCCGGTCGAATAGTCAAAGGCCGCCGGACATGCGTCCGACGGCCTTGCCAAAATCAGGCGGTCGCCGCCGCCGTGCGCGTCCGACGGCGCATCGCAGTGCCGATCGCGCCGAAACCAAAGATCATCATCGCCCACGTCGCAGGCTCCGGAACCGCGCCGCCGGCGACCGCGAAGTCGAACGATCGGGCATTGCCGCCGAAGTCGAAGCTGACGTTGTCGACCGCGCCTTCGAAATTGCCGTTCCAGCCCGACCCGGCGCCGATCTGCACGCCGGTGACCAGGAGATTCGACCCGGCGTTCGCGTCGATCCACGACTGCAGCGACTTCTGGCCGCCGTTGGCGTCGGCAAACGTCGGCCCGAGTGCGGCGTTGGTCGCCCACCAGATGCCGTTGCCCAGCGTGCTCGACTGCGTGATCCACGACCCCTCGGGGGCGGGGGTCTGACCTTGGTAGAGGTATTCGAAGACCAGCGAACCGGCAAAGCTGTTGTTCTTCGCCATGTTGAAACGCAGTGCCGGCGAGAAGATGCCGTTGGTCGTCGTCGTCACCGGAGCGACGAAGAAGTCGAAGCTGACTGTGCCGAGTTGCGACAGTGCGACGGGCGCGGCGAAGTTGAACTGCAGGTCGGCTTTGCTGTTGCCGCTGGTCGTCGCGAAGAACGCGGCACCGTTGCCGTCCTGGCTGTAGCTCTTGGTGATGCCGACGCTGCCGCCGCCACCGACGTTGGTCTGGTACCAGCTGTTTGCCGTGGGCGTCGCCGAGGCGCGGTTCGTACCGCCTCCGGGCCCGTTGACCGTCGTGACCGTACCGTTGGGCGTGGTCGTCGTTGTCGCGACGCCGGCGCCAAAGGTGCCGTTGACCTTGGGAAGGCTGGTGTCGAGCACGGTTTCGGCCGTGGCTGCCGAAGACACTGCAAGAGTTGCGAGCGCCAGGACAGTCGAGATACGCATCGTCATTTACAATCCCCTGTTCAGCAAGTGCCGCAGACCGGCAATTGCAAGGCGTCGTGCGTTAATCTTTCGTAAATCATTGTCAACTTGTTAAGTACGATAAGACTTCGTCTTGATTTGGCACATCTCAATATGGACTGCCCAAGTATTACCGAAGTGTATCGTTCCGGAGGCGTGATGACTTGTCTTCTTCTTCATGTTGGGGTGGATTGCCCGTCGCTGTTGGGGAGCGATCGCCGCGCTTGAAATGCCGGGGCGCTCTGCCCTATCTCTGAGACATGGCCATCCGCCCCATCATCGAAGCACCCGATCCGCGCCTGCGCGTCGTCTCGAAACCCGTTGACGCAATCGGCGACGATCTCCGCACGCTCGTCGCCGACATGTTCGAGACGATGTATGCCGCGCCCGGCATCGGGCTCGCCGCGATCCAGGTCGGTGTTCCCTTGCGCGTGCTCGTCATCGACCTGCAGGAAACCGTCGTCGAGGGCGACGAGCCGAAGACGGTCAACGACCCGCGCGTCTTCATCAATCCCGAAATCCTCGACCCGGCCGAGAACATGAACCGGTACAACGAGGGGTGCCTGTCGGTGCCCGACCAATATGCCGATGTCGACCGCCCCGCGTCGTGCCGCGCGCGCTGGCTGGACCTCGATGGGGTGCAGCACGACGAGCGGATCGACGGGATGCTTGCGACCTGCCTGCAGCACGAGATGGACCACCTCGAGGGGGTGCTGTTCATCGACCATCTGTCGCGGCTGAAGCGCGAAATGATCCTGCGAAAGCTGACCAAGCTAAAGAAGGCCGCGTAGGAAATTCATTTCATACGGCCGGTAAATTCCTCTTGACTTGATGTGGGGTTCGCCCTATGTTCCGGGGATGACTCAAGAGGCGGTTCTCTTTGTGCTCATCGCGCTTGCGGTCGGGGCGCTCGTCGGCTGGCTGCTTGGCGGACGCGCGGCTGCAACCGTACGCGCTGAGCTCGCGGCGGAGAAGGTGCGCGCCGAAGCAGCGGAGGTGCTGCGCCGCGACCTTGCCGAGGCCGAGCAGGAGCGCGAGCTGGCGGGCGCGCGCTATTCGGCACTGGTCGCGGAGAAGGCGGCGATCGAAGCCGATTTCGGCGCGCGGGCGGAGGGCTTTGCGGCGCAGCTGAAGCAGCTTGCCGAGGCAAAGGACGCGCTGGCGCAGCAGTTCGAGGCGACGGCGGCGAAGCTCCTCGACGCCGCGCAGCGCCAGTTCCTCGAGCGCGCCGACGCGCGGTTCAAGGAATCGGAAGCGACGACGGGGCAGGGGATCAAGGCGCTGCTCCAGCCCGTCACCGAGAAGCTGGAGAAGTACGAGGCGTCAGTACGCTTGACCGAGGCTGAGCGGCAGAACGCCTTTGGTGTGCTCGCCGGTCAGATTGAGGCAATGCGTCTCGGCACCGAGCGCGTCTCGGGTGAGGCGGCCAAGCTCGTCAATGCGCTGCGCAACGCCCCAAAGGCGCGCGGTCGTTGGGGCGAGCAGCAGTTGCGCAACGTGCTCGAAAGCTGCGGCCTCAGCGAGTACGCCGATTTCCAGACCGAGGTCAGCGTCGAGGGCGGCGACGGCAACCGCCTGCGCCCCGACGTCGTCATCCGCGTCCCCGGCGGGCAGAGCCTCGTCATCGACGCGAAGGTCTCATTGAACGCCTATCAGGACGCGTTCGGCGCGGTCGACGAGGAGGAACGCGTCAAGCACCTCGCGCTCCACGTCGCGTCGATGCGCAACCACGTCAACGCGCTCGGCAACAAGAGCTATTGGGGCCAGTTCGCCGACGCGCCCGACTACGTCATCATGTTCGTCCCCGGCGAGCATTTCTTGAGCGCCGCGCTCGAACACGACCACGGGCTGTGGGACTTCGCCTTCGACAAGAAGGTGCTGCTCGCGACGCCGACCAACCTCATCGCGATCGCCCGCACCGTCGCGGCGGTGTGGCGACAGGAGAAGCTCGCAGGGCAGGCGCGCGAGATCGCCGACCTCGGTAAGGAGCTTTACTCACGCCTCCAGACAATGGGCGCGCACGTCGGGCGGCTCGGCAAGAACCTCGACACCGCGGTCGGTGCGTACAACGCGTTCGTCGGGAGCCTCGAGACGCAGGTGCTCACTCAGGCGAAGCGGTTCGAAGCGCTCAACGTCGACACGGGCGGGAAGCTGATCGAACTGCCGCCGGTCGTGGAGGTGAGTGCAAGGCCGCTGGTGAAGCTGGTGGCGGTGGAAGGGGAAGTGCGGGAGGCGGGGTAGGCTATTCAGGTAGCAATAGCGCCACTTTGCTCGTCAGTTGCGCGGCCGTCGGCGATGGCAACAATCTCGGAACGGGAAGACTTTAACGCCTTCTTTTCTCCTGCGATGCTTTCAATGCGAGCAAGACGCAGCTGTCGCCGATGACGCGCGCCGTACCATTCATCGAACAGCATTTCGACCAGCTCAATTAGCGCTTGGGCCTCACCAGGATCGACCGGCACGATAAGATTTATGTCTTTTTCCATGTGCGCTCCGATATTGCCAATGCCGCGCACGTGGTCGATTGCTTCAACAGACTCTGGAGTGATCGACCGATCTGCTGTCCCGTTCTGTACAGCTTCTCGCAGAGCATTGATTTCTTCGAAAAGTGTCGCCTTTGAAATATTGGCGAAATCTCGAATAAGACCTTGCAGGCAACGTCGAGTTAGCGTTGCTGATGCCTTCGGACTTAGATCGCGGATCGAGCATGCTTCGTAATAATCGTCACGAGCCGCGAGCGGTACATAATCCGGCTGGGGCTTCGCGCTTCCGTTCGGGAGCAGAAACTGACTGAATACCAGCTCCGACATGTCAGAGATAACGTACTCGCAAATATCAGAGCGATATCTCCCCGCCCCTATTGCAACGTGGATCGTTGTTCTCAGGCAATCAGGGTTCGAGCATCCAATACTACTTCTCTGCATCACTAAATGGCCTTCCACTTGTTCGGGAAGTCCGCACGAGTTTCGTGATACCGACTGCCGGTTTTCGGTTACCGTTTGGAACGTATTACAGTAGGGACAGTTCCAGTTGAACGCCATATATGCCTCGCAAAACAATGCCGGATGCTACTTCAAAATGTCTGCGATTGCGAGGTTGCAGGTTACTCGCCAACCCGCGCCTGCAACCCCGCCGCGTCCGCCACCTCGAGCGACTTTGCGAGCAGCCGCCGCTCGTCCGCGCGCAGGTGCGGGTTCCAGACGTCGAGGATCAGGACGGCGCGCAGGCTTTCGGTGGGGTTCATCGCTTCATGCTCGATTGTGTCGTCGAATACCCAAGCCTCGCTCTCGCGCCACGGGCGGACATCGCCGCCGACCCGGTACCAGCAACCCTCTGGCACGATGAGCGGCAGGTGGAGGATCGCGCGGAGATTGGTGACGCCGGTGTGCGGCGGGATGTGGCCGCCGGGCTCTAACAGCGAGAAGAACACATTGGGCATCCGGCCGGGCAGGTCGACGAGCGGCACGAGGTCGAGCGCCTTGCTCGTCGCGGGGCAGCGCGCGTGCGCGTCGGCGATCCGCTCGCCGTAATGCCAGAACCAGTACGCCCCCCACGTCGACTTGCCGTCGAGCGGAGTCCATTTGTTCTCGGGCGTGCCCGCCGCTTGCTGGACATAAGGGGCAAAGCCCGGCGCGCCTTCGGCCAATAGCGCCTCGAGCTCGGCACGGATCGCAGGCGTATGCGCCTCGAACGCCTCGAGCCATGGGAAATGCTCCCGCTCGAAGAACTCGTCGGCAGGGAGGAAGGGGACGTGCACCCCGTGCGGCTCGTTCACGTAGATGCGGCGCTTGCCCATCATCGCGTCGATGCACGCGTCGATCCGCCGCTGCGGCCCGACCTCGGCTCGGATAGCGGCGAGCCCCGCCTCCATCGCACCCGCAAGCTTCGCGGTGCGCGCGGCGACATAGGCGCGGGCGTGCTCGACGATCTGCGCGGGCGCGTTCGGCGGGGCGTGCTGGACGAGCATGCCCCAGGTCTGCATCGCGTTGAGTTCTTCGCCGCGCCGCTCGTGCAGCTCGCCCTTGCGGACGAGCGCGGTGAAGGTTGTTGGGTCGATCGACAGCGCTTTATCGAGGGCCTTCCTTTCCTCGAAGTCGTCGCCGGCCGCGCGCCATGCCTTGGCGAGATTGACCCAGAGCACCGGCGCGTCCGGGTCGGCGTCCGCCGCACGCTGGTGCCACTCGGCCGCGCGCTTGGGATCGCCCGAGTTGAGCGCAATGACACCGAGCGCGTTGAGCGCGACCGCGTTGCGCGCGTCGAGCTTGAGCACGTCGAGCAGTAGCGTCTGCGCGCGCGCGGGATTACCGCCCTGCTGCGCGGCGGCCGCTTCCGCCAGCAATCTTGGCACCGCCGCCGTATTCATGTCCGCCCCCGCCGCTGGTTGAGCACTTCATACGCCATCACCGCCGTCGCGACAGCGGCGTTGAGGCTGTCGGCCTTCCCGCGCATCGGCATCTTCACGAGCAGGTCGCACTGCGCTTCGTAGTCCGGCGGCAGCCCCTGCGCCTCGTTGCCGGTCAGGATGAAGGTCGGTGCGGCGTAACGCGGCGCCTGATAATCGGTCTGGGTGTTGAGGCTGGTGCCGACGAGCTGCCCCGGACCGGCGCGCAGCCAGGCGATGAAGTCGTCCCAGCGCGCGAGCACAACACGCTGCGTGAAGATCGCGCCCATGCTTGCGCGGACCGCCTCGACCGAGAAGGGGTCGGTGCAGTCGTCGATCAGGATCAGCCCGCCCGCACCGACCGCGTCGCCGGTGCGGAGCATCGTGCCCAGATTGCCCGGATCGCGCAGCGCCTGCGCGACGAGCCAGATGTCGCTCGCATGCCGGTCAAGTGCATGGAGCGGGGTCGCAATTTCGCGGTAGACGCCGACGACGCTGCCGGGGTTTTCCTTGCCGCTCAGCTTCGACAGGATGTCGGCGCTGGTCACGAACGTCTCGCCCGCCGCCGCCTCGATCCGGTGGACAAGCGGATGCGCTGCGCTTTCGGGCGTGCGCCACAGCATTTCGGGCGCGACGCCTGCGTCGAGCGCTTCGGTCAGGATGCGCAGCCCCTCGGCGAGGAACTGGCCCGATGCGCGCCGGTGCTTCTTCTCGCGGAGTGCGCGCACCTGCTTGACGAGCGGATTGGAAAAGCCGGTGATCTCGCGCACCGTCATTCCTCGCCGAACTTGCTCTCCACAAGCTCCGCCAGCGCCAGGACCGCCTGTTCCGCGCCCTCGCCGGTCGCGCTGATCGTGATCCGGTCGCCGATTGCCGCGCCCAGCATCATCAGGCCCATGATCGACGTCCCGACGACGCGGCTGCCGTCTTTCTCGACCTCGACCTTCGCCGCGAGGCCGCTCGCCATCGTCACGAACTTGGCGCTTGCCCGGGCGTGCAGTCCGCGCTTGTTGGTGATGTCGACCGTGCGGCTGATCACGCCGCCTGCTCGCCGAGCACTTCGGAGGCGACGGTGATGTACTTGCGTCCCGCCTCGCGCGCCGCCGCGACGGCATCACGGACGTTCATCGTCCGCCGCGCGCCTTCGAGGCGGATGAGCATCGGCAGGTTGATGCCCGCGATGACCTCCACCTTGCCGGGCTGCATCAGGCTGATCGCCATGTTCGATGGCGTGCCGCCGAACAGGTCGGTCAGCACGACGACACCGCGTCCGCTATCGACCTCTTCGATGGCGGCGGCGATGTCGGCGCGCCGCGACTCCATGTCGTCGTCGGGGCCGATTGCGATCGCCGCGACCGCGCGCTGCGGGCCGACGACGTGCTCCATCGCGGTCACGAACTCGGTGGCGAGCCCCCCGTGCGTCACCAGCACCAGACCGATCATCGTTGTTCCACTTGTCCTTCACTGCCCCCGCGCTGCTGCCTGCCCTCTGTCGATGTATCGGGGCGGCTGGCCAGATCGCGGTGCGCGACCGTGGGCGAAAATCCCGCGGCGCGCAACCGGGATGCGACGGTCTCGGCGACATGGACGCTGCGGTGTCTCCCCCCGGTACAGCCGAACGCGATCGTCACATAGGGCTTGCCTTCCGCCTGATAACGCGGAAGCAGGAAGCGCAGCAGGTCCCCGATCTTTGCCAGCCCTTCGTCATACCCGGCATCGCTGGCGATATAGGTGCCGACGGGCTCGTCCAGCCCGGTCAGCGGGCGCAACGCATCGTCCCAGTGCGGATTGCGCAGGAACCGCATGTCGAATACCAGATCGGCATTGCGCGGCATCCCGCGGGCAAAGCCGAACGACATGATCGTCACCGTGGTCGCGCCGCCAGCCTGGTCGCCGAAGCGCGACCGGATCTCCGCCTTCAACTCGTTCGATGCAAAGGCCGTGGTATCGACGACATGCTCGGCCCAGCGACGCAGCGGCGCGATGAGTTCGCGTTCGCGCGCAATTCCGTCTGCGGCCGGGCGGTCGAGCGCGAGCGGGTGACGTCGCCGGGTTTCGGCGTAGCGCCGTTCGAGTTCGTTCCCGCTGCAATCGATGAAAAGCGTTGCAATGTCGGAGCCTGCCGCGCGAATCGTCTTCAGCTGCTCGACGATGGCGGCTGCGTCGAAACCGCGTGTCCGGCTGTCGATGCCGATGGCAAGCGGTCGGGCATCGACCGCGCCTTCGGGGGCATCGGTGCGCAAAAGCCGCGTCAGCAGGACGAGCGGCAAGTTGTCGACGACTTCCCAGCCCATATCCTCGAGCGTGTCGAGCGCGGTCGATTTGCCGGCCCCCGACATGCCGGTCACCAGCAATATGCGTGTGGGTCGCAGCGGCTTCACGGGATCTGTGCGAGCGCAAGCTCGACCTTGACGGGCGCCGAGGCATGAAGCGCGTCGAGTGCAACAAAGGGGACGTCGATACCCAGAATTGAGCGCGCCGCACCAGGCTCCGGCAGCCGTGCCGCCGGTTCGCCGACGACGACGAGCAGCGAGACGGGTGCGCTGTCCTGGTACGTCGTCTCGACGATTCCGACACCCCGAACCTCGATCTTGCCGGCGATCGTCGGCGGCGGAGAAGCGATCAGCGTTCCCCCCTCGCGGCGCAGGTGGCAATAGTCGTCGCTGATCAGCACCGCGCCCCGGTCGATGAGGCGCAGCGACAGGTCCGACTTGCCTGCCCCGGACGCACCCTCGATCAGGACGCCGCGGCCGCCGATTGCGACGCAACTTGCGTGCAGCGTTTCAGAGGACAGCGCAGCCATGCGCAGGGCCTAGCGGGCGCTCAAAGCGCGGGCAACCGGATGACGAAGCGCGCACCGGTTCCGGTCGTCCTGTCCTCCGCCGCAATCCGACCGCCCATCGCCTCGACGATCGTGCGGGCGATCGCGAGGCCGAGCCCCGAATGCCGTGCGAAGTCGCCTTCGGGTCGCTCGCTGTGGAATCGGTCGAAGATCAGCTCGCGACGTTCCGGCGCGATCGTCGGACCCTCATTCTCGACTGCAATTACCACGTTGCCGTCCTGACGGCCGACCTTGACCACGACGGGATGATCCGCATGGGCGAACGAGACCGCATTGTCGATCAGGTTCTCGATGGCACGCGTCAGACGCGGAGCGTCTGCGGACACTGCGAACCTTCCCTGCGGCGGGTCGTAGCTTATGTCAGGCTGTCCTTCGGTGCGCCGGAGGTGTCGACCCTCGACAATGTCGTCGACCAGCGCGGCGGCATCGACGCGTTCGAAATGGGTCCGCGATAGTTCGCTGTCGACCCGCGAGAGCTCCGAAATGTCGGTGATCGACCGGTCGAGCCGGCGGACGTCCTCTGCCAGGATGGCGCGAAGCTGGTCCGTCGCTGCGGGGTCGGCGGTCCGGCCCAGGCTCTCGATCGCCGAGGCCATCGACGCGAGCGGATTCTTGAGCTCGTGCGTGACGTCGGCGGCGAACGCTTCGGTTGCGTCGATGCGGACACGCAATGCCTGCGTCATGTCCGACACCGCGCGCGCAAGCATGCCGATTTCGTCGCTCCGGTCGGGCAGGCGGGGAACCACGACTTCGCGGTCCCTGCCAGCGCGGACCCGCTGTGCGGCGACCGCGAGCGTTCGGAGAGGTTTGACGATGGTTCGCGCAAGAAACAGCGACAACAGGATCGAGACAGCCAATGTCGCGATGAGAATCATCGTCAGCCGGAACCGTTCGGCACGGACCAGCCGGGTAATGTCGCGCGCATTGCCCACGCTGAGCACGAAGAGCGACCGTTCGGCATTGACCGCGGTGGCGGCCGAAATCATGTGCGTACGGTCGTTCGCGAGCCTGACGCGTGAGGCAACGGTCGATCCGTCGAGCGCGCTGTCCAGTTCGGGCCAGTCCCGCGCTTTTTCCCCTGCATCGACAAATGGCGGGGGGACGTTCGCGCCGACGATCCGCTCGGCGAGCCGATCGACGAAACGGGCGGCCTGGTTGTCCCACGGCTCGTCCGCGCGGGTCTCGCTGCCGTACGTCGCAGGCGCGTCTTCCCAGCTGTCAAGGAGCTGCTTCCCTTTCGAATCGTACAGGCGCAGCCGATTGCCCGAGCGCTTGCCGAGCGTGGCAATCAGCGCGGGGCGGGCGCGGCGCGGTGCAGCGTTCAGGGCAGCGGCGGCGATCTGCGCCTCGCCCTCCGCCTGCGCGCGCCTTTCCTCGATCAGGCGCACGCGAAAATTGTCGAGGTAGAACAGGCTGCCGGCCATCAGCATGAGCGGGACGAGATTGACCGCGAGAATGCGTCGGGTGAGCGAGCCGCGACCGCGCCAGGTTGCGGGCGGCTCGTCAGCCATCAGTGAAGCGATACCCCGCGCCGTAGAGCGTATCGATTGCGTCGAATTTCGGGTCGACCGCTTTGAACTTGCGCCGGATCCGCTTGATATGGCTGTCGATCGTACGGTCGTCGACATAGACGTCGTCCTGATAGGCGACGTCGAGCAGCTGGTTCCGGCTCTTGACCACGTCGGGCCGCGCGGCGAGCGCCTCGACGATCAGGAATTCGGTCACGGTCAACGCGACTTCACGGCCGTCCCAGTGCACGCGGTGGCGCAGCGGGTCCATCGACAGGCGCCCGCGGACGATGGGTTCGCCCGGATGTCCCTCCATCTCGTCGGTCGAGGGGGGCGCGTGCTCGACTCGCCGCAGGATCGCACGGATGCGGGCGATCAGAAGTGTCTGCGAAAACGGCTTGGTGATATAGTCGTCTGCGCCGGTTTCCAGCCCCAGCGCCTCGTCGTCCTCCTGGTCCTTCGACGTCAGCATGATGACCGGCAGCGTCGAGACCTCGCGCAGCCGCCGCAGCAATTCGATCCCGTCGAGGCGCGGCATTTTGATATCGCAGATCGCAAGATCGGGCGGATTGTCGATCAGCGCCTTCAACGCGACCTCGCCGTCGGTGTAGACACGGGTCAGAAATCCCTCTGCCTGCAGCGCGATGGAAACCGAGGTCAGGATGTTGCGGTCGTCGTCGACGAGGGCGATGGTCGCGGACATGGCGCGCGGTTTGGCGGCAGTCTGGGCGATAGGCAAGATTGCCGTTTGAGGTGTGCCGGCTGCAGGGCTGCCGACGACACTCTGGCCGGTTGGCCCGCGAAACGTCTTCTTGCCGCTAGCGCAATCGATTTCTGACAGATTCCCGGCCGGCCTTTACTTGCGTTTTGCGAAACCGCGCCCATTGCGGGTGTCACATTCGTATGCATGAACAGGCGGAACCGTGACGACACCGACATTCGACCTTTCAGCGCAAGGCATTGCGACCGGCGCTACCCTTCACTGGAACCTGATCACCGCGCCGCTCGTCGAGCATGCGGTTCGGAACGGCGAGGGCATTCTCGCGAAGGACGGCCCGCTCGTGGTCGCAACCGGCCAGCACACGGGGCGCAGCGCGAAGGACAAGTTCATCGTTCGCGATGCCGAGACCGAGTCGACGATCTGGTGGGGTGACACCAATCGCGCCATGTCGCCGGAGCATTTCGCGGCGCTGAAGGCCGATTTCCTTGCCGCGCTGGGTGAAAAGCAGACGCTTTACGTTGCCGATCTCTACGGCGGGTCACAGCCCGAACACCGCGCGAACGTGCGCGTGATCAACGAGTTCGCCTGGCACAACCTCTTCATCCGGACGCTCCTGGTCCGCCCCGAAGCAAGTGCGCTGGCGGATTTCATGCCGGAGTACACGATCATCGACCTGCCCAGCTTCCGCGCCGACCCCGCGCGCCATGGCTGCCGCAGCGAGACCGTGATCGCGGTCAACTTCACCGAAAAGCTCATCCTGATCGGCGGCACGGCCTATGCCGGTGAGATGAAGAAGTCGGTGTTCGGCATCCTCAACTACAAGCTGCCCGAGGCCGGGATCATGCCGATGCACTGTTCGGCGAACATCGGTCCCGAGGGCGACACGGCGGTGTTCTTCGGCCTGTCGGGGACGGGCAAGACGACGCTGAGCGCGGATGCGTCGCGCACCCTGATCGGCGACGACGAGCATGGCTGGTCCGATACTGCCGTCTTCAACTTCGAGGGCGGCTGCTATGCGAAAATGATCCGCCTCTCGCCCGAGGCCGAGCCCGAGATTTTCGCGACGACCAAGCGCTTCGGCACCGTGCTCGAAAACGTCGTGATTGATCCGGACACGCGCGAACTCGACTTCAACGACGCGAGTCTGGCTGAGAACAGCCGCGGGTCGTATCCCATCGACTTCATTCCCAACACCTCGGAAAAGAATCTTGGGCCGGTGCCAAAGACGATCATTTTCCTGACTGCCGATGCGTATGGCGTCCTCCCGCCGATCGCGCGGCTGACACCCGATCAGGCGATGTATCACTTCCTTAGCGGCTATACCGCTCGCGTCGCGGGGACGGAGATCGGCGTTACCGAGCCGCAGGCGACCTTTTCGACCTGTTTCGGCGCGCCGTTCATGCCGCGCCATCCGAGCGTCTACGGCAATCTGCTGAAAGAACGCATCGCCAAGGGTGGCGTCACCTGCTGGCTGGTCAACACAGGCTGGACGGGCGGAATGGCGACAATGCCGGGTATCAGCCGCATGCCGATCAGGGTGACGCGCGCACTGCTCAATGCCGCGCTCGACGGGAGCCTCAACGGCGCGACCTTCAAGAAGGACCCGAATTTCGGCTTCGAGATTCCGGTCGCAGTCGCGGGCGTAGACAGCGCGATGCTCGACCCGCGCGAAGCTTGGGCGGACAAGGATGCGTATGACGTGACGGCTGCAAAGCTCGTGCGCGAATTCGTGGAGAATTTCGCGCAGTTCGAGGCGCATGTCGAAGCGGGTGTCCGGGCCTCTGCGCCGAAACTGCTCGAGGCGGCCTGACGCTTACCCTCGCCGCGCGCCTCTGCTAGTTTCGTTCGCGAAACGCCGCGGAGGAGTCTGACAAGTGAACATTCAGGACATCATTGCCCAGTCGGGCGGCATCGGCTCGATCGCGCGCGAACTCGGGATTGACGAGGGGACGGCACAGGCGGGCGTCGGCGCACTGCTTCCTGCCGTGCTCGGCGGGTTCAAAGGGCAGGCGCAGGCGCAGCCCCAGGGGCTCGGCGGGCTGCTCGGGATGGTGCAGGGCATGGGCGGCGGCGGGTTGCTCGACTCGGTGCTGGGCGCCGGGCCATCGAATGTGGATGCCGGCAACAATGTGCTCGGCCAGATCTTCGGGTCGAAGGAGACGAGCCGCGCGGTCGCGGCCGATGCGGCGGCAAAGTCGGGCGTGTCGGGCGATCTGCTCAAGAAGATGCTCCCGCTCGTGGCGATGCTCGTTGCAGGCTATATGGCCAAACAGGCTGGCGGCGGTGTTCAGGCCGATGGGCAAGGTGGCCTTGGCGGGATGCTCGGCTCGGTGCTCGGCGGCATGATGGGCGGTGGTCAGGCGCAGGCGGCGCCGGCAGCGGGCGGCCTCGGCGGGCTCGGGGGCCTTGCCTCGATGCTCGACCTGGACGGCGACGGCAACCCGCTCGACGACATCATGGGCATGGTTCGACCGCGCTAGGCGAGAGCAGCGACGACGGGCGGCGCGGGCTTGCCGCGCCCTGCGGTCAGTTCGCCCGCTCCACCAGCAGCACGCTCCCGTCGCTGCCCGTTACGCGCAGCCGGTCGCCGGGCTGCGCGACCGCCCCCCTGGCCGACCACACGCTGTCGCCCACTTTCACCCGGCCCTGCAGCGCATCGACCGGCTCGACTGCGGTCACGATCTGGCCGACGAGGCGCCTGTTGCGGTCGTTCAGCAGCGGGTCGTCCGACGCGATGGGGTTCTGCGTCAGATAGCGGCGCCCGGCGTAGACCGCGGCGAGGCTGGC
>VYLL01000575.1_pt1 | contig 18727 bp, 21 predicted proteins | sample 5114301 | NCBI WGS metagenome assembly VYLL01 (sample SAMN12291809, study PRJNA351875) | freshwater metagenome | isolation source: freshwater lake | place: USA: Michigan, MSU2 Lake | collected 2011-08-16 | reverse complement strand
CCAGAACAGAGTAAATCTGTTAAGGCAGGTGCGAAAAATCCTTCGGGAAAGAAGCAGAAACCCAAATCGTGAGGTTTGGGAATCACCGTCCGTTCACGGCGGTGAGGATGTCAACTGGGTACTCTGTAGTTGAGAGCTAAAAAAAGCCAGTAGTGTTCAGGAAAAACTGGGGGGGTGAAAAGTGAAATCAAAAGGAAAGGGGATACAGTCAAAACTGCCGTCGTACGAGTCAGGTTTCTCGATGTTAGAAGTGATAATTGCCATTTTAACTATTACTGCTTTCTTAACAGGAACCTTACAGTTAATGGCAGTGAATGCCTTATATAAAGTTCGAGCAGAAAGACAAACTAAAGCTAACTTTTGGATTCAAGAAGACTTTGAGAATGTCAAAGCTTTAGCTTCGAGTTTAGATTTGGAATCCAGTCATTATGTCAGTGACGATGTATGTGAAAATATCAATCAGGGTTATGCCACAGCCTTAAGAAGACAACTAACGGATACTGCCCTCCCCACCACCCCTATACCGCAGGAAAAATTAGTAGAGATAAAACCAATTGTCGGTAAAAACTATTCTCTCTTTCGGACTTTTAATATTATTGACCAAGCGGATAATCCCCATCGTCTCCGTATTGATTATCGAGTCGAGTTAGCAATAGGTCAAATTGCTGACGATTACCGCAACCAAGAAAATGTTATTGCCAGAAGTTCTGTCGAGGTGATTCCCGATGCGTCGTTTGAATGTCGATAAAAATCAGGGTTTTACCCTGTTAGAAATTTTGATAGCTTTGGCAATTACGGGAATTCTTGCCGCCTTAACCGGACCTAATTTATTAGCTTGGTTAAATAGCAATAAAGTCCAAGAAGCCACCGATTCTATACAATCAGCCCTAAGGGATGCCCAAAGACAAGCCATCCGTCTAGGGAGAATTTGCACGATTAATTTTACTAACGGGACTGGCACTAATCCCACGGTTTACCGGCAAATAACTGCCAATGAGCCGGGTTGTTTAGTGGCGACTAATACTAATGCGGGTTCCCTAAGTCTGCCGCAGGAAGTATTTATGGTGGTGAGGAATTTTCCCACCCTAGGCAGCAGTCCGGGGGTGCAGTTTTCCTTTCGGGGTCATGTACCAGGGTTAACCTTTGAGCCGGAGACAGATAAAAGCAAAACAGACAACCGAGCGATAATCGTATTATATCCCGCCGCCAATGCCTCCGCCGCGCCCTATCCTAACCAAGAAAGAAAATGTATAGTTATCGCCTCTATGCTAGGAATGGTTAAACAAGGCACTTATGACGGCGATTCTCTAACTGACCTCAATGCCAATAATTGTAAAATCCGTCTCGATGGAACTGAACCCTAATCAGCTTCTCAAGGCAACACACCCACTCCTGTGCAGTTAATCACCCGCTGCAGGATCGCAGAATCCAACCCAGTAAGACTCCGATACCACCAAAGCGGACAATTTGCCAAAAAACTTCCCCCAGCAGTCCGCGACGGATTCCTTCCCAGAATAGGCGCTTTAATTCCCCTTCTTTGAGTAAATTGCTTTCTAAAATTACCTCTAATTCTTGAATCTGTTCGCGAATTTGTACCAATTCCTTTTCTAGTTCAGGTAGGGGATTTTCCCGCCATTGGGGTTCTATTTGACTAAATTGTGCCTCTAGGTCTTTTTTTTGCTGTTCTGCTTCGCTGATCTGTCGATAACGGTCTTTTAGTGCTGCGATCGCCGCTTCGACTTCTTCAATCGCTTGGGTAAATTCTGCCGATTCATCGCTAGGGTATGGGTTTTCTTCTAAGGACATGGACTCGATCCGATTTCCTGCGTCTAAACTATAGTTATAGACGATTTTACGGTTTTACGAAACCTTTTGATTATGATTCCATCCCCTGTCTCCTCCGCATCTCAGACTATTGATGATCTATCTACCCCGGAATTGGCGCGGATTTTGGCGGAACGTTTGGCGATCGCACCGATTGACTGGCATCGTCTGAAGGCTAACCGTAATGCTCGGGCCGCTGAACAATTAGGGACGGCTTTGGTGTTTTTATTAGATAATCAGCCAGAAGAAGCACTTCCTCGGCTACAACAGGCTACAGGCTGGCTCGATCGCTCGATTTCTGCTCCTCCCTGTCCTTCTCACGGTCACGGTCATTAATTAAACCAGCGTTCCTGTTTAATTTGTTTACAAAGTTTCAGTTGGGTTCCTTGTTGATTCCAGTGAACTTGGTCGAAGATTTGATATAATATACACAGTCCTCGGCCATTTTCCGCTTCTTCGGGGGGAAAATTGGGACAATCGCAACTACAGCCATGATGGGGACAACCTGGCGTAAATCCACAACCTTCGTCGGTAATTACCCAAGAATACTCGTCTTTACTGCTGGAAAAGTGAACGACCACGGTTTTGCCCGGATCGAGATGATTGCCGTGTTTAGCGGCATTAACTAAAGCTTCTTGCAATCCTAATCTAATTTCTGGTTCTAATTCTTCGGGAATACTAGCGGTCAATAAATCTAAAATCGGACAAAGATACAAGGTGGAAGCGAAACTCATGGTGTTCCAACTTCGTTTGCTTGTTGGCAGTGAAATAGCAATCACGCACTTTACCTCTAGCTTATATTCAATGACTGTTCTCTTACAGAAAGATTAAGGTCTCTTAACCGTCGATCTAGTTGATTGCCATACCTAATGAGTCATGTTTTATCCCTTTTCTGTCTCTGAGATTGATTAGATATTTTTATGATTGATCTACACACCAATCGAGAATCAAGGCCACTTTGAGCGGGTAATTAATCAAAAAAGTAGTTGACTGGAACGGTCTTTAGTATGCTATTATCCTTACCCATTGACTTTTCGACCATAAACGGCTAAAGTGTCGGGTTTTTCCTCCTATTTCATCCTACCATATTCGCTGTTTTTTGTCTAAGAAAAGCGGCGCATTCGACGTGGGGAGTTTGGGGAAAGAAATCAGCTGTTTGCACTTCTAGCAGTTGATAATCGCCTGTTTTACAGAGATATTGCAAGTCTCTGGCTAAAGTTGCACTTTGACAACTGATATAAACAATGCGTTGACTTTGCAGCCGTAACAGACTATCGAGGACAGATCGATCGCAACCTTTGCGGGGCGGATCGAGTAGAATAATGTCGGGTTTAACTGTCAGTTGCGGTAAAGTTTTTTCTACTGCCCCCAAAATAAAAGTTGTGTTGGTAATATTATTTAATTGGGCGTTAATCTTGGCTCGATCGAGGGAAAAGCTATAGGATTCTAGTCCAATCACCTCTTTAACCCGTTTAGCGAGGGGTAAAGTAAAAGTACCGATGCCACAGTAGGCATCAATGAGAATTTCTTCACCTTTAAGGTCTAATTTCTGACAAATAACCGCAAATAAAGCCTCAGCAGCCTCTGTATTAACCTGAAAAAAAGTATCGGCAGCCAATTGATAGGTTAATCCGGCGAACTTTTCGGTAATATAGTCCCTTCCGGCGATAGTTGTGGTCTGAGTGCCAAAAATAGCATTACCTCGATCGGGGTTATAATTGACGGTTACACCGACTAAATTGGCGTATTTTGCCAGCCATTGCTGCGCTTGGGTCTCAATTCCCTGTAAATTATTATCGGTACTAATCAGAGTTAATAAAATTTCTCCGGTGTGCCGGCCAATTCTTAGGGATAAATGGCGTAATTGTCCTTGATGGGTCTTTTCATCGTAAATTGACCAGCCTTGACCCTGAATATCCTGTTTTATCTCTGCTAGAAACGGATTTAAAGCCGTATCTTGAATCGGACATTGATTGAGATTAATCAGATGATGGCTGCCGCGACGATAATAACCCGCCTGCACATTGCCGGTGGGGGAAAATCCGAGGGGATAGGTAGCTTTATTGCGATAAGCCAGGGGAGAATTACCCGTGAGGGGAGGATAAACCAAAGGATCGTTAAAACCGCCAATTCTGGTTAATACCTCTTGTACTTGCTCTTTTTTCACCAGGCGCTGAAATTGATCCTCGATGTGTTGCCATTGACAGCCACCACATTTATCGGCGACGATGCAGCGGGGACGGATACGATGGGGAGATGCTTGGAGAATAGTTTGTAGTTTGCCGATCGCATGACTTTTTTTGATATAGGTGATGCGAGTTTGAATGCGATCGCCAATGACCGTATCCGGCACAAAAATCACCTGTCCTCGGTATTTTCCCACACCTTCGCCCGTATGGTTGAGGTCGGTAATCTCGATCTCGATTAAATCACCTTGTTGCATAGTTAGGGAAACCAGTTTTCAGCCAGGGTTTCTGCTGGGGTAATAATGACTTCTATAGGAATTTCTTGCTTGCTCAATTTCGAGACTATTTGCCTAGCTTTTCCATAACAAGAATCGAAAATTTCGAGGAGATAAGGTTTTAAGCTAGGACTGTCTTCCAGCAGATCGGCAATTTGAACTCGAAAATTAATAATTGCCGCTTCCCATTTATTAGCATTATACTTTCTTTCCGTCTGCCAATAAACTAACTTGAGCAGATGAGCTAATAATTGAATTAACAAACTTTTGAGAGCGTGTCGATTATTTTTTCCCATGCTTGCTAATTCCTCGATCAGATTAGTCCAGTCAACCGAGGCAAAATCCTCCTGTCGTAATTGGTTAACGGTTGTCTCGATCCATAGCTGAAAATCTCGATCGTATAAGCTTATCTTCGAGATCGGTATTTGAGCGGTCATGGGAGGTAAACAGTAAAAACAATCCAACTCTATTCTACAATCAAAAATTAATTTTTCTAAAATCCTAGATCGGCTTTGGCAATTTTGGCCGCCGCTAATACTTCCTCATCGGGTAATTCTCGCCAGTCGGTCGCACCTATTTCAGCATAGAATTTTTGATCGTAGGCGCGAGTACGAATTACTACCGGCATAGGGACCGCATGACCTAAAACTAAAGCTTGTTGTTTTGAGTCTAATTTCGCTAAAACTGATCGCAAACTTCCCCCTCCAGAAACCCCTGTAAATATGGCTTCTATGTCCTTTTCATCGTTTAATAAACAGGTGATTCTTGTCCCTACCTGAGACATAACTTCGTTATCAATTCCTGAAGGTCTTTGATCGACAATTAGGAGAGTAACAAAGTATTTTCGCATCTCCCTGGCGATGGTTCCAAAAATAGTTTGATGTACCACAGCAGAATCTAAAAATCGATGAGCCTCTTCAATGGTAATCACTAACTGTTGCGGCCGATCAACGGGGTTTTTAGTTTGTAAAAAATATTCAGCTTTTTTAACATAATTAGCATGAATCCGACGGGTGATCATATTGGTGGCTAACATATAGGAAAGCATATTACTTTGGGAGCCAAATTCAATGACAACGTGCTTACCTGCATCTAAAGCTTGTAAAACCTGATCGATATAATTGTGGGGACAAACACTTCTTAAATATTTCAAACTATCTAGACGCATTAATTTTCTCTGGAGGGACATGATTGATCCCGCATGGCCTTGTTTTTCCGTACAGAAGATTTTAATATCCTCGTTACTCATATTTAATAACTGAGTAATCCAAGATTCTCCATACTCGTTATAGAGAATATTGGCATTATCTAAACTAGCTTCCGAGATACCTAATTCCCGACCGATTAAACGAATATCCTCGATTTCAATTTGATTATAACTTAAGAATAATTCCTGCGCTCCTCGTACTCCCCGGCGTTTGGTAGAATCGGGATCGAGGGTATAAATTTCCACCTGTCCGGGGAATAATTGACATAATCCTTTCACCGTAGAAACATCCTTCCCTTCTTTCATCGCTTCCCAACCGTATTCCGAGTGCATATCAAACATGAGGTTAACCCCTGCTTGTTTGCGAATAATGCCCGAAATTAGTAATCTGGTTAAAAAGGATTTTCCCGTCCCGGATTTGCCAAAAACACCGTTACTACGTTCCACAAAGCGATCGAGATTAATACATATTGGCACGTCCATGTCAAGGGGTTGACCAATAGCAAAATTCTTTCTGGTGGGGTCATCTTCCCAACCGAAAACCATGCGAAAATCCTGCTCACAAGCTTCATAAACTTGGCTAAAATGGGCGGGAATAGTTTTAACTGGCAGTAATTCTAAATCGGCGCTAGTTTGGGGTTGAAAAGAGCCTAAGGAAGTGTCGGAAACTGCGGGAGAATTACCTCCAGTCGGGGTCAGAGAGACCCCGGCTTGAAAAGCCGGGGCTTCCTCTGACTTCGTAAACATGAGCATAGGCGATAGTTCAATAGTACCATAAGTACCGCTACCCGCCAAAACATCGCGCATAAAACTATCATCGGGATGGGGAGGATTCGCGATAATCCGGGGACTGGAGTTACCCAGGGAGACATCGGTGAGGAGACAGAAAAAACGCGAGCGAGTGCCTTGCACCACCAAAAACTTACCGACGCGCATATCTTCCACGGAAATATCCGGATAAAGACGGATTTCTAAACCTTCACTCAGGGAACCTTGAATAACCGATCCGAGGGGTTGTTCACTCATGCTAACCTTTATTTGTGGCGATCTATCTCCCTATTCTGTCACTTTTCCGTTAATCGGTGCAAACTCGATCGGGTACAGTCATCAGTGATCAGTAAACAGTAATCAGTGATCAGTAAAAAGACAGTAGGAAACTGGAAGATGTACCAGACTAAGGCTGAATCCGCCTTATTTAATACGGCCTACTTAATACATACGGTTCTTCGTTACTTGGTAATTGATTAGTTCGCTCTAGATCGAAAACAATTAACAAAAATCGCCAAATGTCTTTCTCTATGAGAGTTTCATTCCTTATAACCCTGTACGTTGCATAAGACAAACCGAAGAACCATACATACTGCACACTGAAAACTCAAATCTGATAACTGATAACTGATAACTGATAACTGATAAAGGGGTTTAAGAAAAAAAATCGGGTTTATGAACGGGAAGCAAAACAATAGCCAAGGGAGAAGAGAATGCCACTAAAAAAGTGAAGATTAACCGCTATAAACTTGCAGTTACTGACTAGCTGAGGTTGGTCGTGATTTTGGTTAACGTGGTTGACTAATTGCCAAGCGAAAGGGAGACTAAGGAAGATTAAAAGAGTGAGAGGGGGATAAACTTGCAGCAGGACAAAAACTACCGTTAAAACGTAAACGAGAACCGTGACTACGGTTAAAACTCTAGAACCTTTTAAAGTACCCAAACGGGCAATAGGTGATTTTTTACCCGCTTTGAGATCATCGGCGACTTGATGGAAATGGGAACAAAAAAGGATGATAGAAGTGGTAATCCCGATAATAATTGAAGCCGCTAGACTAGAGAGAGAAAAAGCACCGACTTGGGAATAGTAGGCAGCGGCAATCGCCAAGGGTCCAAAAGTAAAGAAACAGATAATTTCACCTAATCCTTGATAACCGAGACGGAAGGGAGGCCCTTGATAGGTATAGCCCAAAAAACAGCAGAGGGCGATTAATTCTAGGAGCATCCAATCGCCTCGCCCATAACTAATAGCAAAAATACCAGCGATGCCTAATAATAGAAAAAGATTACTCAGCCAGAAAATTAAAGATTTGTTACCGGTTAAATTAACAATCGAATGGGCCTTATTGACATCGATCCCGGTATCGGCATCAAAAACATCATTACTGAGATTTAACCAAGCGAGAATTAAAATAGCTGAGAGGATAAAAGTGGCAAAAACCGGGGAAGAAAATAGACCTGTTTCCTGATAAGCGATCGCTGTTCCCAGAATAATCGGTATAATTGCCACACTATACATTGGTGGTTTAATGGCTGCTAACCAGAGTTTTTTGGGCGAGGGAGTGGTGACAGTATCGGTGGTCATAGTTAAATAGGGTTTGCTGAAAAAGTTTTTCCTAGGCCTAGGGTGTAGGGTGTGGGGTTTTACCGATTTTTAGGGGGTCAATTAGCCAATTTTCAGGGAAAAAGTCCCTAAATTTCCCCTGACTACTGACGACCGACTCCTAACCCTAACAACAATTTTTGATTTTTACCAGAGGTCTGATCATACCTCGGTTTTAAGGATATTTTACTCAAAAATGGAGATAAATAGACTAAAGCCGGGTAAGACATCCTCTCCGCTTAAATTAGCCGGTAGTTCCATAATTTCTACGGGTTGCTGAGGACGATAAATTTCCACTTGTTGTTGTTGAGGATTAACTAGCCAACCTAATCGCAAACCACTGTGGAGATATTCCCGCATTTTCGCTTGAATTTCCGGGAGGGAATCGCTACGGGAGCGCAGTTCAATGACGAAATCGGGACAAATAGGCGGAAATTTCTCCTGTTCTTCTCGACTCAGAGCTTGCCAACGAGTTAAACTCACCCAAGCGGCATCGGGAGCGCGATCTCCGCCCTTCGGTAAACGAAAAATCGTCGCCGAACTAAAGACTTTACCCAATCGGGTTTGACGGTTCCAGATACCTAAGTCAATGATAAAATCGGCCTCTCGGTTGCCGCTAATTCCCCCAACAGGTGGCATCACAATTAATTCTCCTTGAACGTTTCTTTCCAGTTGCCAATCTGGGTTAACTTGACAGAGACGGTAAAACTGCTCATCGCTGAGATTGACTGTATCTAAGTTTAAAATCACTGCTGCCATAGCTATAGATATGGGAGTGATCAGGGGGAAATTCAGCTACTTTTTCCCTGAAAATTAGGTAATTGACCCCCTCAAAATCGGTAAAACCCCACACCCCACACCCTACACCCTACACCCTGCTTCTAGGAAAAACTTTTTCAGCAGACCCCAATTAGATTCCCCGCCAGATTGCGATCGCACCGTCTCGATCTCCAGTGACTAACCAACGACCATCTCGACTGGCAACCATTCTTAAGATGACGTTTCCCTTGAGGGTATTCAAGCGCCGACGGGTATTAACATCCCAAAATTTGACAGTTCCATCCCCGGAAGTGCTGGCCAAAACTTTACCCCCATCCAGCAGGGCCATATCGGTAACAGCGTCGTTATGGGCGAGAATAGTAGTGGTGCCGATGCCGCTTTTCACTTGCCAACTGCGGATCGAACCGTCTTGACTAGCAGTACCGGCGATATTACCATCTTTGGAAAAAAGCACCCGATAAACGGGGAATAAATTACCCGCATAGGCACGAATAAAGCGACCGGTACTCACTTTCCACAGTTTAACGAAGCCATCGTAATCGGCGCTAACAATTCCTTTACCATCGGGACTAAATGCGATCGCTTGAATGGGATGATTATGACCGCGCAGGGTTTTTAACAGTGTACCCGTCTGAAAATCCCAGAGTTTAACTGTACGATCCCAGCTACCCGTGGCCAAAATTTTGCCATCGGGAGAAATAGCGGCATCGGTAACGAGAAAAGCATGGCCAGGATAGGTCATTTCTAATTTTCCGGTGCGCGTATTCCAGCGTTGCACTTTTCCCCCCGCATCGGCAGTTACGAAAGTCTCACCATCGGGACTAAATTGGATAGCATTGACAGTATCACCTAGTTGCCAAGTCCTGAGAGGTTTTTGAGTTTTTAGGTCCCATTCCCTAACCGTGCCGTCAAAACTACCACTCAGCAGCAGGGAGTTATCGGGACTAATAGCCAAAGCATAGATGGGATCCTGATCGGCTTTTAAAATAGTAACCCGTTCGACGGTCTGCCAAGGAACGATTTCTGCTAGGGGAGACGCTTGCGGAGTGATGGTTTTCCCTTTTTCCTGATTGACTGCACAACCACCGGATAGCAACAGCAGCAATAATAACGATAACGTCGGTTGATAAAGGGTTATTTTCATAGAATTTTGCCGTTGTCAAAATCATCTTAAACTACTTTAAACTTGAACTGGTAAAATTTGCAGAGAATAACGACAACGAGGAACAAGATAAATGACAAATTCTTGATTGGTTGTCTTGGCTTGTTCCAGAACATTCTGTAAATTTTCACCGTGAGCAATCACCCATTTTTCATTATAGGCAATGTATTGATTTTTATACAAATCAAGCACAGTGTCACGATTTTTGTTTAACCAATGTAACATTTCTTGGGCTTGTTCTTGAGAGATTGAGTCTGTCATAATCTTTCTAGGAAGAGACGTTTTTGATCATAAGAAAAGCATCACTAATCAGTTTATTTTTGTCAATTATAGCTTCTATTTGCTCCGATTGATAACAAGCTGCTTCGACTTCTAGAGAAGCGGCATCCAAAGCATTAAGATAAGCATCGTTTAAAGTGTCTGTTAATTCCTCATCACTTAAATAATATCCTGCCGCTTTTCGGCGTTTATTTTGGCGTTGAATTTCTCTAACACTATTGCGAATGGAGACATCCCAAGAACGGGTGGTTCGGTTTTCTGCCTGTTGTTTAATTAAATGAAGTAATAAGATAACAGCATAACTACGAATGGTGCTAATAATCCCGTTTTTGCTCATATCTTCAAGGTCTTCTACAATCGCCAGTGAACCTTTAATATCACCTTTTAAGAGCAAAGCTTTTAATTCTAAAAGTTCTTCCATAATCCAATTTCTTCCCCAAATACCCCTTAATTATATCTGGCCACAAGTCTCTCTATCCAAAAGCTCATCCCTGACTGGGTAGGTGGGTTGGGTTAAATATTCAGATAGACTTAAATTAGATTGAAGGGAAAAACCGAATACCCCCATGGGGTTATGGTGATAAAAAAAATTTATCAATCATTGTAGGATGGGTTAGACGGCACTAAGTATTAACAACGAAGGATGGGTGATCAATCCGTCGTAACCCATCTTCCCAGAATTTGTAACAACTATAAACATTTTGCTCCCAATATCCAAGAAAACCAAGCGAATACTTAGGGTCTGCTGAAAAAGTTTTTCGGTGGGGGTAGGAGTCAGGAGTCTCCGAAATGCAAGGTTTTTGAAAGTCCCAATCCTATTTTCGCAGCATGAACATCGGACTTTAACAGGTCAAAAGCTTTATTTTAAAAGGGTTTTACCATTATTCAGCAAGCCCTACTTATCAAACAAAGAATAAGAGAGCCAAAAATTTAATTATTTCTTAATCTATTTTAAGCTTTTCTGTGCTATGCTTTCAGTTGTTTTTCTAGGAATGGAGTTTTCAAAAATGACTCAAAAATTAGCAAAACTAATGATTTTCGGGGGGGGGGTAAGCAGAGCTTATTAAAACTCTCCATTGCTTCCTCTGTCTTTGCGATGAGTGCTTTGATAGTCACCCCTGTACAAGCGACAAATTTGATTCAAAATGGCAGTTTTGAGACAGCTACCGTCAACCCTGGTCCTTTTCTACAACTTAATGCTGGTTCCACAGTAATTACAGGATGGACGGTTAGCCAAGGATCAATCGATTATATAGGTACATTTTGGCAAGCTTCTAATGGTGTTAGAAGTGTTGATCTGGCGGGATCAGGGAATGGTAAAATTGAGCAAACATTCAACACAACCATCGGCGAGACTTATCGGGTGACTTTTGACCTGGCCGGTAATCCCAACGCAAGTCCTATTATTAAAGACATGAGAGTGAGTGCGGGAGGAAGTTCTGCTGATTTTTCTTTTAATACAACAGGAAAAAGCAATTCAAATATGGGATGGCTATCAAAATCTTGGGATTTTACCGCTAACAGTACAACCACTACCCTTGAGTTTATCGGTTTAGGCAACTCAGATGCGGGAGCTGCTTTGGATAATGTCTCAGTGATAGCTGTTCCCGAACCTTCATCAATGCTAGGATTATTAGGGTTAGGAGTATTAGGAATTGGTTCTGCTTTCAAACGTCAATCTTAATCTCTTTTTATCAATTTAACCCACCTAGTTTAGATGGGTTAAATTGAATATTCAGATAAACTTAAAATCGGTGAATAACTTTGAACTTTGCAGTACATTTTTAACAATATGCTAGGATAGTATTGAGTTTTTAAGCGGTAACAACCTATGCAGTTAGAAGATTATTTTGAATTTGTGGCAGTAGATAATATTCAATTAAAAGGACATCGTATTGGCATTGAGGACGTACTGAAATACTATCGACAAGGTTATAGTCCTCAAGAAATTCTCCAAGAATTACCAACTCTAAATTTAGAAAAAATTTATGCCACTTTGACCTATTATTATCACAATCAAGCACAAATCGATCTCTATCTTGTCAAGCTAGAAAGACAACGGGAACAACATTATCAACAGTGGCTAGAAACATCATCTCCTTTAATTGATCGTTTAAGAAAAGCAAAAATTAAAAAGGAGCAGGAGTATTTACAAAAAGCATGAAAATTCGGTTTTTGCTGGATGAAAATTTATCTCCTAAGCTAAAAACATTGTAAGTATTCGTGCCAAATTAATTTCCATTTTTGAGATAACTCTTGCAAGCTGAGGGCTGACTGCGATGTATAAATCCGATCTCCTTCTTTTAACTTTAAGCTAAAATAGATTGAGTTCGTTGTGATCGATCGATGGGAAAAAAAGAAAGACTGCTAGAAAAGGCCAAAAACTCACCTCAAGGATTACGTTTTAGCGAATTTGAGAGTTTGCTTAATCTTTGCGGTTGGACTTTTGACCATCAAACAGGAAGTCATCACATTTGGTATTCATCCAAGAGAGTCCGTATATCTATTCAACCGACAAAAAACGGTGAAGCGAAAGCTTATCAAGTTAAACAATTTTTAAAAATACAGGAGGAAGAAAATGAATCGAACAACCGAGGATTTTAACGGTTTTAGCATTAATATCTTCCAAGATGAGGAGGGAGATTGGGTAGCATACTTAGTAGAAATGCCTAGCGTTTCCGCTTTTGCTGATAGCCCCCAAACAGCACTCAATCAATTAATTTTAGCTTGGGAAGGCGTTAAAGAAAGTTATCGTCAACATGGTGAAGAAATTCCTCATTTAGCTATGACAAAAAATTAGGCAAACTGTTGTGTATTTAAACTGAGTCTTGAAAATTTTAGTACAAATGCTCAGACTTTTTTTCCTAACCCCTTACCCCAAATTCTGCTACTCAGATTCAGGTTTCTTAGGGTCTTTTTCTGGGGTATTAGCGGCGGGATTTGGGGCTATTGTCGCAATTTGGGCGGCCATTCTTGTCATTGCTTGACCTTGGGCGAATTCCTGCTGTAGTTGTTCGCTAGAAGAAACCAAACGACTTAAACCCTGAATTAAGCGGATAATTTCCTGTCGCAGTTGCGGATTACCGGTAATTTCATCCACATCGGAGGTGATTTTCTGAAGATTGGCAAAAGCAGCGCGAGAGGAGTCGAGGAGTTGCTGTAGGGTGACAACAGTGGCAGGATCGGAGAGATAAGCGGTAAAATTTCCCAAATTTTCACTTAATTTAACAGCATTTGCCGAAATAGTGTTTAAATTCTCGATAATTTGGCTTTTCTGCACTTGCGTCAGGATCGGATCCAAAGCAGCGAGGGTAGTTTGTAGGCGATCGCTAGTAGTTTTGATACTATCGAGAGTGGCAATTAAACGATTTTGATTAGCTGCCAAAAAAACCCGCAGTTCTTCGGTAGTTTGTCCCACCAAAAGCAGCGTTTTTCGGGCCTCCACTAGGGTAGCGTCTAAATTTCTCAGGCCGCCACTTCCCTGTAAACTTCTCAGTAAAGTAGTCGCTTCCTGACTCAATCCCCCGACACCAGAAAGATCACTAGAAAGGCGATCAAGGGAACCGGATACTTGCGGTAAGGATTCTAGGGATCTCATCCCCGAATTAACTTTACCCAGAGTACCGCTGCGACGAACTTCGCTTAAAGCGGTGGTTGCCTCACCACTAAAGCGATCGAGTCCTCCCAAGGCATTAGCAGCGCGTTGGGTAAAGGAACGAAATCCGGCCACCATATCGGGATCGCTAACTAGATTAGAAATTCTCAGTAAAGATCTGATCAAGGTATTGACATTTAGCGCCGATTGCCCTTGTAAACGGGAACCGTTACAGATAATCACCTCCCCATTACAGTTAGGACTCAAAGGGGGTTCTTTAACACCACCGACGGGTAAAGCTTGCAGGGGAGTAATATCGATCGTGGTTTCACCTACTAAACCGGATTGAATGGCTTCGATGAGGGAATTACTGGGAATTAGGCGATCTGCTGGCGAAATCTCCACTTCTACGGCGACTCCCTCCGGTTCTGGGGTAATTGCCGTCACTTGCCCGATTCTCACTCCCCGATAACCGACGCGGGTTCCCACCATCATGCCACCCACATTAGGAAAAAGGAAGCTGGCGCGATAACTGCGTCCCCCGAAGCTAAAATTACTTAACCAAGCGACAAACCAGATTAATATTCCCCCCGATGTCAGTAACATTAAACCGATACCACTTTGCCGCAGAGTTGGGGAAATCCCCCGTTGTGAACCGCCAGCTTCCATAAATAATTACTCCTCATCTCTACAGAGTATCTTACAGGAGAAATCGGGGGATTTCAGTGATCAGCTTCTGAAGGCAAGAGTCAAGGAGTCAGTATTCAGGAGTCAGGAGATTATTTTTATTTGTTCTCCCCATACCCCAATTCATAATTCATAATTCCCCCACTTCCCCATCACCCCACTTCCCTCAATTGACTGATCACTGAATTGGTCCGTCGATACTGCCGGTAAAAAATTGCTTGAGTACGGGGATTTCGGAGTGATAAGCCTCTTGAGTCGGTCCAACCCATTGAAATTGACCTTTATAGAGAAAAACGATGCGATCGGTGGTATTTTCGATGGTGCTGTGGACGTGGGTGACAATGAGATGGGCCCCACAGGCTTTTTTTAGCTTGAGAAGTTCCATAATTACCGTCTGGATGCGGGTAGAAGCAACCGGATCCAGTCCGGCAGTGGGTTCATCATAAAGGAGGATGTTCGGTCGATCGGCGGCGATCGAGGGATCGCTGATAATTGCTCTGGCTAAACTGACGCGTTTTCGCATCCCTCCGGATATTTCAGAGGGATAGAGGTCGTAGGAACCAGTCATACCCACTAAATCCAGTTTTTCTTCCACTAAATCCCGGATTTCGGCTCGTTTTAGCTTTGAGTTGCGATAGAGAGCAAAACCGACATTTTCTCCAACAGTGAGGGAGTCAAAAAGGGCCGATTGTTGGAAAACTAGACCAACACCGAGGGGATCTTCCCCCTGTTCTACGGTTCTCTGCCGTTTTGTGCCGTAGATGTACACTTCTCCCCGATCGGGGGCCAGTAATCCGGCGACTAAGCGTAAAATCGTCGATTTTCCCGTCCCCGATGGACCGATCACGCCGATCGCTTCCCCTTCGTACACTTTCAGATCGACGTTATTTAAGATTACTTTCTTGCCGAAAGCTTTAGTCACTCCCCTTAATTCGACGATCGGTTCGCGCATCACCATCTAGAATATCTTTACAAAAATGTCCTTTTATTGTAGGGCAACGACCCGATCTTTCTTTTTTTTCTTTTCTGGTTTTATGGTTCGCGATTCTATCTGCATTTCGGGAATCTCTCGCAATTCTTCCGCATCTAAACGATATTGTTCGCAGACAAGACTGAGACGAATACCAGAACAGCTAACGGGATTAACTGAATGGGTGAGATCTCCTTGAAAGAGGATCAGGGTGTTAGCACAAGGACGAATCTGGGCCACGGAACGATTACGGTTTGCTAGTACCAGTTCCCCCCCTTGAATATCCCTAGGAACCTGCACATAAAGGACGCTAACTAGGAGCGGGGGATCGATTGTTTTACAATAGGAGCGCAGGGAGCGATCGATATGGGGATCGACGCGTGAACCGGTTTGTAGGAGTAAGGGATTAAGATAAAAAGCGTTGCAGTCAGCTTGTAAACTGCGATCAAGATAGGGTTTAAAATAGGGAAACATTCGTTCGACTTCGCTGATTTGTGTGCGTCGAAAAGCGATGGAAAAACCTTTGGTTTTAACGAAATCTCGATTTAAATTGTTAACTGTGAAGTGGGGACAAGCGAGAATCTGTCCTTGTAGTTCGCTCAGATAACTGGGAGTGAAAGCGTCGGGATATTGGGAATAGTAAGGCACGGATAGAATCGCAACGGGATGGCAATCTTTAGGATAGCTTGTTTTTAGGGGAGATGGGGATAATTTCGATAGCAGCTATTCAATTAGCTTTTTTTTCTCAAAGTCCAATAATTTGCTCAAGGAAATTTTTAATAAGCTTGATGCTCTCTAATTCTAGGGTTTGCTTATCTAGCCATCGATTATCTTGTAGGGAAACTTGTAGGGCTTTACCCGGTCTTAATATACTACTAATACTAGATATAATTGCTTTCTTTTTACCTGCTGGTTTTTCAAAATATTTGAGGTCTTTTTTAGTTAACTGATTCCTGTCAATACTTTCTATATAGGTTTGAGAAAGATTGAGTAAATCAGTATAATTTATCTTAGCACACTCGAGGAGAATATCTTCTAAAGTTCCTTGTTCACGATTGTTAGGAGCAATGAAAATACCACAGCGAGGATAATAATGGGTAACTTCGCCAAGTAGGGCAGGCATTCGTAAGTTTGACAAATCAAGAGATGATAAGCAAGCAATTAGTTTATTGAACCTTTCTTGGGGGGTTTCATTATCATCAGCATCTAAAAAAATCCCCACACTAAAAAGCCGTGCAACTTGAATAAACTTTAGACTTTCTTCGATGGTTTGCGCTATGCGTGTAATGCCGATAGAACTATGTAAAGCGATTGATAGTTGCTCATTTTGAACAAAAGATGGTACTGGTACTCGTTTGGTTAAATCATCGTCTAGTGGATAAGCTTTCGGGATAAGTGTTTCCCAAAATTTATCCAATGAAGATAAATGAATAACTCGCTTTAAGTCATAAAATTTAAGTAAACCAATTAAGAATTCGACATCCTGCGGACCTTCGACAACAATATAGCAGTATCTCACCATCTTTACCTCACATCTAACCCACGTTCCCAACGCAATCTATGCAATAAATCGCCCGAAAATCTTTGAGGTTTTTCCCTTGGAGAATTTAACCGAAAAGCTACCATTTCTTCTATGGCCTTTTCTGACTGTAGCATGGCATCAACTGCTTCTAAACTATGGGTAGTTACAAAAAGTTGAATTCTTCTTTGATTACAGGTGTTAATTAACCAAGAAAATACACGACTTAAGGCAGAAATATGAATAGATGTCTCGATTTCATCAATCAGAAGTACCCCATCGGTAATTGTCAACAAACTAAGCACCATAACTAAGGTTCTTTTAAATCCGTCACCAAACACATAGAGAGGAGCAAAACCAAGCTGTTTATGTTCTATATAAAGAGTTGGTCTATTGTTGGGTGAAAGTATTTGTAGGTCGGTGATTTCCTCGTCAAATAACCGAATTAAATCTAGGATGTCATCTTTGTTATTTTCTTCCTTTAGGATGATTTTGGATAGTCTATCTAGAATTGGTTCCGAGGACAAATAAGCAGGAAATATGGTGGCATTCTCCACCAGTATTTTTTGTCTTTTCCTTTGAATAAAACGCTCTTTTTCCCAAAACTGAAATACTTGTTCATTATCTATCCCAAGCAGACTGCCTTGCTCTAAAATATGGGCGGTAACACTTAATTCTAACCCATTGATAACCAGATCTGTTTCCGAATCGGTGGAATCATCATTGAACTTTTCTGGGTTGCCTTTTTCGTTGCTCGCACCGTAAATATCGGTGAGATTAGCTGCTAGATTTTTAATCGGTGAATTTCCAGTACACTTGATCGAAATTTGTCCTTGATAGGATGCGTTACTAGCAAGATTATTCTGACGAAAGAAAACCCATTTAATTGCTTCCAAATCCGGTCGCATTAAAAATGTTCTGCCTAGATATAATCGACGTTGAGCCACTTCTAGCCACTGAAAGGGATCGAGGGGATTACAAACAATTGAAACAGCTTCGAGAATGCTAGTTTTGCCAGAATTATTATTACCGACAAAAATGTTCACCTGTCCCAGAGAAGACAGTTCTATTTGTTCAAAACCACGATAACCACTGATTTGTAAACTTTCAAAAAGCCGAGTCATTTTTACTGGCTCCTACAATATTGCCGATAACAACTGAAATAGCTAGGATCAAAGATAAAATTTGCAATTTTTACGATAAAACCCTTGTATTATAACTCATTTGTGGCTCTTTTTTTGACTAGCAATCATTTTCCGGCCAACCTGGTCGTGGTGACTACCCCCCGTTTACAATAGTTAAGAACCAACGGCAAGCAAGAATTAACGATGCGGATTTCGATCAACTGGTTACGAGAATTAGTCAAAGTCGCCCAATCTCCCCAAGAATTAGCCGAATTATTGACAATTGCGGGAATAGAGGTAGAAGACATTGAGGATCGCCGAGAATGGGCAAAGGGTGTGGTTATTGGTAAAATTATCGATCGCCAACCCCATCCCAATGCGGATAAATTAAGTGTCTGTCAGGTGGATATCGGTCAAGAAAACCCTAGTACAATTGTCTGTGGTGCGCCCAATGCTAGGGCTGATATTCTAGTTCCTGTGGCTACTTTGGGAACTTATTTACCTAAAATCAATTTAACGATTAAACCGGCTAAATTGCGCGGGGTAAAATCGGAAGGGATGATCTGTTCCCTCGCAGAATTAGGATTAACTAAAGATTCTGAAGGAATCCACATTTTTAGCCAGGAAAATCTCCCTTTAGGTACAGATGTTCGTCCCCTTTTAGGACTCGATGAGGTGATTTTAGATATTTCTCCCACCGCTAACCGTGCCGATGCTTTGAGTATGATCGGAGTCGCGCGAGAAGTGG
>VYLL01000220.1_pt1 | contig 18952 bp, 18 predicted proteins | sample 5114301 | NCBI WGS metagenome assembly VYLL01 (sample SAMN12291809, study PRJNA351875) | freshwater metagenome | isolation source: freshwater lake | place: USA: Michigan, MSU2 Lake | collected 2011-08-16 | reverse complement strand
TATGCCATCGTCGGCGCCTTCGGGGTCGCAATGGTGCTGACGCCGCCCGATGTCGGATCGATGCTGCTCCTCGCGATTCCGCTGTGCATTCTCTACGAGCTGACGATCGTTGCGATCTGGTTTACACAGAAATCCCGCCACCGCCGCGAACGGCTCGCTGCCGCCGAATAAAAATTTGGGTCCGGATGTCCGCGCCTTGGGGGGGATGGCACGAACCTCCGGACCCGGAAGCTGGATGGCGAGAGCGGGGGGGCAAAAGGCCGCCATCCGAAACCAAAAACGTGGCAAGATGCGCGAAGTTCCCGCCGAGGCGAAAAAAGTTACGCGTCGTTAAAGTCGTCGCCGATGACGGGGAGCGACAGCGCGAGACGGCCCTCGACCTCATCGCGCTCCAGCGTCGTCCGTAATTGTCGTGCAAGTCCGTCGACGATCCGGAGTGTCGAGCCGGCACCCATCTTCAAGACGTCGCGGAGACCCGGCGAGCCGATTTCGAGTCGCGCAAAATCCTGCGACGACCGGCTCAGCGATACGGTTACCGTTGCTTGAGGGGCGGCCAGCAGCGCAGCCTCTGCAAGCTCGGTGAACAGAAAGGCGAGCGGCGTCGCGACATCCTGCGAAATGGTGACGGGCGCGGCCGTCAGAAGGATCGTTGCGTTCCCGCCACTATTGCGCATGTTGCTCCGGAAATTTCCGATCAATTCGCTGAGCAGAGCGCGCGCGTCGATGCCGCTGTTTGCTTCCAGTTCGGCAAAGTGATTGCGATGAACGATCGCGAGTGCGTCGACACGCCGCTGGATTGCGGCTTGCGCCCCGACGACTTCTGGCGATTTGGCATCACGTGCATGGAGGCTGATCAAGCTGGCAACGACCTGAAGGTTGTTCTTGACCCGATGATGGACCTCGCGTGTGAGTGTGACCTGATTGCGAAGCGCCGCCTCAATCTCATGCTCGCGCTCTGCAAGCCGGTCGGCGTAGGCGGTGAAGCTGTCCTCGAGTTCGCGGATCTCGATGGCAGGGGTACGCGCAAGCATGCGTCGCGACGATCCAGGTTCGTACGAGATGACGGCCGAGCGCAATACCTTGAGAGGGCGGATCAGCTGCCGATCCACAGTGAAATAGGCGGTGACGGCGGCGGCCCCCCACATCAGCAATGGCAGGAACGCGACGAGTGCATTGGCCGCGCCGAACGGCGCACTATCGGCGGTCATCGTGAGCGACATTCCGCCAACACCGACCGGCACTGTCGCCGTCTCGGTTCGGCGCCGCAAATCGGGATTCTCGCCCGGCAGAGCGATGTTGGTTCCATCAAAGTCGAGATCGAGGCGGTAGGTCCTGCCGAACGCTGTGGGTTGTGCCAGCACCGCAAGCGTCTTGGGGGAGTAGCGGGCGAGCGCAACGCTCGTCCCGCCTGCTGACTGCAAGACCAGGTCGATCGCGTCGTCGCTGCGGCGGAAATTCATCGGTTCGGCGGACAGCGAGACATACGGACGGACAAGCCGCTGGTCGGAGCCGCAAACGGCCTGCGCGCCGCCCGAGAACAGCGCGAACACCGGTGAGGAGCGCTGCCGGATGCTGAGCGCTGCCGCGGTCCGCTCGCATGCGACCGCAGGATCCGCCGGTAACGCGTCGAGCGTAGCAATCGCCTGCCTCAACGTCGCGGCGTCCGATGCGAGCTCGGTAGCAAGTTTGCGCGCGGCCTCCGTCGTCGCGAGCCGCAATTCGGACCGACGTTGCTCATCGGCTGCACGATACGTTTGAAGCGACGCGAGCAACGCAATCACGCCGAGAGGCGCCAACGCCATCGACAGCGCCAAGATGATTTTAGACCCGGTCGGAAGCGCGCGATAGCCGCGCGAAAGCCGCTCCCGCCAAGTCATCACGACATCATCCGGTGTCAGTCAAGACGGCGCAGGAGATCGAGCAGCTCGTCGGGGACATCTTCGTCGACCGCAGCCTTAAATGCGTTTCGAAGAGCCGCGCCCACGTCCGCCGCGCCACTATCGCGCTCCGACGCCTTGCGGTCGCCATTCGACTGCGGGCGTACACGCCGGTCCGATTGCTGCCGTCCGTCCAATCCCACACCCTCGTCACTCGGGCGACATCCGGCAGGTCGGCACAAAAGCCGCTGTTCGACATCGCGCCGCACCAAGTTTCGCGAATGGGTTCGTGCACCGACCCCCCGCATCCACGTTGAAACCAAATCCGCTTTCGTTTGTTCCATGCCTGCGAGAATTTCGCAACCGTAACGGTGGCGTGGCTTCCCGATGTCCGGCGGTCGGCGCGTGGGGGGTTGCAACGCGTATCCGGGACGCCGACAGGCGTTTGTGTAACTATTTGAGGAACGACGATGTCGCTTGGTCAACAGCTTGCCCCACATCTCCCTTTCGTGCGTCGCTACGCGCGTGCCTTGACCGGTAGCCAAGTCCAAGGCGACGCCTATGTTCGCGCAACGCTCGAGGCCATCATTGCGGCCCCGTCGGAATTCCCCGCTGACGTCGACCCCCGGCTCGGTCTTTACCGGACGTTTCAGGCGATCTGGGGATCAGCCAATCTCGATCAGAGCGACGACGCGGAGCTTGGCGACGAGCGCGACGGAATTGCGCGCGCGCGCCTCGGCCGGATGACGCCGCTGTCCCGGCAGGCGCTCCTGCTGACGGCGATGGAGGGCTTCACGCCGGAGGATGCCGCGTATCTAATCGATACGGAGGTGTCCGAAGTCGACAGGCTGGTCGACGAAGCGCTGAGCGACATCGAGGCGCAGACGCGGACCGATGTGCTTATCATCGAGGACGAACCGATGATCGCGATGGATCTTGAGACGATCGTTCGTGACGCGGGCCACGGCGTCAGCGGTATCGCCGTGACGGCGGACGAGGCGGTCACGCTTGCGAGAACCGAACGCCCGGGGCTCGTCCTCGCCGACATTCAGCTTGCGGACAACAGCTCGGGGATCGATGCGGTCAAGGACATCCTCCAGGAGTTCAGCGTGCCTGTGATCTTTATCACGGCATTCCCGGAACGCCTGCTGACCGGCGAGCGTCCCGAGCCGACGTTTCTCATCACTAAGCCGTTCCAGCGCGCGACGGTGAAGGCGGCGATTTCGCAGGCTCTGTTCTTCGATGCGGCGACTGTTCCGGCTGCGTGACGGAACCGGGGACGGTTGCGGGCGTTTGCTAAGTTCGTGAAGCGGAGCAAAGCATGGCCGATGAGGAACAGATCCACGAAACCGCTACCGAGGCCCGTGCTGGTACCGGGCCCGGCATTATGCGGTATGTGCTGATCGCGTCCTTGGCGCTCGTGATCGTCGCATTCATCGCGATCGTTGCGACCGGCACACGGATCGTCGGGTGATGGTCCAGATGCGGGAGCCCGATCCGGGCTTCGACCGCGATGCCGAACGGGTTGCGCTATCCGACGAGGATTTTCGAACCCAGCTCGGCCTTGTCATCCCCCAATTGCGCGCGTTTGGCCGTTCCTTGTCGGGAAATCGCGACACAGCGGACGACCTCGTTCAGGAAACTCTTCTGAAGGCTTGGGCGGCGCGCAGCCGGTTCCAAGCCGGGACGAACATGCGTGCCTGGACGTTCATCATTCTTCGCAACCTCTTCCTGTCGCAGATGCGGAGATCGCGCTTCACCGGGGAGTGGGACGACCTGGTCGCCGACCGGCTGCTCGCGGCACCAGCCGGGCAGGACAGGCAGATCGAACTGGGCGATGTCGAGCGTGCGCTTCAGCACTTGCCGGCGTCTCAGCGCGAGGCCCTGATTCTCGTCGGCGCCGGAGGCTTTGCTTATGAAGAAGCAGCCGAGATTTGCGGTGTTGCTGTCGGTACGATCAAGAGCCGTGTGGCCCGGGGGCGGGTGGCTCTTGAGGGGCTGATGACCGGTAACGCGCTGACGCCGCGTGCGTCGCACCACCGGGGCGAGCAATCGGCGCTCGATACGATCATGGCGGAGGTCGATCTGTTGAGCCAGTCGGAGGGCTGACCGCGTCGAGCGCTGCAAGCAGGTCTTCGAAGCCGGCCAGACTGGCTGTGCCGGCGGCATAGCATGAACGCAGCGCGCGACCGATTCCGTCGGTACGGCGCGGTATGTCAATGACGATAGGTGCCGGGTGCTTGTCGGTGTGACGTAGGGTGTTCATGGTGGTTCAACGCCATGATCACGAGAAATATCCTTTGGCCGGGCATCCAATGACGTCCCATGCCGCCGATGCCGTCGACCGCGCCTTTCGTTACTCGCCGTTTCTCCGTGAATTGATGGCGCGCGAAGATGGTGCTGCGGTCGTGGCGGCGACGGCGGACGCCGCGCGTGCCCAGGCGTTCGTTCCAGACGGAAATGGCTCCCTGGCCCGGCAGCTGCGACGCGCTCGCGCGCAGACAATCCTGTCTGTCGCGCTTGCCGATCTTTCGGGCGCCGCAACGCTTGAAGAGATCACATCGATTCTCAGCGACTTTGCCGACCTTGCGCTAGATAGCGCGATCGAAGCAGCCATTCGCGAGCGCGTACCGGACGCGACGCCGCTGGGCTTTGCCGTCATCGCGCTCGGCAAGCACGGGAGCCGCGAACTCAACTTTTCGTCGGACATCGACCCGATCTTCATCTTCGATCCCGCAACCTTGCCGCGCCGTCCGCGAGAGGAACCGGGCGAGGCAGCGGTCCGGGTGGCGCGTCGCGTCGTCGAACTGCTTCAGGCGCGCGACGCGGACGGCTATGTTTTCCGGGTCGACCTGCGTCTTCGGCCGGCATCGGAAGCAACCCCGATCGCGATCCCCGTCGATGCCGCTATTGCGCATTACGAATCGAGTGCGCTTGCATGGGAGCGCGCGGCGTTCGTTCGTGCGCGCGCGGCTGCAGGCGATCTCGCGCTGGGGAAGCGCTTTCTCGACGCGATCGCACCCTTCGTATGGCGCCGCAGCCTCGACTACGGCGCAGTTGCCGACCTTCGGGCCCTGACGGCATCGATCCGCGACCATCACGGTGCGACGCCGTTTGGTCCCGGCTACGATCTCAAGCGCGGACGTGGCGGGATTCGGGAGGTCGAGTTCTTCGCGCAGGTCCACCAGCTGATCCATGGCGGCCGGAACGCAACGCTTCGTATCGGGGCGACGATGCCGGCGCTGACCAGCCTTGCCGATGCCGGACTGATCGGCGCAAATGACGCTGGCCGGCTGGCTGACGCTTATCGGTTGCTCCGGACCATCGAGCACCGCGTGCAGATGATCGACGATCGTCAAACCCATATGCTGCCCGCGGCCAGTGACGACCTCGTCGGCGTCGCGCAGTTACATGGGCTCGACGGTGCTGACGCGCTGCTCGACCTTCTGCGTGGGCACGTTGAGACGGTTGAACGGCTGTACGATGCGCTCGACGAGGGCAATGCTCGGCCTGCTCCGGTCGCAGCGCGGGCCGACAATCCGTTGTTCGCCGCCTTTGCTCGGCCAGGCGAAGCCACGGCGATCGTCGAGCGCTGGCGGGCGGGTGGCGCGCGCGCGATCCGTAGTCCGGCGGCAGTGACCGCATTTGAGGCGATGCTGCCCGACCTGCTTGCCGACCTCGCGACGGCGCCCGATCCCGACGCCGCCCTCCATCGGCTCGACTCGCTCCTCGGACGGTTGACCAGCGGGGTAAACCTGTTCCGACTCGTCGATGCCCAGCCGACGCTGCGCGTTTTGCTCGTCGACATCCTGAGCCACGCTCCGGTTTTGGCGGATGCGCTTGCGCAGCGCCCGGCGCTGCTCGACCGGCTGGTTGACCGGACGGCGCTCGGCCCGGTTCCGGACATCGATACTTTGATTGAGGAGCTTTCGGGAAACGGGGCGCTCGAAACCGAGGCGTTGCTCGACCGCGTGCGACACATCGTCGGCGAATATCGTTTCGCGCTCGGCGTTCAGATCGTCGAGGGGACCGCCGACCCGATCGAGGTGGCGGCCGGTTACGGGCGGATCGCCGAGGCCGCTGTTCGCTGCGTGACCAGCCGTATCGTCGCCGATTTCGAGCAGGTCCATGGGCGTGTGCCGGGCGGCGCCTTCCTTATTCTCGCGCTGGGGCGTTTTGGAGGCGGGCTGCTGACGCATGCGTCCGATCTTGATCTGGTCTATCTGTTTACCGGGGATTTTGCGGCCGAGTCCGAGGGGCCCAAACCTCTCGGTGCGACGCTCTATTTCAATCGGCTCGGTCAGCGGGTGACCGGCGCGCTGTCAGCACCGACGTCGGTGGGCGCGCTTTACGAAGTCGATACGCGCTTGCGGCCTTCCGGCGCGCAGGGGCCGCTCGTTGCGTCGCTTGACGCGTTCGAACGGTATCAGCGCGACGACGCCTGGGCTTGGGAGCATATGGCACTGGCGCGGGCCCGCTGCGTCTACGGACCGTCCGACGGGGTGGCTGGCGTCGTCATGCGAACACTGTCCGCTGCGCGCGACCCCGCGAAGCTCGCCCGCGATGTCGCCGCAATGCGCGTCGACATCGCCGCGCATAAACCTCCGAACGGCGAGCTCGACGTGAAGCTGTCACCGGGCGGTCTCGTCGATCTCGAGTTTGCAGTACACTATTGGCAGCTGGCCCGCGGTATCGGTCTGACCCCCCGCCTCCGAGACGCAATCGGGCGGCTGGCCGATGCGGGCGTGGTCGACCCGGAGCTTCTCGGGGCGCACGACATGCTGACGCGCATGCTCGTCGTTCTGCGGCTGGTTGCGCCGGACCTTGCGGTTCCCGAAGCACCGACGCGCGCGCTCGTCGCCAAAGCGTGCGATGCGGACGACTGGGACGGCGTGCTTGCGCGTCTCGCCGATGCGCGCCAGTGCGTTGCGCGGCACTGGACACAAATCGTGGCGCTAGCGGAGGACGAGGCATGAACATCGGTGATGTGGCACCCGACGCGACATTCGAGCGAGCAGATGGCAGCGAAGGGCGGGTGAGCGACTATCGCGGAAAGCCGGTCGTGATCTACTTCTATCCCAAGGACGACACGCCGGGCTGCACGACAGAGGCCAAGGATTTCTCTGCGCTCGAGGCCGATTTCGCCGCGATCGGCGTCGCTGTCGTCGGCGTATCGAAGGATACGAGCGCGAGTCACGCAAAATTTGCAAGGAAGCACGCACTCGCGGTCGAATTGGTGGCCGATACGGACGGGATGTGCGAGGCCTTCGGCACGTGGGTTGAGAAGTCGATGTACGGCAAGTCCTACATGGGTATCGAACGTGCGACCTTCCTGCTCGACGCCCGCGGAAAGGTCGTCGAGGCGTGGCGCAAAGTGAAGGTCAAGGGGCACGCCGAATCGGTTCTCGTCGCTGCGAAGGCGCTGGTGACCGCGTAGTCAAGCGAGGTTCGGGTCGATTGCGCGCAATGCAAACGACTCGTCGCACAGCGGTTTCGACTGACCGCGCAGCGATTGTCTGGTCAGAATGGTCCCGTCAGATGGAACGGAGCGAAGGGTATTCAACGAATATCCACGCGAAGAGTTTCAGCTTACCCTTTCGGGACGCGGGGCACTGAATGATTTTGGGTCGTTTTTTCGCGCGGGAGAGCTTTGTGCCCGCTGTGCGTGCAATGTTCAGGGCACGCGATCTGTTCTTCCACGACGGCGCGACGATGCGGCGTGTTCACCTGTCGACGAAGCTGCAAGCCTCGGCTGCGGCGGGTAGCGCGCTGGTCATGTCGATGGCCTTGGCGTCGACGGTTCAGTTCGCGGTCGGAGCGCCGGCGATGGCGAATGCGATCGGTCAGGCGATGTCACGCGACGCCGCGATCGAGCGGATGAATGCGAAGGTCGTGTCGATGGAGGCCGAAATGGCCGCGATTCGCACTGCCGCCGCGACCCATGCGAAGCGCCTCGAGGTGCGTCAGGCCATGCTCGACGCGATGATCACCGGAGAGGGCAGGGTTCCTTCGGTCATGCCCGCCGCTGCGCGGCAGATCGACGATAAGGCCGCGCCACTCGTCGCGCCGCTCGCATCGGCCGAGGCGAAGCAGACCGCGATGGCCGCGCGCCTGACTGCCATGCACAATGCGCGCTACGCCGAGGCAACGGCAGCGATCGGCAAGGTCGGATTGAACACGCAGCGTTTCTTCAAGGTCGAGGGCGCGATGGGTGGCCCCTACGAGCCGCTGCCCGCGACCGGCGATCCGGCAGCAAAGGTGGCACCCGATCCGCAGTTTCGCGCGCTGTTCCAGTCGTGGAAGCGGCTCGAGCAGCTGCAGCAGGGCATCGTTGCGATCCCGTCGCACAAGCCGACCGAGGCGGTCAGCTTCACCAGCGGGTTCGGTGTTCGCAGCGATCCGTTCCGCGGTGGTGCCGCGATGCACGCCGGCGTCGATATCCCGGGGCCGGTCGGCACGCCGATCTACGCGACCGCCGATGGTGTGGTCGGCCGCGCGCAATGGGCCAATGGTTACGGCTGGCTCGTCGAGCTCAACCACGGGCGTGGCATCCAGACCCGGTACGGGCATTTGTCCGTGATGCTGGTGAAGCCCGGCGAGGCAGTCAAGCGCGGCCAGCTGATCGCGCGCATGGGCTCGACGGGCCGCTCGACGGGGTCGCACCTGCATTATGAAGTGCGGCTCGATGGGCACGCGGTGAACCCGATGCCGTTCCTCCAATCGACCAATTATCTGATGGCCATGCAGGAACGTGCGCGGGGCAGTCGTGTCGCGATGGGCGGTCCGGCGGCCGCCAAGTAGCTTGCCGCGCCCCGGTGGCGCGCCTATCTTCGTGGCATGACAATGACCGTCGACCTCAGCGAATCCGCCGCGCGCCGCGTTGCTGCGATTGCCGGCAAGCAGGGCAAGCCCGCGATGCTGCGTCTGTCGGTCGAGGGCGGCGGCTGTTCGGGGTTTCAGTACAAGTTCGGGCTCGCCGACACGGTCGAACCTGACGACAGCGTCGCCGAACGTGACGGCGTGAAGCTCGTGGTCGATGCGGTCAGCTTGGATCTCGTTGCAGGTGCGCAGGTCGATTTTGTCGAATCGCTCGGCGGCGCCGCTTTCCGCGTGACCAATCCCAATGCCGCGAGCGGATGCGGCTGCGGGTCGAGCTTCTCTGTCTAAGTGAAGATCGTCACCTACAACGTCAACGGCATCAAGGCACGGCTCCCGCGCCTGCTCGAGTATCTCGCCGAGCAATCTCCCGATCTTGTCTGTCTTCAGGAACTCAAGTCGAGCGACGAGACGTTTCCCGAGGCCGACATCCGCGCCGCCGGATACGGTGCGATCTGGCACGGGCAAAAGGGCTTCAATGGCGTTGCGGTGCTGGCGAAGGGAGCCGACCCGGTGGAGCGTTTGCGCGGGTTGCCGGACGATCCTGACGACACCCACAGCCGCTATCTCGAGGCCGAAGTCGACGGGCTCGTCGTCGCGTCGATCTATCTCCCGAACGGCAACCCGCAGCCCGGCCCCAAGTTCGCGTACAAGCTCGCCTGGTTCGACCGGCTGAACGCACGCGCGGCAACCTTGTTGGCTGAAGAACGGCCTGTGGTGCTCGCGGGCGATTACAACGTGGTGCCGACCGACGATGACATCTGGAAGCCCGGCGGGCTGGGCGACGATGCGCTCGTGCAGCCCGAGAGCCGCGCTGCGTTTCGCAGGCTCGGGGCGCAGGGCTGGACCGATGCGCTCAAGGTGCGCAACCCGGCGGCGAAGCAGTGGACCTTCTGGGACTATCAGATGAATGCCTGGCCGCGCGATGCGGGGTTCCGCATCGACCATCTGATGCTCTCTCCCGAAGCCGCCGACCGGCTCGCCGATGCAGGTGTGGACCGCGACTATCGTGGCCGCGAGAAGGCGAGCGATCATGCACCCACCTGGGCGGTGCTACGCTAGACCCTGCTTCAACTAGGGTGAAACAGGGTCCAGACCTGCCTCGGTCGCGAGCTTCGTCGCAGCCTCGTCAAATCCGCGCCACGCCGCGTTGGAAAGCGCGCCGCCGGTCGAGACGCGCCTGACGCCGAGCGCGGCGAGGTCGGCGACGCGCATGTCGGGATTCATCAGCAGCACATTGACGGGCTTGGGCGCGACCGCGCGGACCGTTTCGGCGATCTCCACCAGATCGGTCGGGCCGGGGGCATAGAGCACGTCTGCTCCGGCGGCGGCGAAGGCGACCAGCCGGTCGATGGCCTCCTGCGGGCTCGACAGGCCCCAGAGCCGCCCCTCGGTGCGCGCGACCAGCATGACGTCGTGTCCCGAGGCATCGATCGCGGCGCGGGCTGCGGCAATCCGCGCCACGGCGTGATCGAGCGCATAGAGCACGCCGCCGTGCTGATCCTCGATCGACACCCCGGCAATGCCAGTGGCGATCGCGTGGGTGACGTTGGCCGCAACATCGCCGGGCGCATCGGCAAAGCCGTTCTCGAAATCCGCGTTCACCGGCAACCCGGTCGCCGCGCACAACATCGCCAGATGATCGAGGCATTGCGCGAGGGTCAGTTCATAATCCTCAACGCCCAGCGCTTTGGCCGCCGCCGAACTCGACGAGGCGAGCGCCTTAAACCCCAGCGCCTCGCACCGACGCGCGCTACCGATGTCCCAAGGGTTGGGCAGCACGAAAAATCCATCGGTGTGAAGCGTGCGAAACGCGGCGCGGCGGGGTGCGAAGTCGGTCATGTCTTCCCCTCTGGCGGCAAGCCGCGCGCCGTTCATCCCGTTTCTTGCGCTCAAGCCGGTTTCTGGCCGAACAGGATCTTTCTTGCCTCGTCGCTCATCTGCGCCGGCGGGGTTTGCGGTCCGTACAGCGCATCGCGCGTCTCGTAAGCGCGGACCACCGCAGGGCGCTTTGCAGTCGCATCGAACCAGCGCTGCAGATTCGGGAACTTCGCCATGTCCTGCCCATGCGCCTCGTGCGGGATGATCCACGGGTAGCAGGCCATGTCGGCGATCGAATAGTCGCCCGCCAGAAAGTCGCGGTCGGCCAGCCGCTTGTCCATCACGCCATAGAGCCGCGCGGTCTCGTTGATATAGCGTTCCTGCGCGTAGGGGATTTTCTCTGGCGCGTAGATGTTGAAGTGGCCGTTCTGCCCTGCCATCGGCCCCAGACCGCCCATCTGCCAGAACAACCACTGCAACACGTCCGCGCGACCGTGGAGGTCGGCGGGAATGAAGCGTCCGGTCTTCTCGGCCAGATAGAGCAAGATCGCGCCGCTCTCGAATATGCTGATCGGCGTGCCATCGCCTGTCGGCGCATGGTCGACGATCGCGGGGATTCGATTGTTCGGCGCGATCTTCAGGAAGTCTGGGGCGAATTGCGCGCCTTTGCCGATGTGAACCGGGTGCACACGGTGCTCCAGCCCGGTTTCCTCGAGAAAGATCGAGACCTTCAGTCCATTGGGAGTGGGCCAGCTATAAAAATCGATCATCTTTCACAGCCTCTTTTGGTAGATGCGGTAGACTTTGCTGACCGTGCCGCCGACCGCCTCGCCGACCGACCGCATCGGTGTGTTCGACGACAACACCCAACCGAAATCGCCTCGTTGTGTGCCGAATTTGGCGACTGCATCGCGGCGGATGAATTCGATCAGCATCATCGCGAGTTGGCTGGCGAGCCGCGTCGCCTGGTACTTCTTGAGCACGCCCATCAGCGGGACCCGCATCCGCCGCGCACGAGGTGCGCGCAGCCACCAGAGCAGCTTGAGCCAGTTGAAGGGCAGGAGGTTGCCGCCAAGGTCGATCAGCCGTTCGTTCAGGTCGGGAATGGTGATCATAAACGCAGCGGGCTCGCCGTCGACTTCGGCAATGCGGACGAGGTCGTTGAAGATCAGCGGTTTCAGCTTCTTGCCCGCATATTCGATTTCGCGCGGCGTGAAGGGTACGAAGCCCCAATTGTCAGCCCATGCGCCGTTGAGGATCCCGATGATGATCGCGGCCTCAACATCGAACTTCGACTTGTCGACGCGGCGGATGCGGATGCGGGGGCTGCGCTCGCCCGATGCGACGATGCGGTTCACGATTTCGGGGAAGCCGTCCGCGATGGGCACGTCATAGGTGAAGAGGTCCTGGACGCCTGCATAGCCGGCCGCCTCGACCCAGACGGGATATGCAGGCGCATTGAAGGCCATCATCGCGGTCGGCGGCACGTCGAAACCCTCGACCAGCAGCCCGAATTCGTCCCAGTAGGAAAAGCTTGCCGGGCCCATCGATTTGGTCATGCCCTGTCGGCGCAGCCACTCCTCGGCCGCCCGAAACAGCGCTGCAGCGCTGTCGCCGTCCTCGGCTTCGAACCAGCCCCAGAACCCTGTTCCCGGCCCCATGCCCTGCTCGGGCGGTTGCGCCGTGGCGAGGAAATCGATGTGCGCTGAGATACGCCCGGTGACGCGACCGCCGGAGGTGGCGAGGAACAGCTGCGCTTTGCCATGTTCGAACCAGGGGTTCTTGCGCGCGTCCAGCATGGCGCGCACCTCGCTCTTCAGCGGCGGCACCCAATTGGGGTCATTCGCATAGAGCCGGAAGGGGAGGTCGACGAACGCCTTCAGGTCGGTGGCGGAGTCGACGGGGCGGACGGCGGGTAGCACATTCATGTCCCTGCCACTATCTAGGCGCTACGGACAAGCATTGATGGCAACCACAATTCCCCTCGACCCGCCGCCGGCGGACACGACTCTCGCGGCTGCGCGGGCTGCGCGCGCGCGTGTCGCGGACGACGTCGCGATGCTGCGTACGGCAGCGGAAGTCACGCGTGACATCGCGTCGCCGCGTCCTGCGGTTTACTGGGCCGATTTTCTGAGTTCGGCGGCGCTCGGTTATGCGGCGCTCTACGGTGCAGTTGCGCTGTCGGGCGCATGGGCTTTGCTGGCGGGACTGATCGCGGTGCTCGCGCTCTATCGCGCGATGAGTTTCATCCATGAGGTGACGCACATCAAGCACAGCGCGCTGCCGGGTTTCCGGCTTGGCTACAATGCCGTGATCGGCGTGCCGATGCTGATCCCCTCGTTCATGTACGAAGGTGTGCACAATCTCCATCACACACGCGTGCGCTACGGCACCGTCGACGACCCCGAGTATCTTCCGCTCGCGCTCATGAAGCCGTGGACGCTGCCGCTGTTCGTTGTCGTCGCCGCGCTCGCGCCGGTCGGGTTGCTGCTCCGCTATGCGTTGCTTGCGCCGCTATCGCTGGCCATCCCGCCGCTTCGCGATGCGGTGATTGCGCGTTATTCGGGGCTCGTGATCAATCCCGCCTTCCGCCGCCGTCGTCCCGAGGGGGACGAGCGCCGTCGCTGGGTCGTTCTGGAAGCCGCGTGCAGCGTCTGGGCGATTACGCTCCTGACGCTGGTTGCAACTGCAACACTTCCGCTGACAGCCTTCCTGACACTGCTTGCCGTGGCTTCCGGCGTCGCGGTGCTCAACCAGATTCGCACGCTCGTTGCGCATCTGTGGGAGAATGAGGGCGAGCCGATGACGGTAACGGCGCAGTATCTCGACAGCGTCAACGTGCCGCCCCCTGCGCTGCTGCCGATGCTGTGGGCACCGGTCGGGCTGCGCTATCACGCGCTGCATCACTTGCTGCCGAGCCTCCCGTATCATTCGCTCGGCGAGGCGCACCGGCGATTGAGTGCCGCGCTTGCGGCAGACTCACCATACCACAAGGGCAGCTATTCCGGTTTGCCGTTCCTCGCGGGCAAGATCTACCGCAGCACGCTGTCGCGCTGATTTACTCCTCGGTGCGAATCAGGACCGCCTCGCCGATCAGCAGGAAGAGCAGAAACGGTCCCCAGGCCGCGAGCAGCGGCGGATAGGCGCCTAGGTTCCCCATCGCGAGGCCGAAATTGTCGGCGACGAAATAGGCGAAGCCGAGCGCCATGCCGATCACGGCGCGCACGAACAGCCTGCCCGACCGCGCCAGGCCGAATGCGGCGACTGCCGCAAGAAGGGGCATTAGGATCGCCGACATCGGCCCCGAAATCTTGTGCCACAAATTGGCCTTGAGCGACGCGACCGGTCGCCCTGCGCGCTCGAGATCGTCGATGGCATCGTTAAGTTTGCCGAAAGACATCGCCTGCGGGTTGACGTTCGAAAGCGTGAACTGGTCGGGGCGGATTCCCGGCATCGCCTGCACGGTACCCAACGTACGCCGGTTCCCCGACGCCACATCGAAGAAGGTCGCTTCCTCCAGCCGCCAGCCGTTCCCTGAAACAGTCGCGCGCTTCCCGGTCGCGATCGTTTTCAGCTGGCCCCCGACCCGGTCGTAGATCGCGACATTGGCGAGCACGGTCCCCCCGCCGCGGCCGCTCGCCGTGGCGGCGTGGATCAGGTCGTCGCCGCTGCGCACCCACACGTTGACCTGTCCCTGGTTCCCGTTCGGCAATGGTCCGAACTCGACCTTTTCCCAAAGTTCGCGCGTCGCGGTGGCCCGGCTGACGATGCGTTCGTTGAAGACGAACGATACGATCGCGACGAGGACGCTCGCGGCGATGAACGGCGCGAGCACCTGATGCGCCGACAGCCCCGCCGCCTTGAGCGCGACGACCTCGCTGTTCTGGTTGAGCTGCATGAACGCGATCAGCGTCCCGAGCAGCACGGAGAACGGCAGGAACCTCTGTATAATCTCGGGCGTCCGCAGCGAGATGTATTTGAGGATCTCCGCCTGACCGTTGCCGGGATAGCCGAGGATCTTGTCACTCTCGCTGAGCAGGTCGAGTGCTTGCAGCACGAGCACCAGCAGCGCGAGCACGGCGAAACTGCGCGTCAGGAACAGCCGCGCCATGTACAGCGTGACGGTGCGTGAGGGAAAAAAGGTGCCGATCATGCGCGCGCCTTGACCAGCGCGCGCACACGCTTGGCCGCCTTACCGGCCCAGCGGTCGAGCGCGCCGATCGGCTGACCTCCCGGAACATACGCGACCGTATAGTACATCCACACGATCAACGCCGCGAACAGTAAGAACGGCGTCCAGAGCGCAAGAAACGGATCGAACTGGCCCAGTTCGCCCATCCCGGCAGCGTACTCATTGATCTTGTGGTAGGTGACGACCATCACGATCGACAGAAAGACCCCAAGCGCCGAGGTTGAACGCTTGGGCGGTACCGCAAGCGCCACCGCAAGCAACGGGAGCAGGAGCATCATCGCAACTTCGGCAAGCCGGAAGTGGAAGTTCGACCGCGCCTGATTGCGCGTTTCTGCACTCACTTTCGAGTCGCCGCCGGTGCGGACAAGTTCCGGCAGGGTCAATTCCATCTTGCTTTGCCCTCGCGGCCGGAACGCTTCCATCTTTGGAAGGTCGATCGGCAAGTCGTGCGCGGTAAAGGTCAGGATCCGGGGCGCGCGAAATTCGGGCGCGTCATGCACAAGGGTGCCGTTCGACAGACGTAAGATGATGACGTCTTTGTCGTCGGTTGCAAGGAATCGACCCTGTTCTGCGGCGACGGCCAGCGTCCGCCCGTTCGGCGAGCGCATGTTGACGAAAATGCCGCTCAACTCGCGACCGTCGTCTGCGCTCCTGTCGATCCGCAGCGTCATGTTCGCGCCCAGCCGGTTGAACTCACCGACCTTGATCGACGCGCCGAGCGCGCCGGAACGCAGCTCGTAGCGTAGCTCCTCATAAGCAAATCGTGCGGTCGGCTGCACGAACCCGACGATGCCGAAGTTTACGATCGCGAGCGCGATCGCGTAGAGATAGGGAACGAACAGCATCCGGTTGTAGCTCTGGCCGACGGCCTGAAGCACGTCGAGCTCGCTCGATAACGCCAGGCGGCGGAATGCGAGCAGGATGCCCAGCAACAGGCCGATCGGGATGCCCAGCGACAGATATTCGGGCAACAGGTTCGCCAGCATCCGCCAGACGACGCTGACCGGCCCACCTTCCGACGCAACGAAGTCGAACAGCCGCAGCATCCGGTCGAGTACCAGCAGCATCGCCGCAATGACCAACGAGCCGACAAGGGGCAGAAAGATCAACCGGGCGAGATAGCGGTCGGTGGCGGAAAACAGGGTCAAGACGCGGCCCGGATAGGAAAGGGTCGTCACGCTGTATCAGGCAGCGGCGCGGGTTTCCAGCAGCGTGCCATCGGCAAGCGCGGCGGCGACGGCCTGTGACAGCGCGGCAATCGTGAAAGGCTTCCTGAGGATGATGTCGTCGGCGAACATCACGCGATCGACCGACTCGCCGGCATAGCCCGTTACGAACAGCGCGCGCAGATGCGGCCGGCCCTGTCGCAGGCGTGCAACGAGCTCGGGCCCCGTCAGTCCTGGCATCAGCACGTCGGACACGATCAGGCCGACATCAGGATTGTCGACCAGCGCACGCTCGGCGGCGGTCCCGTCATGGCACGCGATGGGCTCATGCCCGAGTTCACCCAAGGCCTCGCAGGTTGCCGCGAGGACGCGGGGGTCGTCTTCGACCACGATCATCCGCGTCGGTCCTCTCGCAGCGGCGATCTCCGGCTCGGGCTTCGGCAATTGCACCACCTCGCCTGCGTGCCGCGGCAGATAGATCGATACGGTCGTCCCGACGCCTGGCGTGGAGTCGACCGTCATGTCGCCTTGCGACTGCCGAACGAAGCCGAAAACCTGGCTGAGGCCAAGGCCGGTACCCTTGCCCAGTTCCTTCGTCGTGAAAAACGGCTCGAAGATCCGGTCGATGACCGACCGGTCGATTCCGGTCCCGGTGTCGCTGACCGAAAGACGCACGTAATCGCCGGCCGCGAGTTCGCCGACTTCTTCCGTTGCGAGAACCTGTTGCGAGGTGGCGATCGTGAGCGTGCCCCCATCCGCCATGGCATCGCGCGCATTGACGGCGAGGTTCAGAAGTGCGCTTTCCAGCTGGTTGCGGTCGACGTTGACAGGCCAGCGGCCGGCCCGTCCGATGTGACGGATTTCAACGCGCTCTCCCAGCGACCGGTCGAGCATGTCCGACATCCCTACGATCAGCGCGTCGAGATCGAGCGCCGTCGGCATCAGCGGCTCGGCGCGTGCGAAGGCAAGCAAGCGCTTGGTCAGCGCAGCTGCGCGTTGTGCGCCCTCCATGGCGTTGTCGAGATGCTGCTGGGGATTGCCGCTGGCGTCACCGATGCGGCGCTTCGCCATCTCAACTCCACCCAGCACAACGGCGAGCATGTTGTTGAAGTCGTGCGCGATACCGCCGGTCAGCTGGCCGACGGCTTCCATCTTCTGCGCTTGGCGCAGCCGGGCTTCTGCAACCTCGCGTGTTGCCATTTCATCGAGGAGGCGTGCGTTGCTCTCGGTGAGTTCGGCAGTCCGCTCGGCGACTGCGTCCTCCAGCGCCTCCGCACGCTCTTCTTCGCGGCGGCGGCGCTCCTCTCGCCCGAGCATCCCGAAGCCGAGCGCCCCCACGCTTGCCATGAGCAGGACGCCGACGATTGAAATCAGCGTCGTCAGACGATTGGCGCGGTTGACGGTCGTATCGACGACGCGCGACCGCATCGCAAGAATTTGCCGCTCCCGTTCAACGAACCGCTCGACGGTCGTGGTCAGCGTCTCAAACGATGGCGAAGTCCGGATGCGGTAAAACGTCGCGAGTGCCTCGCTGTTCTGCCGGTAGGTCGTCCGCAGCGCAGTCTCTGCGAGTTCCTCGCCCCGCAGGCGCCAGGCGACGCGCAGCCGGGCAACATCTGCCGTTTGCTGATCCGCTCCCCGGCTCACATCGTTCAAACGGTCGAGCAAAAGTCCCGAACGCCGCCATTCGTCGGAGTAAATCGTGCCAAGCGCGTTGTCGCCGCTGATCACGAAACGCCCGAGCGCGGCTTCCGCACGGGCCATGGTTGCCGAGAACGTCGCGGCAGCGATGACACGCTCCGAACTGCTTTCCTGCTGTCGCAGGGCCCGGTCGCGGTCGCGTGTCGCGTCGGCGAGCATGACGACCAGCGCCACGATCGTCGCCACCGCGATCGCGGCGGCTGCGCCGAGCCAAAGCCAGTTGCGCCAGCCCCGCTTCTGCAAGCTCATGTCCCGCATCGTCGCGACCATAGCTTGGGCTCCGCATTGCGGAAAGCCCAAGCGTTTGGTGACGGAAGAGCGGCGTCATCGCCTCAATCCGTCAAAATCGGTCAGCGATAGCGGCGGTCCTGCCCATCACGCCGCTGATATCGGATCTCGCGGCTGAGCGCATCGAAGCGTCGGTCGAGATCGCGGCGTTCCCAGGCGGTCAAGCCATTCGAACGATAGCGCGCCTCGAGCCGCTCGAGCGCGACGAAGCGGCCGCGCAGGTTCCGCGCCTCGGGCCGCGTCAGGCCTCCGTTTCTCACGCCCTGCTCGATGCGATTGTAGAGATTGGCCTGTCGCTGGTTGACCGACTGCCAGCTCTGGGCCGAAGCCATCACCGGCATCGCGACCGTAACCACCGCGATCAGAGAAAAGACTGACTTCCTCATAGAACACCTTTCCACTCGACCGCTCAACGCGCGGTCACGAAAGATTAAACACCTGTCGCGCTGAAACTTTCCTGAGCCACACCGACAGGCGATGTTCATCCGGCGCGGTGTCCTTCATGATGGCGGATGACTTCGTCGATCACGAAGCGCAGGAATTTCTCGCTGAACTCGGGGTCGAGCTTTGCATCGGCGGCGAGCTGGCGCAGACGCGCGATCTGGGCGGCCTCGCGGCCGGGATCGGCGGGCGGAAGGCCCGCTCGTGCCTTGTACCCACCGACCGCCTGAGTGATCTTGAACCGTTCGGCCAGCATGAAAACCAGCGCCGCGTCGATATTGTCGATGCTCTCGCGATACCGTTGCAGCACTTCGTCGGACATGTGCGTTCCCTTTGCGCGTGCCGCTTGCCTTAGCGGCGGCGCGCGTCCAGAGGAAAGTGCAGAAATGACCGCGACCGTCGTCCCCCTTCACACGCACCGCACGCCCAGCCTCGACCCGATCCTTGCGCTGGTCGAGGGCGATTTGCGCCAGGTCAATGCGGTCATTCTCGACCGGATGCAGTCGGAAATTCCGCTGATTCCCCAGCTCGCCGGGCATTTGATCGCGGGCGGGGGCAAGCGAATGCGGCCGATGCTGACGCTCGCCTGC
>VYLL01000219.1_pt1 | contig 18965 bp, 25 predicted proteins | sample 5114301 | NCBI WGS metagenome assembly VYLL01 (sample SAMN12291809, study PRJNA351875) | freshwater metagenome | isolation source: freshwater lake | place: USA: Michigan, MSU2 Lake | collected 2011-08-16 | reverse complement strand
TCAGACAGTGCCGCAGCGGCCGCGCGCACATGGCCCCGCTGACCCTCGCCAAGTGCCAATTCACCGACAGCCGGAAGGAGGGCTTCAGCGCGCGACGCGAGCATTTTTCGCAACTCGCCGATCCCCTCGCCCGTCAGCGCAGAGACCGCGATGTCCGACCCCTGCTGCGGTCGATCGACATCGAGCTTGGCGGCGAGCTTGATCGCACCGAATGGAGCGCTTTCGGGTGGGCCGAGCCAGAGCAGGATGTCGCACCGGTCCATCGCCGCCTGCGCGCGCGTGATGCCCTCGGCCTCAATGTCGTCACCAGGATCACGCAGACCGGCCATGTCGATGAGCACCAGCGGAATGCCGTCGAGCGACAGCGGTACTTCGATCAGATCGCGCGTCGTCCCAGCTACGGCCGAGACGATCGCCGCCTCCCTGCCACTCAACACATTGATTAAGCTCGACTTTCCGGCGTTCGGCGGACCCGCGATGCCGACCCGGATCCCGTCGCGCAACCGCTCGGCCGGGGGCCTTTCCAGTGTCGCCGCGATCTCGGCACCCAATGCGTCCGCGTCGCCGCCGATGTCGCCTGCGACGACATCGGGCTCGTCGTCATGGTCAATCGCAGCCTCGATCCGCGCGGCGAGGTCCAGCAAGCGATCCTGCCACGCCTCGACCTGCCGTCTCAATCCGCCCTCGCTCATCGTCAGCGCCGCGATCCGCTGCCGCGCGGTCTCGGCGGCGAGCAGGTCGGCAAGCCCTTCGACCTGGCTCAAGTCCATGCGTCCGTTCTCGAACGCGCGCCGCGTAAACTCGCCTGCTTCGGCGGCGCGCAGCCCGTCCAGCGCGCCGAGCGCGGCCTCGACGCCCGCCACGACTGCACGACTGCCGTGAAGATGCAGCTCGACCATGTCCTCGCCCGTCACGGTCCCCGGTGCCGGCAACCACAGCACCAGTGCTTCGTCGAGCAGCGCCCCTTCGCCGTCGAAAAGGTGCCGGACGACCGCACGACGCGGATCGGGACGTGCCGCCCCGGACAGCGCGGCCAGCGCCTCACCTGCCGCGGGGCCGCTGACCCGCACGATCGCGATCGCACTGGGCAGTGCGCCGGTTGCGCGCGCGAAGATCGTGGGACGCGCGCCTATTTGCGCCCCGCGCTCGTCATCGTGTCGAACAGCTGCGTCCACATCTTCATGCCCGTCTCGCCCATCGGCATCCAGTTCTTCATCATGCCCTCGAGCGTCTCACGCGACACACCGCCGGTTTTCACGACGTCGAGCATCTGCGCAATATAGGCATCGTGCACCGGCGTCAGGTCGGGCAACCCCATGAACCGCCGCGCCTCTTCCGGCGTGCAATCGACATCGACGGTAATCTTCATGGCGCTCGTCCCCTTCGCCCGCGTTATGCGAGCGGAGGGACCGGGCCGCAAGCTCAGCCGCCAACCATCCTCAGCGCCACCGGGGCGACCTCCGTCCAACCGTCGTAGATCATCTTGAATGCGACATACACGATCACCGCAAGCCCGACCCAGGCGATCCAGCGGTAGCGTTCGATGTATTTGGCGATGATGTTTGCTGCCACACCCATCAGCGCGACCGCGAAGATCAGGCCGACGATCAGGATGCCGGGATGATCGCGCGCTGCGCCGGCGACGGCGAGCACATTGTCGAGGCTCATGCTGACGTCGGCAACCGCGACGCCCCAGGCGGCGGCGGCAAAGCTCTTGGCGGGCGCGACGCCCGACATCTCGTCGCCCTCGATCTCCGGCGAGCCACCAGCGACCGCGCCTGCCGCATGGCCGCGAATGTCGCGGTACATACGCCACGCGACCCACAGGAGCAGCAATCCGCCCGCGAGTACCAGCCCGACGATGCCGAGCAGCCACGTCACCATGAGGGCGAAGACAATGCGCAGCACGAGCGCTGCCGCGACGCCGATGATGATGACCTTTCGGCGCTGGTCGGGCGGCAATCCTGCCGCAAGCGCGCCGACGACGATCGCATTGTCGCCCGCAAGCACCAGGTCGATCAGCAGCACCTGCACGAACGCCGCGAATTGCGACGGCTCGGTGATATTCGAGAAATCCTTTACGATCGCCGCCCATATCTCGGCGGGCCCGCCAAGCGAGGGTGCAGCCGCGCTGGCGGCGAGAACAAAGTCGATCATGACGCGCTAACGCTCCCTGTTGCGTTTCGATGCGTGGTCAGGAATTCATGCTGTCGAAGAAATCCTCGTTCGTCTTTGAGTCCTTCATCTTGTCAAGTAGGAACTCCATCGCGTCGGTGGTGCCCATCTGCATGAGGATGCGGCGGAGCACCCACATTTTCGACAATTTGCCCTTGTCGAGCAGCAGCTCTTCCTTGCGCGTGCCCGACTTGCCGACGTCGAGCGCGGGGAAGATGCGCTTGTCGGCGACCTTGCGGTCGAGCACGATCTCGGAGTTGCCGGTCCCCTTGAACTCTTCGAAAATCACCTCGTCCATGCGGCTCCCGGTATCGATCAGCGCAGTCGCAATGATCGAGAGCGAGCCGCCCTCCTCGATGTTGCGCGCCGCACCGAAGAAGCGCTTCGGCCGCTGGAGCGCGTTGGCATCGACGCCGCCGGTCAGCACCTTGCCCGACGAGGGCACCACGGTGTTGTAGGCGCGGCCCAGACGCGTGATCGAATCGAGCAGGATGACGACATCCTTCTTGTGCTCGACGAGGCGCTTGGCCTTTTCGATCACCATTTCGGCGACCTGCACGTGGCGCGTCGCGGGTTCGTCGAAGGTTGAAGAGATGACCTCGCCCTTCACGCTGCGCTGCATGTCGGTGACTTCCTCGGGCCGCTCGTCGACGAGCAGCACGATCAGGAACACCTCGGGGTGGTTGTCGGTGATCGCTTTCGCGATGTTCTGGAGCATCACCGTCTTGCCGACGCGCGGGGGCGCGACGATCAGCGTGCGCTGCCCCTTGCCCTGCGGACTGACGAGGTCGATGACGCGCGCCGACTTGTCCTTGACCGTCGGGTCGAGCGTATCGAGGCTGAGCTTCGAGTCGGGATAGAGCGGCGTCAGGTTATCGAAATTGACGCGGTGGCGGACGGCATCGGGATCGTCGAAGTTGACCGCGGTCAGCTTGGTCAGCGCGAAATAGCGCTCGCCGTCCTTGGGCGCGCGGATCTCGCCCTCGACCGTGTCGCCGGTGCGCAGCCCGTGCTTGCGCACCTGATTGGGCGACACATAGATGTCGTCGGGCCCGGCGAGGTAATTGGCCTCGGGGCTGCGCAGGAAGCCGAAGCCGTCCTGCAGCACCTCGATCGTGCCAATGCCCATGACGAGCTCGCCCTGCTCGGCCTGCTCCTTCAGGATGCCGAACAGCAGGTCCTGCTTGCGCAGCGTCGACGCGCTCTCGACGCCCAATGCCTCGGCCATCTCGACCAGCTCGGCGGGGGTCTTTTTCTTCAGGTCTTTCAGATGCATGTGTGTTCTTCTCGGGAGTTGGTCGGACGGCAATTCAGATCATTGCGTCACGCGAGCCGCACGAGGACCGGGGCTCGGGGGAGGGACGTGGACGCGACGCCCACGCACGGGATTTCGGCTTTCAGCGGAGCGAAGTCAAGCGGTCAGAACGGCTTCACGATCACGAGCACCACGATCGCCACCGTCGCCAGCGACGGCACTTCGTTGAGCAGCCGCAGTGTTCGGCCCGAAACGGTCCGCCGCCCGACCGCCAGTCCCGCCGCGTAGCGCATCATCCAGAACTGGTAGAGTGTTAGCCCCAACACGACTGCGAACTTGAGGTGGAACCACGTCGCCTGTCCTGCGCCGATCGTGACGACCAGCGCGAGACCCAGGGCCCAGACGGCGATCAGCGAGGGCTTGAGGATGATGTTCACCAGCCGCGCGTTGCGCGTCGTCCACGCCTTGTCATCGGCCGACCCAGCGACGGCCTCCTGCTGGTAAACCAGAAAGCGCGGCAGCATGAACAGGCCGGCCATCCAGAAAATGACGAAGCCGACATGCGCGGCCTTCACCCAGGGATAGGCCGACTGCAGCCAGCCCAGTGCAGCCCCCAGCACGCCGTCCATCAGCGACTCCGCACGCGTGCCAGCACCTGCTCGACATGCGCGATCGGCGTGTCGGGAACGATGCCGTGGCCCAGGTTAAAAATGTGCGGCCGCCCCGCGAACACCGCCAAGATACGGTCGACCGCCGCGTCGAGCTGGTCGCCACCGGTAACGAGCGCGAGCGGGTCGAGATTGCCCTGCACGGGCAGCCCTTCGGGCAGCGCGGCGTCGGCCCATTCGGGTGACACCGTCTCGTCGACGCCGACCGCATGCACGCCGGTTTCGCGCGCATAGGCCGGCAGCTTGCCGCCCGCGCCTTTCGGGAAGCCGATGACGGGCGTGGCCGGATGCGTTGTCTTCAGCGCCGCGACAATCGCGGCATTGGGCGCGATTACCCAGCGCTCGAACTGCGCCGGAGACAGGCTGCCGGCCCAGCTGTCGAACAGCTGCACCGCGTCGGCGCCCGCGTCGATCTGTTTCCTCAGATAGTCGATCGTCGCAGCGACAATCGCTTCGATCAGCGCGCCCACCTTGCCCGGGTCGCGATAGGCCAGGCGCCGCGCCTCGGCCTGCTCCTTGCTCCCCTGTCCGTTGATCATGTAGGTCGCAACCGTCCACGGCGATCCCGCAAAGCCCAGCAGAGCCTGCTCAGGCGCCAGTGCGGCCTTCACCCCTGCGACGGTCCGGTAGACCGGTTCGAGACGCTCTGGCGCCGCCCGGAGCGCCTCCAGCGGGGTCTCGAGCAACGTCGGCGCAAGCCGCGGGCCTTCGCCCTCCTCGAACCACAGATCCTGCCCCATCGCGTGCGGGACGACGAGGATGTCGCTGAACAGGATCGCGGCGTCGAAGCCGAAACGCCGCAAGGGCTGCATCGTAATCTCGACCGCCGCCGCGCTATCGTAGACCAGCTCGAGGAAGCCGCCCTTCTGCGCGCGCAAGGCCTTGTATTCGGGAAGGTAGCGCCCGGCCTGACGCATGAACCACACCGGCGGCGTTTCGACCCGCTCGCCGTTCAGGACGCGCAGGATCGGCGAAGTCGAGGTCGGTCGGGTCAAGCGTGGTCCCTTATCTCTTATAGATAATAAAAGGTTGATGGAGTCTGTTGGACCCGTGAGCGCGGGGTTTAAGCATACGCCCCGCATCTGCCAACAGTTTGACGTGGGGAGAGTCGCGCTGCGCCGCCGAGTCGCGCCGAGTCGTCCACATGACTCACATCGCCCACAGTCCGATTGCGCACTGTGGACGGTTCTGGGTGCGGACGCGATGGATGTTCCGGACGGTTCGGTGCGCCCGTTTGTCCCTGCGGCATGCTTTGCGCTTTTCCCGCGACTTGTGCACAGGCGCAGGCGTGACGCGGCTCCATCTTCATCTGCTGTCCGACTCGACCGGTGAGACGCTCGAGGCCCTGGCGAAGGCGGCGCTCGTACAGTTCGACGATGTCGAGGCGGTCAAGCATTTCTGGCCGATGGTGAGGAGCGAAGGCCATCTTACGCGGATCATGGGCGACATCGGCAAGAACCCGGGGCTGGTGCTGTTCACGCTCGCAAACGCCGGATTGCGTGCCAAGCTCGAGGAGATGTGCCGTGCGGCGGGCCTGCCCGTGCTGGCCCCGCTCGACAGCCTGACGGGAACGCTGTCGTCGCTGCTCGGTCAGAAGCAGCTCAACCGCGTCGGCGCGCAGCATGCGCTCGACGCGGCCTATTTCGCGCGCGTCGACGCGATCCAGTTCACGATAGCGCACGACGACGGCGTCGGCTGGGAGAATTGGGAAGAGGCAGACATCGTGCTCGCCGGCGTCAGCCGGACGTCAAAGACGCCGACGTCGATCTACCTCGCGAACCGCGGCTACAAGACCGCGAACATCCCGATCGTGGTCGAATCGCCGCCGCCCGACCTGCTGTTCCGATTGCAGAAACCGCTCGTCGTCGGGCTGGTCACGAGCGCGGACCGGCTGATCCAGATCCGCCGCAACCGGCTGCTGTCGCTGAACCAGGTTCCCGAAACCGATTATGTCGATACCGAAAAGGTCGCGACCGAACTCGCCTATGCAAGGCGCATGTTCGCCGACAACGGCTGGCCGGTGATCGACGTCACGCGCCGGTCGATCGAGGAAGCCGCAGCGGCGATCATCAACCTGCACCAGTCGCGCGCCGAGGCCGGATGACGCTCGTCCTTGCCTCGACCAGCGCGTCGCGTCGCGCCATGCTGAACGCGGCGGGGGTGGCCTATGAAGCGGTCGCGCCCGGCGTCGACGAGGATGCGGCCAAGGCGGCGTTGGCGCACCTCGACGGGCGCGGCCTCGCGGATGCCCTTGCCGAGCTGAAAGCGGTCAAGGTGTCGTCGCGGCGGCCGGGCGATCTCGTCCTCGGATGCGATTCGACCGTCGAGCGCGACGACGGGGCGCTGCTCGACAAGCCCGGGGACCGGCTGGCGGACCAACTCCGCTCCTTGTCGGGCAGAACACACCGGTTGCACAGCGCGGTCGTCGCGGCGGAGGGGGGTGTGCCCGTTTGGCGGTATGTGGCCCGCGCCACCCTGACGATGCGTGCGCTGAGCGAGGATTTCATCGCGGATTACGTTGCGCGCGAGGGCGCGGCTGTCGGCGGCTCGGTCGGCGGCTACCATATCGAAGGCGCGGGGGCGCAGCTGTTCGACCGAATCGAGGGCGACCACTGGACGATCCGCGGCCTCCCGCTGCTGCCGCTCCTGGCATGGCTGCGGCTGCGTGGGGTAATGGCGTCATGAAGCTCTATGCTGAGGTGATCGGCGATCCGATTTCGCATTCCAAGTCGCCGCTGATCCACGGCTACTGGCTCGCAAAGCTCGGCATCGATGCCGAATACCGCGCGACCCATGTGCGGCCGCATCAGCTTGAGGACTTTCTGGCGCAGCGACGCGAGGACGCGGGCTGGCGGGGGTGCAACGTGACGCTGCCGCACAAGCTCTCGGTGCTCGATCTGGTCGACGATCCGGGTGGCGTCCGTGCGAGCATTGGCGCGGCGAACACCGTCTTCCGCGGTGAGGATTCCAGCCTGGTCGCGACCAACACCGATGCCGCCGGCTTTTTCGCGCCGATTTCCGACCTTGCGTTCGACAGCAGGCCGGTCGTCGTGATCGGAACGGGCGGTGCCGCGCGGGCAGTGCTGTTCGCTCTGACGAAGGCGGGTGTCGCCGAGGTCGTTGTCGTCGCACGCAATCCGCTCAAAGCGGCGGCGCTGCTGGCAGCGTTCGGGCTCAGGGGATCGGTGCAGGCGTTCGACCGTCCCCTCCCGCCTGCCGCGTTGCTGGTCAACGCGACGCAGCTCGGCATGACCGGACAGCCGCCGCTGCCCGTCGACCTCGCGCCACTCCCCGACGATGCGGTCGTCTACGACCTCGTCTATGCGCCGCTGATGACGCCGCTGCTGATGGCGGCCGCGGACCGGGGGCTCGCGATTGTCGACGGCCTCGAGATGCTTATTGGTCAGGCCGCGCTCGCGTTCGAGCTGTTTTTTGGTGCAGCGCCGCCGCGCGACCACGACGACGAACTCCGCGCGCGCCTTACGCCGTGAAGATCGTCGGTCTCACGGGCTCGATCGGCATGGGCAAGTCCGCCGTCGCCGCGATGTTCCGCGGCGAGAACATTCCCGTCTTCGATGCCGATGCCGAGGTTCACCGGCTGCAGGGACCGGGCGGTCGGCTGGTGGAGGCCATCGAAGCTGCGTTTCCCGGGGCGACCGGCACCGACGGCGTCGACCGGCAAAAGCTCGGTGCGGCGGTGCTCGACGATCCCGCCGCGATGAAGCGGCTCGAGGCGATCGTGCATCCTGCCGTGGCCGAGGAGCGCGCCGCATTTCTTCAGGACAATGCCGGGGCGGACATCGTGGTGTTCGATATCCCGCTGCTGTTCGAAAAGGGCCGCCCGTCCGGCCTCGACACGGTTCTCGTCGTCAGCGCACCGCCCGAGGTCCAGCGCGCTCGTGTTCTCGCGCGGCCGGGAATGACGCCCGAGAAGTTCGACGCGATTCTCGCGCTCCAGATGCCCGACGCCGAGAAACGCGCGCGCGCCGATATTGTCGTCGATACCGGCACGTCGCTTGCCGAAACGCGCGCGCACATCCGCAAGATCGTCGCTTGTCTCCGCGAGCGGAAAGGTCCATCGTCGCCGTCCAATGCGTGAGATCGTCTTCGATACGGAGACGACCGGCCTCGACCCGAATCAGGGCGACCGGGTCGTCGAAATCGGCTGTGTAGAACTGGTCAACCGCTGCGAGACGGGCCGGGTCTATCACGCCTATTTCAACCCGCAGATGGCGATGCCCGACATTGCCTATCAGGTTCACGGACTTTCCAATGCTTTCCTGTCGGACAAGCCGCTGTTCGAGGACAAGGTCGAGGAACTCCTCGATTTCCTCGAGGACTCGCCGCTGATCGCGCACAATGCGATGTTCGATTACGGGTTCCTCAATGCCGAGCTGAGCGGTTGCGGGCGCCTGCACGTCTCGCGCGGGCGGATCATCGACACGCAGCAGCTGGCGCGCACCAAGCACCCCGGCGCGAAACACAGCCTCGACGCGCTCTGCAGCCGCTACGGCATCGACCGCAGCCACCGCGTGCTTCACGGCGCGCTGCTCGACGCGCAACTGCTCGCCCAGGTTTATGTCGAGCTGACAGGCGGGCGGCAGATCGGGCTCGACATGCTCGTGCCTGAGGCCGTCATCGAGACGACGGTCGTCGCGGTCGCGCGCACGGCCCGTTTGCGTTCGGTCGCGCCGCAGGTCGTGTCGGCCGAGGACATCGCGCGGCACCGCGCCTTCGTTGCGACGTTGTCCGATCCCATATGGGCGCGCGACGAGCATTGGAAAGCCGCCTAGCCGCGGCGAAATGACGAGGAGACGGACATGGACATTCGCGTTTCGGGGCATCAGGTCGCAACCGGCGCTGCGCTCAAGACCCATGTCACCGACCGGCTCCAGGGCATTGCCGACAAGTATTTCAGCCGCGCGATCTCGGCCAAGGCGACCTTTAGCCGCGGGCCGCACGACAATGGCTTTGTCTGCGACATCGTTGCGCATGTGATGAAGGGCCTTGTCCTCAAGGGAAGCGCAGGCGCGCAGGACGCGCACCCCGCCTTCGACCAGGCAGCCGAGAAGATCGAGCGCCAGCTGCGCCGCCACATGCGCCGGTTGAACGACCATGTCGGGCCCGCCGCGCCCTCGACTCCCGAACCGGCCGAGGACAATGCACGCTACACGGTTTTCGAGGGTGACGACCATGCCGAGGAAGCGAGCGACCAGCCGGTCGTCGTTGCCGAAACGCGCGTCGACGTGCCCGATGCGAGCGTCAGCGACGCCGTGATGATGCTGGACCTCAGAAACACGACCGCGCTGATGTTCCGCAACGCCGGGACGGGCGCGTTCAACATGGTCTATCGGCGGGGCGACGGCACGATCGGTTGGGTCGAGCCGATGGCTGGCTGACCCGGCATCGCGACACTTGCGTTTACGCACGATTTGGCGAAAGGGGCGCGCGATCTGACATCCCTTCCGGAAACCATGTTGACCGAATTCCAGTCCCTCCTGCGCCCTGGCGCGGTGGCGGCGGCGCTTGCCGTCGGTGCCAAGAAGCCGCTGTTCCAGGCGCTCGCCGCGACCGTCGAGCGCGTCTACGGAATCGACGAGCAAAAGGTCGTCGACCGGCTGTCTGAGCGTGAGCGGCTCGGCTCGACCGGGTTCGGCAACGGCGTTGCGATTCCGCATGGCAAGGTCGAAGGGCTCGACCATGTCGTCGGAGTCTTCGCGCAACTTGCGCAGCCGATCGATTTCGCGGCGGTCGACGACATGCCGGTCGACCTCGTATTCATGCTGCTGTCGCCCGTCGATTCAGGCGCGGATCATTTAAAGGCACTCGCGCAAGTCAGCCGCGCGATGCGCGACAAAGTGTTCGTCGCCAAGCTGCGCGGCGCTGCGAACGACGATGCGTTGATGGCGCTGCTCGTGCCGCACGATACCCGGGATGCTGCCTGATCCGGACACCTCGGGCGCGGCGGCGCACCACCGCGCACTCGAGTCGCTCTATCGCGCGGCGCCGATCAACCGTCTGTTCGCGTCCTCGCTCGAGATTCCGGAGGAAGGACGCGCGGTCATCCGTTTCGAGGTCGGCGAGAGCCTGAACCATGCGGGCGGCGCGGTGCACGGCACGGCCTATTTCAAGATGCTCGATGACGCGGCCTTTTATGCCGCAAACAGCCTCGTCACCGACCGTTTCCTGCTGACGACCGCGTTCAACCTGCTGTTTACGAAGCCGTTGCGCGAAGGCCCGGTGACGGCCGAGGGGCGCTGGGTAAGCGGGCGACGGCGGGTGTTCGTCGCCGAGGCGCGGCTGATCGACGCCGACGGGGAAGAGGCGGCGCGCGGGACCGGCACCTTCATGCGCTCGCAGATCGCGCTCTCGACGCTTCGCGGCTACGCCGCGTGAGCGCCCGCCTGACGAGCGCGATGCTCGTCGCGGCGCTGATCCGGCGGGTGAGTGACGCAGGCGGTGCGGCGGTCGTCGTCGCACGGGGAGATGCAACCGCGGGCGCGGTACTGCTCGACTGCCTCGAGCGCGGCGCGCGGACGGGGTTTCGCGAGCGCATTCTAGGGGCCGAAGGCGGCTACGCCTGGACGGCGGTGGGTCCCACCGAGGCAAGTTGCGAGGAAGTCGACGCGTGGCTCGCGCGTCGTCGCCAGCGTGATCCCGATCTCTGGATCGTCGAACTGGATATCGCGAATGCCGAACGCTTCGCCGCCGAAACGAGCGGCGACGGTTGACTCCGCGCGGCGATTGAAACACCTGCAAGTCAGTGTTGATTAGCGCCGCTGCGCCTGACCCGTGAGTCGTGACGGGCCGGACCAGTGACCGCAGTCGGCGGGGACGACCGGGGCTTTATCGTTTTCCCGGCTTTGTGGGTCGCCCGGCCGCATAGTGCAGAATGCGAATGTTCGATGTTCTTCGCGTCGCGGGTTTCGCGACGCTTGCTTTGGGTGCAGCCGGTGCGACCGGCCAGGTGCTCCCGGCCGTTATGGCGCCCGCTCCCGTTGAAACGGTCGAGCCTGCGCTGACGCTCCCGGCCGATGTCCGGGCGCTGGCCGCAATCGAGGCGGTCACGCCTGTCTCTCCCCCGCCGTTCGTCGAAGAGGAAGCGCCTGCCGCGTCGCTCCAGACGCTCGTGCGCCGCCACTGGGCGAACGGGACTTCCGACCGCGAGACCGAATGCCTTGCAGCGGCCACCTATTTCGAATCGAAGGGCGAGCCGCTCGAAGGCCAGCTCGCAGTCGCCAACGTCATCCTCAATCGCGCCGAATCAGGTCGCTTCGCGTCGACCGTGTGCGGCGTCGTCCACCAGCGCGGGCAGTTCTCGTTCGTGCGGAACGGCCGGATGCCGGCGGTCGCGCGCGGATCGACACAATGGAAAAACGCAGTCGCGATCGCGCACATCGCGAAGAACGACCTCTGGCAGCCCAAGGTCGAGACCGCACTGTTCTTCCACGCCAAGCGCGTGTCCCCCGGATGGCGGATGCAGCGGGTCGGTGCGGTCGGGAACCACGTCTTTTACCGCTGATTCGTGCTTGCGTTGTTCCTGAGACGTTCTAGTCAGGGCCGGTGCATGCAACTGCCCAGGACCGGATCGTCGCTGCCGACGTCGCGCGGGGCGTGACGCGCATGCTTGCCCGCGAGGATTGTTTGGCGGTCGCCGAAGTCGCGCTCGGCAATGGCCGTCGCGCCGACCTTATGGGCCTGTGTTCGCGCGGCACGGTCACGATCGTCGAGATCAAGGTGTCGCGTGCCGACCTGCTCGGCGATGCGAAGTGGACCGAATATCTCGACTATTGCGACCGCTTCTTCTGGGCGATTCCGGCGGGTTTCGACGCAAGCCTGCTCGATCGCGCCGAACTGCTCCCCGACCGTGCGGGGCTGATCATCGCCGATCGGTACGATGCCGCCGTGATTCGCCCGGCGGAGACGGTCGCGCTCGCGGCGGCGCGGCGCAGGGTCGAGACGTTGCGTTTCGCCCGGCGTGCCGCGCGCCGCCTGATGGGCGACGTCGATGATTCGGGGCTACCGTCGCTCTGACGATCAGACGCGCGTCATCGTCCACTGCCCGTCGGTACCCTTGCAGGCGTGGTATTTCTCCGATGCTTCGGGTTCATTGGGCATGCTGACTGTTTGCGTCACGATCTTGCAGTTTGACGCAGCGGCCGACGTCGCCGTCGCACGCTTCAGAAGCGGCGCGGAGACATAGCCCTGGCCGACGCCACCTTCGGCGACGAGCATCCACGGCTGCCCCTTGACCTGTGCGGGTACGAAAACGCGCTGCCCGGTTGCGAGCTTGCCGAGGATCTGGCCGCTCGCGTTCGGCGCGCTGCGCACATTGGCTGCGCTTGCCGCGAGGAAGCTGTCGCCGACTTTGGTGAACCCCCCGGCCGGCTCGACGCCGTTTGCGAATTTCAGGTCGCCGAGCGCGATCGACCCACCCGGGGCGACATCGACCCGTCCGCTCGCCCCGGTATCCTCGTTCTGCCAGGTCTGGCTCGAATTGTTCGCGACCGCGTCGCGCGCCGCGCGTTCGGCCCGCATCCGGTCGTTTTTCTGCAGCTTGCAGCCGATCGCCGATCCCGCCGCGGCGCCGAGCGCGCCGCCCAAGAGGGTGCCGAGCGTCCGGCTGCCCGAGCCCGCGATGCGATTACCGAGCAGGCCGCCGAGCGCACCGCCCGCGACCGCGCCGATGGTCTGCGAATTGCCGCTCGCCGAGCAGCCGAAGATGCTGCCCAGCAGGCCCCCCGAACGCGGCGCGCCATCGTCGACGCCGACGCTGGTCCGGTTGGCGAGCACCTGGCCCGCAGCCGATGCGAGTGCCGGGTCGATGGCGTACGCAGGCGCGCTTGCGATCAGGAATGCCGCAACCGCCGTGGTCCCGAAAAGCCGCTTCGTCATCGCATCTCTCCCAAGCCCTGTGCGGTCGATTCACTCACGAAACGGCATCGATTGCAAGCGAACGAATGTGACTTGGGGTCGTCAGCAGAACACGAGGAGACCACAAAGCGACTGACAGGCCGATCGGTTATGCCCATATGAGCGGAATGCCCACTCCACGTCGTTGCCTTCGCCCCCTCTTGCGCCACCTGCTGCTGCTGCTAGCGGCGCTCGGCATGGCGTCCGTCCCCGCTGCTGCCCGACCGACATGGTCGCTCGTCATCCACGGCGGTGCGGGAACGATCGCGCCCGAGCGGATGAAGCCGGGGCAGGAGGACGCCATTCGCGCCGCGCTCGCGCTGTCGCTCGAACGCGGGTCGGCGGTGTTGAAGGGCGGCGGGTCGTCGCTCGACGCGGTGACCGCGGCGGTCAAGGTGCTCGAGGACGACCCGAATTTCAATGCGGGCCACGGCGCGGTATTTACCTATGAAGGCACCAACAGCCTCGACGCCGCAATCATGGACGGCGCAACCCGGCGCGCAGGTGCCGTCGCGGGGGTGAGCAAGACCCGCAACCCGATCGACCTCGCGCGGGCCGTGATGGAGAAATCGCCGCACGTCATGCTTTCCGGCGCAGGCGCGGACGAGTTCTCCGCCGAGCAGCGGCTGCCGCAGGTCGACAACAGCTATTTCGCGACTCCCGAACGCCGCCGCCAGCTCGACGAGCTGAAGGCGAAGAAGGTCGGCTGGTACGACATCGACCTGAAGTACGGGACGGTCGGCGCGGTTGCGGTCGATCAGGCGGGCAATGTCGCCGCCGCGACCTCCACCGGCGGGCTGACGGGCAAGCGCTGGGGCCGGATCGGCGATGCGCCGGTCATCGGTGCCGGAACCTATGCCGACAATCGCGCCTGCGCGGTTTCGGCGACGGGCGCGGGCGAGTTCTTCATCCGCGAGGGCGTCGCGCACGAAATCTGCGCGCGCGTGCGGTTCAAGGGCGAAGGCATCGTCGACGCTGCACGCACAGTGATGGACAGTGTGAAGGCGCTGGGCGGCGACGGCGGCGTCATCGTGATCGCGCCCGACGGCACGGGTGGCTGGAGCTTCAACACACCCGGCATGTACCGCGGGCGCGTGTCGTCAACTTCAGCGGCCGAGGTCGGCCTCTACGGCGAGGGCACTCACTCGCCGGTGAAGCGGTAGGTCCGCACCTCGCACACGTCGACCCGGCGGACGCGCGTCCGGTCGTCGTCGAACGTTGCCCTGAAGGTGTACGCACACGCATCGCCGCCGCCGCCGATGACAAGCTGTGCCGACTGGCCAGGCTTCAGGATTGTGTCGCCGAGCATGTCCTCGTCGACCGGCTGACCGTCGGCTGGCGACGCGTAGAGGCGCGTCATGGTGTTCGCGGTTGCGTTGACCACGGTGATGCGGCGGTCGGCGGCGGTGGCGGCCACCGGGACAATCAACGACAGCGCGACCAAGGCCGAAACGATCTTCACGTCAGTCACTCCGCCCGGAAATCGGGCATACGCGGCCCTTAGGTCAAAGGCGATGTATGCGCTATGAATTGCCGCGGGCCGGCCGCCCGCGCTTCGGCAGCTCGCTCTGCCCGACTTTTACTCCCCGCCGCGCCAGGGCCTCGCGCAGCAGGCATTCGATCTGGGCGTTGACGCTGCGCAGGTCGCTCGCAGCCGCACGCTCGACCGCGCTGTGGAGCAGCGGGTCGAGGCGCAGGGCGAACGGTTTGCGCGCGTCCGGCATCGCTATTGGTAGAGCGAGCCCGTATTGACGACCGGCTGCGTGTCGCGCTCGCCGCAGAGCACGACCATCAGGTTGCTGACCATTGCGGCGCGCCGCTCGTCGTCGAGTTCGACGACCTGCTTTTCACTGAGCATGGCAAGCGCCATCTCGACCATGCCGACCGCGCCCTCGACGAGTGTCTTGCGCGCAGCGACCACCGCCTCGGCCTGCTGACGACGCAACATCGCGCCGGCGATCTCCTGCGCATAGGCGAGATGGGTGAAGCCGCACTCGTCCACGGTGATGCCCGCGACACGCAGCCGCGCCATCAGCTCTGCACGCAGCTCTTCGCCCACCTGGTCGTGGCTGCCACGCAATGTCACTTCCTGATGCGTGAAGTCGTCATAGGGGTAACGAGCCCCGATGGTGCGGATTGCCGCCTCGATCTGGACCACCACGAACGCCTTGTAATCGTCGACGTCGAACAACGCCTGCGCGGTGTCCGTGACGCGCCATACGACCTGCGCCGCCATTTCGATCGGGTTGCCGCGCAGATCGTTGACCTTGATCTTGTCGCTGATCAGGTTGTTCGCGCGCGCCGAGATTTTCTTGCGCGTATACCACGGCAACACCCAGCGCAGTCCCGTCGTGCGGTCGGTGCCCTTGTAGGTGCCGAACAGCTGGATTGCGGCCGCTTCATTTGGATTGATCAGGTAAAATCCCGCGAGGATGAGCGTCCCCGCAGCCGCGCTCACGCCGAGGACGGCCCAGCGCCAGACCTCGCGGTCGATGCGCGGTGCCGAGGCCTGCGCCACGAGCATCCACACCGCCAGTCCGAACAGCACGAGCCAGACGAACAGCATCAGATAGCCGCTCCCAGTCACAGCACGCACCTCGCGGCTCGCATTGAGCGCGGCCGGACTCGTCGAATCGGACATTGTTCCCTCCCAAAAATACGATATCATATTTACATCGACTTTTGGGGCGCGCAAGCCGGTTTCGGACGGTGCCGGCTACGATTCTTTGATGTCGGTAGGGAGAGTGGCGCGCGGTCCCGCAGCCCCGCGATTGCGGCGACGGCGAACCTTGAGAAGCTGGCCGCTACCGGATCGTGACGGTCACCGCCCGGCGGTTGCGCGCATAGCTTTCCTCGTCGCTGCCGGTCGCGTCGGGTCGTTCCTTGCCATAGCTGATCGTCGTGATCCGGTCGGCGGACACGCCCAGCGCGACAAGCGCGTTCTTCGTCGAATTGGCGCGCCGTTCGCCGAGCGCGAGATTGTATTCGCGCGTTCCGCGCTCGTCGCAATGCCCCTCGATCGTGACGCGCTTTTGCGAATAGCGCGCCAGCCACGCGGCCTGCGACTGGAGCGTCGCCTGATCCTGCGCGTCGACAGTCGACTGGTCGAGCTCGAAAAAGATGCGGTCGGACGACACGGTCGCGACGAAGTCCTCCTGGCTTCCGGGCACGACGGCGCCGGTTGCGGGGCCGGGCGGCGTCACCGGCCCGGTCGAGTCGACGGGTGCGGGCGGCAGCTGCGCGGGCGGCTTCTTCGCGCATCCGGCTACGGCGATCAGCGAGGCGGCGAACAGCAGGGTGGCAGGACGCTTCATCTTCGGTTCTCCTTCGAGCGTGTCATTGTCCCCCCGAAACGGCTTCAGGGCAATAACGGTCCCCAGGTCGGGTCCGATCCCTCGACAGGCGTGGGCAGGCGGCGTTCGTTCACGCCGGTCAGGTCGACCTGCCACAGCGCGGACTTGCCACCCCGCCCCTGCGAGGTGCGAAAGAACTGAATGACGCGGCCGTTGGGCGACCAGGTTGGCGCCTCGTCCTGCCAGCTGTTCGTCAGCACGCGCTCGCCCTGCCCCCCGGGGGTCATCACGCCGATGCGGAAATTGCCCTGGATCTTGGTGAATGCGATCAGGTCGCCGCGCGGGCTCCATTCGGGGGTGGCATAGCGACCGCCGCCGAAGCTGATCCGCTGTGGGTTCGATCCGTCGGCGTTCATCACATAGAGCTGCTGCGAGCCGCTGCGGTCGCTCTCGAACACGATACGCGATCCGTCGGGCGAGAAGCTCCCGCCGATCGAGATGCCGGTGCCGTCGGTCAGGCGCCTCGGCGTGCCGCCCGTCGCGGGGACCGAGAAGATGTTGGTCGCGCCTGCCCGCGCGGCCGAGAACAGGATCGTCCGTCCGTCGGGCGACCAGCGCGGCGCAAAAAATGCCCCCTCGCCTTCGGTCACCAGCCGCTGCCGCCCGGTGCCCAGATCGTAGACATAGATCCGCGGCCGCTTCTGCGCGTAGCTCAGATAGACGATCGACTTATAGTCGGGCGAGAAGCGCGGGGTCAGGACGATGTTCTGTCCGTTGGTCAGGAAACGGTGGTTTGCCCCGTCCGAATCCATGATCGCGAGCCGCTTGACGCGGTTCTCCTTGGGGCCGGTCTCCGCGATATAGGCGATGCGGCTATCGAAGAACGGACTTTCGCCGGTAAGGCGCGAATAGATCGCGTCGGCGCATTTATGCGCAGCGCGGCGCCAGTCCGCCGGTGCCACGACATAGCCCGCCCGCGTCAGCTCCTGCCGCAGCGCCACGTCGTACAGATAGCAGCCGACCGTAATCCGCCCGTCGCCCTGCGTGCGGACGAAGCCATGGACGAGCGCCTGTGCGCCGCTGCCGGCCCACCGATCGAACGTCGGTGCGGTCACTTCGGCGAACTGAATCGGCGGCAGGCCCGCCGGGCCCTGAGGTTTGAAGAGGCCCGAGTTGCGCAGGTTTGCGGACACGACCTCGGCGACCTGGCGCCCGAGCGCGTCGGTCGCGCCCGCAGCGGTTGTTTCGACCTGCGGCGTCGGCATGACGGGCACCGCGATGACCAGGTCATCCTGCGTCTCGTCGGTGACATCGACCTTGATCTGGGCAGCGGCGGGCGCGGCGAGCGCCGCCGCGAGCATCAAGACGCGCATCCTCATCATCCCAACCTCTTGTCGAAGCCCACCGGCTCCAGAACCTTCCATGCGTCGTAAAGTTCGTTTGGCAGGACGAACGGAGCGGCAAGGCGGACCGCGCGGATGGCGGCTTCCTGATGCAGCCTGACCTGTCCGCGGTTGCTGTCGGTCACGCCGGTGGTGCCAAGTACGCGGACGTCCTCGAGCGTGCCGTCGCGCGCCAAGCGGATGCTGAGGGTCGTGCGGAGCTGCTCGGCATCGGCACCCGAGGGTGCGCGCCAATGCGGCTTCAGTTGCCGCAGCACCTCGCGTGCGAGCGAGGCTTCGGCGGCAGGTCCAGCAGCGGCGCGGGGTGCTTGCGACGTGCCTGCGGTCTGGCGGTCGGTCACACCTTTCAGGAAGTCGTTGCCGAGCCGGGAGCCGCGCGGCTGCTGTTGTTGCGATGGACGCGACAGGTCGAGCGCGAGCTTCGGCCGCGGCGGCGCCGGTGTCGCCTTCGGCTGCGGTTTGGGGGCAGGGGCCGCGACCTTGGGCGCGGGCTTCGGCGGCACGGGCGTGGGTGCCGTCTTCGGCAAGGGCGCCGGGGCTGGCTGAGGCGTGGGTGCCTCGACCGGCGGGCCAACCTCGGGCGCGACGCTTGCGGCGGGCTCGGCGAGGGAGGGATTGGGTGCTGTGTCCTGCAAGCCCACCTCGTCGACGATCTGGATGTCGACCGGCTGCGTCAGCGGGGGTACCGGCTTGGGCGCGAGCGTGAGCCCCAGCGAAAGCGCGCCGAACACGAGCACATGGCCCGCGCCCGCGACGCCCCAGCCGATGCGCTCAGCGCGCGCCATCGCCCTCGACCGTGACCAGAGCCACGCGGGTGATGCCCGCGCGGCTGAGCTCGCCCATGACACGCATCACGCGGCCATAGTCGAGGCTGCGGTCGGCGCGCAGAAAGACCTGCGGTCCGTCCGCGCCTGTCCCGCGCGCCGCGATGCGCATCAGCGCATCGGGCAGCTCGGCTCCCGGTACCTCGGCGTCGTTGACGAAGACCCGGCCCCTCGCGTCGAGACTGATCTGAACGGGTTGCGCATCCTGGTCGAGCGCTTTCGACCGCGCGTCGGGCAGGTTCACGGGGACCCCGGCGACGAGCAGCGGCGCGGTCACCATGAAGATGATCAGCAGTACGAGCATGACATCGACCATCGGCGTCACGTTGATGTCGGCCATCGGGGCGCGGCGCTGGCGGGCGCGGGTCGAGGGAAGCGGGGTCATATGCTGTCGAGCTCCCGCGACAATGTCGCGTGAAATCCGTCAGCAAACC
>VYLL01000218.1_pt1 | contig 19030 bp, 18 predicted proteins | sample 5114301 | NCBI WGS metagenome assembly VYLL01 (sample SAMN12291809, study PRJNA351875) | freshwater metagenome | isolation source: freshwater lake | place: USA: Michigan, MSU2 Lake | collected 2011-08-16 | reverse complement strand
CCCGCGTCCATCGAGATCATCTGCCCGAGCTTCATCGCGGCCCCACGCAGGTGCGACAGCTGTTCGGCGACACGGTTGGCGTTGGCAGGCGTCAGGATCAGGTCGCGCAGCTGCGGACGCTGTCCGGACGCGACACGCCGCGCGGCTTCGGCGGCAACGCCACCCGCGACGCCGGTTGCGAGCTTGCCGAACACGCCGAGGCGCGACAGGCGGCTGCTGGGGATCGCTTTCCCGCGTTCATCGGCGTCTGACACTGGACCCGATATGGCGGCGCGCTTGCCCCGTTCAACCGCGCGCGGCAAAGGGGCGCTCGATGACATCCCCAAAGCTCAATGCGCTGATGCAGCGCGGCGCCGCGTTTCTCGGCTCCGAGACGGCAATCATCTGTGGCGCCATGTCGTGGGTCAGCGAGCGCCACCTCGTCGCGGCCGTCTCGAACGCGGGCGGTTTCGGGCTGATCGCGTGCGGCGCGATGACGCCCGAGTTACTCGACACCGAGATCGCCGAGACCAAGGAACGCACGTCGAAACCGTTCGGCGTTAACCTCATCACGATGCACCCGCAGCTGATCGACCTGATCGCGGTCTGCGCGCGCCACAGCGTCACACATGTCGTCCTCGCAGGCGGATTGCCGCCCACGGGAAGTCTCGACGCGATCAAGGCGTCGGGCGCCAAGGTCATCTGCTTCGCGCCGGCGCTCAGCCTTGCGAAGAAGCTGATCCGCTCGGGCGTCGACGCGCTGGTCATCGAGGGGATGGAGGCGGGCGGCCACATCGGGCCGGTCTCGACAAGCGTGCTTGCGCAGGAAATCCTGCCCGAGGTCGCGGACCAGGTGCCGGTCTTTGTCGCGGGCGGAATCGGGCGCGGCGAGGCGATTGCCGCCTATCTCGAAATGGGGGCTGCGGGCGTCCAGCTCGGCACGCGGTTCGCCTGCGCAACCGAAAGCATCGCGCATCCCAATTTCAAGCGAGCGTTCTTTCGCGCGTCGGCACGCGATGCTGTTGCCAGCGTCCAGCTCGACCCGCGCCTGCCGGTCATTCCGGTCCGTGCGCTCAAGAACGCGGGGACCGAGCTCTTCACCGCCAAGCAGCGCGAGGTCGCGCAGGCGCTTGACGACGGCGCGCTCGCGATGGCCGAGGCGCAGCTCCAGATCGAGCATTACTGGGCGGGCGCGCTGCGCCGCGCGGTCATCGACGGCGATGTCGAGAACGGCTCGCTGATGGCCGGGCAATCCGTCGGCATGCTGACACGCGAAGAGCCCGTCGCCGGGATCATCGCCGAACTGCGCGCACAGGCCGAGGCGGCGCTCGGCTCGCGCTAGCGAACGAAGACGGTCCGCCCGGATTCACCCGGAAAGTCGCGGAACAACGCCGCTGCGAGCCGGTCGACCGACGCCGAAGTCGGATCCGATTCACCCTGCGCGCGCCCTTCCCAGACGACGCGGTCCGATCCGCGTTCGCGAAGCTGCACCGACAGCGTCGTGACTGCGGTGTCGCGCGAGCGGCTGCCGCCCACCCCGAAGCTCGCGCCGACACCGACGCCCCCACCCCAGCCGCCGGTGCCGCCACCGATGCCGATCGTCACCGGCGAGCGCCGCGAGGTCCGCTCCCGCAGATCGCGCGTGACCGCGACCGAATAGGTGTAGCGCGGTGCATCGCCTCCCGAAAAGCCAAGCCGCGCGAGCTCGCGCCCGACCGCGGCCTCGTAGTTGCGCTGCTCGAGCGTCGGTGCGCTGCCGGGTGCGGGTGCGACGGGGCCGCGCGCGACATCGGGCGCGGCGGAAAACCGCGTGACCTGTGCGGGCGGCGGTGTCGTCGCGCAGGCACCGAGTGCCAGAATGGGAAGAAGGACGAGGGCTTTCATAACGCACGACTCCGGATATGTTTCGATCGTATAACGCATCGCGTTGCCGTGCGCTGCATGTCCTTGACTTGAACGGCATCGCCGACTAGGCGCGCCGCTTCCAGATTCCAGCCGCAAAGCGCAGACCCATGAAGATTCGCAACTCGTTGAAGTCGCTGAAGGACCGTCATCGCGACAACCGCGTGATCCGCCGTCGCGGGCGCACCTACGTCATCAACAAGACGAATCGCCGGTTCAAGGCGCGTCAGGGCTGATTTCGCCTCGATGACCGTTCTTGCGGTCGTCTTCGATGTCGGACGCGTGCTGGTCGAGTGGGACCCGCGCTATCTCTATGACAAGCTGATCGAGGACACGGACGCGCGCGACGCGTTTTTGCGTGACGTGGTCACGCCCGAGTGGCACTTCCAGCACGATGCAGGCCGTCCTTTCGCCGAGACGAGCGCCGAGCTGATCGCCGCGCATCCGCGCCACCGCGACCTTATCCTGGCGTGGGAAACGCGCTTCCTCGAGACGATCCCGCACCACGTTCCTGGCATGGTCGACCTTGTCGGCGAGCTCGCAGCGAACGGCGTGCCGCTCTATGCAATCACCAATTTCTCGGGCGAATTCTGGAAACCGTTCGTCGCGCGCGAGGCCGCACTGTTTGCGCCATTCCGCGATGTCGTCGTGTCGGGCGACGAAAAGATGATGAAGCCGCATCCCGACATCTACCGCCTCGCGCTAAGTCGGTTCGGACTTGATGCCGGCCAAGGCTTGTTCATCGACGACCGCGAAGAAAACGTCGTTGCGGCGCAAGCAGAGGGGTTTGTCGGCCATCACTTCAGGGATGCAGCGACGCTGCGCGCCGCGCTCGCTGGCTACGGCCTGCTCACACCCGCATCGGCATGAGGACGTAGAGCGCCTCGCTCTTGTCGTTCTCGCGGATCAGCGTCGGCGCCGCCGCATCGGCGAGATGCACCTCGACCGTATCGCCTTCGACCTGCCCGAGGATGTCCGCGAGGTACTTCGCGTTGAAGCCGATCTCGAACCCGCTGGCGCTGTAGTCCGCGGGCACTTCCTCGCTTGCCGTGCCGTTCTCGGGGCTGGTGACCGACAGCGTGATCTTGTCACGATCGAGCGTCATCTTGACCGCGCGCGTCTTCTCGCTCGCGATCGTGGCAACCCGGTCGACACCCTGCGCGAAGCTCTTCGGATCGATCGTCAGCAGCTTGTCGTTCCCCGTGGGGATGACGCGGTTGTAGTCGGGGAAGGTTCCGTCGATGAGCTTCGAAGTGAGCACGGTATAGCCAAGATCGAAGCGGATCTTTGACGCCGACAGCGACACCTCGACATCGCCTTCGACCTCGTCGAGCAGCTTGCGGAGTTCACCCACGCATTTACGCGGGACAATCACATCGGGCATTCCTTCCGCCCCGTCGGGCCGCGCAACGGTCACGCGCGCAAGGCGGTGGCCGTCGGTCGCCGCCGCCTTCAGCACATCGTCGGCGACATGCATGAAGATGCCGTTGAGATAGTAGCGCGTCTCCTCGGTCGAGATCGCGAAGCGCGTCTTGTCGATGATTGTCCGGAGTGTCTTGGCCTTCAGACTGAACCTGGTCGGCAGCTCGCCCTCGGCGATGACGGGGAAGTCGTCGCGCGGCAGTGTCGGGAGGTTCGATTTGTAGCGGCTCGCGGCGATGTGCAGCCGCCCCTCGGCCGCCGACAGCGACACCTGGCTGCCCTCTGGCAGTTTGCGGACGATTTCGAACAGGGTGTGCGCGCCGACGGTCGTCGTACCCGGCTGGTCGATCGCCGCCCCGCCCGCTTCGTCGACGATCTGGAGGTCGAGGTCGGTCGCCATGAAGCGCAGCGAATTGTTCTCGGTCGCTTCGATCAGGACATTCGATAGGATCGGAATGGTGTTGCGCCGCTCGACGACCGACTGGACGTGGCCCAGGCTCTTGAGCAATGCCGCGCGTTCGATCGTCGCTTTCATTCGTCGTCCCACCCCTGTTGTCCGCGCGCGGACATGCATCTGGCGAGGGCGTTCATGGCGGGGAATCGGTGCGCCCGCAAGGGGAAGCGCCTAGCGTTCAACCGCGATCCGGGCGCGGTCGGCAAGCCGGTCGATCGCCGCGGCGTGGATCGCGGGGGCACTCGCGACAACCCCGAACATTTCGCCCTTGGTCGAATTGAAGCGCAGCGTACGCCCGAGCGCATCGGTGACCGTTGCGCCCGCCTCCGAAGCAATCAGCGCCGCCGCGGCGATGTCCCATTCATTGCCCCATCGGAGCGCCGCCAGCAGGTCCGCGCGCCCGTCGGCGACCATCGCAATGCGCAGCGCGATGCTGTTGGGCTTTTCGACCGCAATCAGGTCGCGGTCGACCCTGGGCAGCACATCGGCGGGAACCCGCGCACCGGTGAGTTGGGGCCGCGTGCTCGCGGTCAGCCGCACGCCGTTGAGCGTCGCTCCCTCGCCTGCCGTCGCTGCCCAGTGCTCGCCGCGCGTCGGCGCATCGAGCACCCCAGCAACCGCGCGCCCGCCCTCAACGAGCGCGACCGAAACGCACCAGCCCGGCCGCCCGCGCACGAAATCGCGCGTCCCGTCGATGGGGTCGACGACCCAGACGCGCGGCACGAGCAGCCGGTCGGGCGAGTCTGCGGTCTCTTCCGACAGCCAACCCGCTGTTGGATCGATCGCGCGCAGGCGTTCGCGCAGCAGCTCATCGATCTCGAGGTCGAGCTCACACACAACCTGTCCCGGCGACTTGTCCCAGCTTTTGAACTCGCCGCGCCACCGCGTCAGTGCGAGTGCCCCCGCCTCGCGCGCGGCCGCCGAAATGGCGTCGAGGTCGTAGCTAGGCACCCGCCAGCGTCATCCCGTCGATCCGCACCGTCGGCGCGTTGGTCGCGTGGCGGAAGGTCAGGTCGTTCGCAGGCACCATCGCGGCAAACATGTCCTTGAGGTTGCCCGCGACCGTCACCTCGGCAACCGCCCCGGCGATCTGCCCGTTCTCGATGCGGAAGCCGGCCGCGCCCCGGCTATAGTCGCCGGTCAGCCCGTTGATGCCGCTGCCGATGAGCTCAACCACGTAAAAGCCTTCGGTAATGTCCGCGATCAGCTCTGCGGGGCTGAGTGAGCCAGGTTCGAGGTGGAGGTTACTCGTCCCCGCGCCGGGCGGGCCCGAGACACCGCGCCCCGCGTGCCCGGTCGGCGCGATGCCGAGCTGACGCGCGGACGCGCTGTCGGCAATCCACTGGGTCAGGACGCCGTCGTCGATCAGCGCAACGGGCTTTGTCGCCAGCCCCTCGCTGTCGAACGCGCGGCTGCGGTGGCCGCGCATCCGGTGCGGATCGTCGACGATCCGGAGACCGGGTGAGAAAACGCGGGTCCCCAGCCGGTCAATGAGGAAGCTGGTCTTGCGCGCAATGCTGCTGCCGGTGATTGCGCCGACGAAATGGCCGAGCAGGGACGATGACACGCGCGGGTCGTAGACAACCGTCATCGGCCCGCTCGCAAGTTTGACCGGATCGAGCCGCGCGACCGCGCGCCGCCCCGCCTCCGCGCCGACCTGGCTTGCGGTCTCCAGATCGGAGAGATGACGCGCCGAATGCGAATGCCAGTCGCGCTGCATCCGCGCGCCCTCGCCCGCAAGCACGCTCGCCGAGACGCTGTGGCTCGTGCCCGACGAGGCGGCGGCAAAGCCGTGCGAGGTCGCAAAGCCGCTGACCCCGGTCGCGTGCGTCGCGCCTCCACCCTCGCTGTTGGTGACTCCGTTGACCGCGCGCGCGGCCTCTTCGGCTTCGAGCGCGCGGGCTTTCAAGGCCTGCGGGTCGGCCTCGCTGCCGTCGGCGAGGTCGAAATCGGCAAGAGGCCCGCGCGCAAGCATTTCCCCAGGCGCCAGCCCCGCGAAGCGGTCTTCGGGGGCGAGTTTCGCCATGGCGAGCGTGCGTTCGACCAGCGCGTCGAGTGCGGCAGGCGAAAGGTCGCTCGTCGAGGCACTTGCCGAGCGCTGGCCGACGAAAACGCGCAACCCGAGCTCGTTGCTTTCGGACCGCTCCAGCTCCTCGACCTTGCCGAGGCGGACGCCGACGCTGGTCGAACCCGACGACACGACGACCGCATCCGCGGCGTCGGCCCCGGCACGCTTGGCGCGTGTAACGATATCGGCAGCATGGTCGGCGGCGGTGTCTTTGGTCAGCATGGCCGCCCGCCTAAAGACCGACGACGAGACATGCCAGCGCCATCAGCAAGCCTGCATCGCGATTGCTGCGAAAGCGCGCGAGCGCGTTTGCGCCATCCGCACGGTCGAGCGTCGCCACTTGCCAGGCCAGATGCGCTGCCATCGGCAACAACGCGACAAGCACGAGCGGATCGGGCCGCAGAACCCAGAACGCGGCGGCCCAGAGCACGATTGCGATGGCATAGAACCCCGCCACGCCGCGCCGGACCCGCGCGCCCATTCGCCGCGCCGATGACCGCACGCCGATCAGCGCGTCATCCTCGACGTCCTGCAGCGCGTAGATCGTATCGTAGCCGATGACCCAGGCGATCGCGCCGCCGTAAAGTAGCCATACCCCATGCGGCAGCGCGCCCGTGACCTGTGCGCCTGCGACCAGCGCACCCCAGCTGAACACGATCCCCAGCCATGCCTGCGGCCACCAGGTGATGCGCTTCATGAAGGGGTAGGCGGCGACGGGTGCGAGGCTCGCGAGCGCAACAATCTGCGCGAAGGGGCGGAGCTGGAGCAGCACGATGAGCCCGACCAGCGCGAGCGCGACGAGCCATGCCCATGCCGCGCGCAGCGACACCAGACCTGCCGGAATCGGTCGCGTCCGCGTCCGCGCGACCTGTGCGTCGAGGTCGCGGTCGGCAATGTCGTTGTAGACGCATCCCGCGCCGCGCATCGCGATACTGCCGAGCAGGAACCAGACGAGCAGCGCCCAGTCCTGCTGGAGCTCGCCGAACAGCAGCACGCCCCATGCGCACGGCCAGTAGAGCAGCCACCAGCCGATCGGCCGGTCGAGCCGCGCAAGCAAGGCATAGGCGCGCAGCCGCGCCGGGAGCGCGCCGACGAGGCCGCGATACTCGGTGTCTGGAACCACCATCCCCACTTTCGTCGGCCCGGGCTTGACCCGGGCCCGGGCTTATTCTTCTTGACGGCATTGAAGGCAGCCTAGCCCCGGATCAAGTCCGGGGCGACGAGTGAGAAACAGATGCCCGCAGCCCCCGCCTGGCCGCCCGACAGCGGCGTCCGCCTGTTCGTCGCCGAAACGCTGTCCGAAGGGCTGTCGCTGCCGCTCGGAGGTGCACAGGCGCATTACTTGCTGCACGTCATGCGCCTGAAGCCGGGCGCGTCGTTGCGCATATTCGACGACCGGACCGGCGAGTGGCGCGCCGAAGTGACGGCTGCGACGAAGCGCGACTTGTGCCTCGCCGTTCGCGACCACCTCCGCCCGCGCGAGACCGTCCCCGACCTTTGGCTCGCCGCCGCACCGATCCGCCGGGCGCGCTATGACTGGGTCGCGGAAAAGGCATGCGAGCTGGGCGTTTCGCGCTTCGTGCCGGTGCTCACGCGCCGTGCGGTCGTCGACAAGGTCAAGGACGAGCGGCTACGCGCGCACATGATCGAGGCGGCCGAGCAATGCGGGCGCACCGCGCTCCCCGAGCTCGGGCCGCAGACCACGCTCACGACATTCCTCGAGGACGCTGCCGGACGGACGCTGTTCTTCGCCGACGAAGCCGGCGGCGCAGCGTTCCGCGACGCCATCGCCGCGCATCCCGGCCCGGCCGCGATCCTGATCGGCCCTGAAGGGGGCTTCGATGACGCCGAGCGTGCCGCGATCACCGCCTCCCCCAACGCCGTCGGAATCACGCTCGGCCCCCGCATCCTGCGCGCCGACACTGCCGCCGTTGCTGCCGTCGCGACCTGGATCGCGCTGGCTAGTTGATCCGGACGCGGAAGCGGATTTGAAAGCTGCTGTTCGCCGCGAAACTCGCGCCCGTCGGCGCAAAGCGCAGCCCGCGCACATTCGCGTCGTATCCTCCGGACGGCGTGAAGGAATAGGGTGCTCCGCCGCTGCTCGAATAGGTCACGCCCGAGGGCGCGAGCGACAGTCCGCTGGTCCCGGGCAGGAACTCGTAATTCGCGGTCAATGGCCCGCCGTCGTCCATGTCGCCGTTGTAGAAGGTGACGTTAGGCGGCAGCAGGTCGGTGAGCGCGGGCAGGTCCGTCGTGTCGAGGTTCGATGCGTTCGAGTTCGTCACGGTCAGTGTGTAGATCGCGTCGCTCCCGGGGACGTGCTTGGGATTGGTCGTTCCGTTGACCGGATCCGACCAGGGCGCGCTCGTCTTTGTCATCGTAATCGTCGGCATCCGGCACCAGCTGACGCGTTGGACTCCGAAGGCCTGCTGGTTCGTGCTCGTCCCGCCCGGCGACACCGGGTTGTTGCCATAGCGCACCTCAACCTGCGTCACCGGCTGCGCGAAAATCGCGGTCAGGGTGCCGAGGTCATCGGTGTTCGACGCCGCCGCATTGCCGATCGCCTCGCGGTCGGTCATCGAAAACGGCGTCGTCGCGGGGCCGAGGTTGATGGTCGATCCGGTTGCAGTGCGCGGGCCGGTCGCGCCATTGTTGTTGCCGAAGGGTGTCGTGATTGACGGCGTATAGACAGACGCGCCGTTGCTGCCGCTGATGTGGATCCAGTCGCGAAAGGCGTTGCTGGCAAAATCAATGTCGTTGAGCTGCAAGGTGAAGTCGCGGATCGCGATCGGAAAGGTGAAGCGGGTCACGATGACGCGCGTCCCGCTGGTGATGTCGGTCGTTCGGCCCGACAAGACCATGCCGACGACGAGGTTGGTTGCGGTCGTCGGGTTGCCGTCGTTGATCAGCGTATCGATCCGCGGCATCTGCAGGCCCGCGACCACCGTCGACGCAGTTCCGTTAACCACCGGCCAGCTGACCGAGAAATTTTCGCTGCCGAGCGATGCGCTCGTCGCGGTATAGCTATAGGTTGAGGCGTAGCTGAGCGTTCCGGGCGTCGCGGTCGCGAACGAATAGTTGAACTGGTTGGCGGCCGGGCACGCGGCAGAGCCTGGCCCCGCGCACAGCGCGCCCAGTGCAACGAGCAGCGACTTTCGACTGCCGACCATCGCCGCAACCTAACGTACCCGCTTCGCCATTTCGTTAATCGGTTCCGCCAGACTGTAAATCGTTGCAACAGCGGCAGTTGCGTTTTGCCACTGGATAGCGCCGCCAGCCGAAGCTACGGCGCAGCGATGAGCACGCGCACGGCGACCGCCAAGCATGATCCCCAGATCGAGTCGAAGGCCGACCTGATCGCGGTCTTCGCGAAAGGCGAAAAGCCGCGTGAGGCGTGGCGCATCGGCACCGAGCACGAGAAGTTCGTCTACCGCACGGCCGATCACCGTGCCCCGGGCTACGACGAGCCCGGCGGTATCCGCGACCTGCTCATGGGCCTCACACGCTTCGGTTGGCAGCCGGTCATGGAGGGCGAACATGTCATCGCACTGACAGGCGACGACGGCAGCGTCAGCCTCGAACCCGCCGGCCAATTCGAGCTTTCGGGTGCGCCGCTGGAAAACCTGCATCAGACCTGTGCCGAGACCGGGCGGCATCTGAAACAGGTCAAGGAGATTGGTGCGGAGCTCGGCCTCGGCTTTCTCGGGCTGGGTCTCTGGCCGGACAAGACTCGCGCCGAGCTGCCAATCATGCCCAAGGGGCGCTATCGCATCATGCTCGACCATATGCCGCGCGTCGGCACGATGGGCCTCGACATGATGATGCGGACCTGCACCATCCAGACCAACCTCGACTATTCGAGCGAGGCGGACATGGTGAAGAAGTTCCGGGTGTCGCTGGCATTGCAGCCTCTCGCAACCGCGCTGTTCGCCAATTCGCCGTTCCTTGAAGGGCGACCCAACGGCTATCTCAGCTACCGCAGCCACATCTGGACCGACACGGATCCGCACCGCACCGGCATGTTGCCGTTCGTGTTCGACCAGGGCTTCGGGTACGAACGCTACGCCGACTATATGCTCGATGTACCGATGTACTTTGTGTTCCGCGACGGACGCTACATCGACGCTGCGGGGCTGAGCTTCCGCGACTTCATGGACGGACGCCTGAGCGTTCGATTGGGCGAGCGGCCTACCCGCTCGGATTGGAACGACCACCTCTCGACTGCCTTTCCCGAGGTGCGGCTGAAATCCTTCCTCGAAATGCGGGGCGCCGACGGCGGCCCCTGGTCGACGATCTGCGCGCTTCCCGCCTTCTGGGTCGGGCTGCTCTACGACCAGGGCGCGCTCGATGCGGCATGGGATCTGGTCAAGGGCTGGTCGATCGAGGCACAGCAAGTGTTGCGCGACGAAGTGCCCGCCAAGGCGCTCGGCGCGGCATCGCCGTGCGGTGGCACGCTGCACGACGTCGCGCGACAGGTGCTAAAGGTTGCCGATACCGGGCTGAAGGCGCGCGCGCGGCTGAACGGCGCGGGCGACAGCGAACAGAGCTTCCTCAATCCGCTGCACGAGATCGTCGAGAGCGGCAAAGTGCCCGCCGAGCGGCTGCTCGATCGTTATCGGGGCGACTGGGGAGGCGACCTCTCGCGCGTCTATGGCGAGATGAGCTTCTAGCGCGCCCCGGGTCGTATCCTAGCCCACCAGCCGTTTCGGTCGATCCACGCGGCATAAGCCCGATAGTCGGCGTCGGCGCGCAAGTGCCGTTCCTCGGTCATCGCGCGCCACCAATAGACCGCGCAGACCAGCGCGAGCAGCGCGGTGTTGCGCAGCGCGTCGGTCATACTGCCGGTGGTCACGAAAAATGGCAGCGTCGACAGCCACCAGAAGGCGCATTTGGAGACATAGGCCGGATGCCGCATCCACGCGTAGGGCCCGTGCGTCAGGATGCCGCGGTGCGTGAGGTTCGAAAAGCGCAGGCCGAACGCGACTGTCGCCCAAGCATAGACGCCGGTCAGCAGCACGAGGCAGGCCCCGTTGATCCACAACAGCACCGGCCAATCCGCAAGCCAGTGGCTCCATTCCATCGTGCCCGGATGGTAATCGAGCGGGCTGCCGCCCCCCATCAATACGAAGGGCGGGTAGCAGATGAGCGCGGAAACCCAGCCGCTGGCATAGGGGGTGGCGCTGCGGATATGCGCGTCGAGCGGCTTCAGCGTCAGGATGTACCCGACCGTCGCAAGTGTCATGTCGATCAGGAACATGACCGAAATCAGGAAGTTCGCGAGCGCCACCGGATCGGTCAGCGCGGGGAACGGTCGGTTGACCGTGTCGAAGAAATTGCCCGGAAAGCCCGACAGCATGAACGCAAGGAAGAAGCCCTTGACTGCCCAACTGCGAAAATGGTCGGCAATCGCGCTGCGCTCGACGCTGCGGTCGCCCATCAACAGCGCGCCGAACGCCCAGCACCCGTCGCGGGGGTTCTTCAGCCGCCGGTCGAGCCAGATCATGTAGGGGATCGAGCCCGCAAACAGGAACGGGGCCGCCACCGCAAACGTCTTCATCGCAAAGGTGTAGTTGCCGACCCAGTAGAAACGGCCGACCGCATAGACGACCGCGATGATCGCCCATGTCGCCCACAGGCCCGCGAGCTTGGCCAGCGTGATGTCGAGCGTCTCGGACAGCGGCCTTGGCGGCGCGGACCAGTCGAGGCCCGTCGTCGGATTGCGATGGACGCGGTCGACGATGAGCGACCAAAGCACCATTGGCACGCCGGCCGCAACCACCGCCGCGATCGCCGAGAACGGTCCGACCATCCCGGTCTGCCGCGCGAGCACCATATACGCGCCGAGGCCGACAAGGCCCGCGATGCCGACACCGTTCGAGACGGCTGATTTTGGGCGGGGGTCGGGATGCGCTCGTCTCACTCTCACCTCGTCACCCCAGACTTGACCCGGGGCTAGGCTTCTTTTGCGCGATATCGTCAAGGGAGAAGAAGCCTAGGCCCTGGTCAAGCCCGGGCTGACGAGATTGGATGGCGCAGAGCCTCTCACTTCCCCTGCGCGCGCCAGCGCTTGATCACGCGCTGGACGATTTCCTCTTCGCCACCGACGTCGCGCCAAAGATCCGAGAACAGCGGGTCGGCCGATGCCGGGCGCTTGTGGTCCTCGAGCGCGTCGAAGCTCACACGCACCGGAATCGACACCCCCTCGCCGCAGACAATGCATTCCCGGTTGCGCAGCGCCGGGATCGTGTCGAGGAAGCCGCGCGCACCCTCGGGCATAGCGGCTTTTACAAAGCCCTGGTCGCGTTCGTTGTTAAGGCGCATCGCAATGATCGTGCCGCACTGCGACAGCACGCCCTCGGCGAGGTCCGACGGGCGCTGCGTGATCAGGCCTAGCGACACGCCGTACTTGCGGCCTTCCTTGGCGATCCGGCCGAGAATCTTGCCGACGCTCGACTTGTGCGCGTCGCGTTCGGCGGGGACGTAACGGTGTGCTTCCTCGCAGACGAGAAGGATCGGGCGCTGCGGTTCGTTGCGGCTCCAGATCGCATAGTCGAACACCATGCGCGCCAGAACGGCAACGACTACGGACGTGATTTCGGATGGCACGCCCGACACGTCGATGATCGAGATCGGCTTGCCGTCGCCCGGCAAGCGGAAGACGCGCCCGATGAAGTTCGCCATCGTGTCCGCGACGAGCATGCCGGAGAACATGAAGCTGAAGCGCGGGTCCGACTTCAGCTCCTCGAGCTTGGTCTTCAGGCGCATGAAGGGCGCGTTGTCGCTCGACGCCTTGTCGAGCTTGCCCATTTCGGCGGTGATGAGGTTGGTCAGGTCGCTGAGCAGATACGGGATCGGCGAATCGACCGTCAGCTTTGCGATCCCTTCGGCCGCGCGACTCTTGCCCTTGGCCGCGAGCAGGCACTTGGCGAGAATATCGGCGTCCATCTGCCGCTCGGCGCCGCTCGTGGTCAGGATGACCTCGCAATGCTCCTCGAAGTTCATCAGCCAGTACGGCATCTGCAGGTTGGAGACGTCGAACAGCGCACCGTTGGTGCGGAACGCGGCAGAATATTCGCCGTGCGGGTCGATCATCACGATGTGACCCTGGGGTGCCAACTCGCAGATCCGGTGGAGGATCAGTGCGGCGCTGGTCGACTTGCCGGTGCCCGTGGAGCCCAGCAGCGCGAAGTGCTTGCCGAGCATCGCATCGACGTAGAGCGCGGCGCGGATGTCCTTGGTCGGATAGACCGTGCCGATCTCGATATTCGCGCGGTCCTCGGCCGCATACATCTGGCGCATGTCGACGCCGCTGACCGGGAACACCTTCGCGCCCGGTGTCGGGTAGCGGGTAATGCCGCGGCGGAAATTGTAGATCTTGCCGGTAAGGCGCTCCTCGTCGCCTTCGCCGAGGAAGTCGATGAAACCGATGACCTGACCGGGGGTGACAGGATCAACCCTCAGCGAGCGGACGTTGGCGACGAGCCATGTCGAGCCCAGCCGGACCTTGATCTGGCTGCCGACCTGGCCCGCCGTGGCAAGGCTAGGGTCGTCTGCCGCGGTCTGGCGTGCGAGCGCCGCCCCGTCGAAGCGAACCTGCGACGTCGATCCCGAAATCTCGATGACCTCGCCGATCTCGCCCACGAACGCGCTGACGCTGCGCGCCGCACCTGCGCCGCCCTCGACCGTCGCTGCCCCGAATTCGCCCGCCCGCTGCATGTCCATCGTCCGAAGGTCCCCACTCTCGCGTAACTTGTCGCGAGCGGACCTAGCGGGGATTGGTAAACAAAGCGGTTAGCGGCTCATTATCCGACCCAGTCGGCGACCTGACCCGCGAGATCGTTTGCGGCACGGTTGAGTGCGGTCCCGACCGCCGCGCCCTCGATCGCAGTCAGCGGTGCACGCGCCTCGAAACGACGGACTTCGACCGTGCCCCCGCGCGACAGCTGCGCGTCGAGAATGGCGACGACCTGCATCGCGAACGGATCGACCCCGAAGCGTTGCAACTGGCCCGAGAGACGCAGCGCAGGGCTGGCCGAAAACTGGCGCGGGTCGAGCACCACACGGCCCGCGCGCGCCGAAATCGTCTCCGACAGCATACGCTGCATCGCGCGGTTTGGCGGCTCGTTCCACGCGATGTCCTTGACATAGGCGAGCGCCGTCCCGTCATAGACCGGCACGCGCGTCGTCTGGATCGCCGCCGTCGCGGTCGGGTTGAGCACGAGGATCGTGTTCGCATCGCTCGCCGTCCGGGTCGCGCCTGCCGCCGGGCCGGCAGTGGTCGACATGGTCATCAGCACTTTTGCAGGCTTCGGTCCGAAACTCACGCAGCCTCCGAGCAGCACGAGCGCGGGCAGGACACAGGCAAGACGGATCATTTGCGCTCTCCACGGGGCTGGTAATCGGGCATGCGCGGGGACGAAATAAGGCTCCCCGCACCGCCGCTGTCGAGGCGGTTGGCAACACCGGTCAGCGCGTCGGACATGACACGCAGGTCGCGGACGAGCTGGCCGATCTCGGGCAGCGTCTGTTTCGAGAATTGCTGGACACCGGGCTGCGCCTCCTTCAGCGTCGCGTCGAGCGTCGTCATCGCCCGGTTGGCGGAGGCAACCGCACCGCGCAGATCCTGGATCAGCGGACCCGACTGGCCGTCGACCGTTTGCGCAAGCTTGCCGACCTGTTCGGCGGCGACCCCCACCTGCTTGACCGCAATCCGCGCCTCGGCAATCGTTGCCGCGAGTTCCGGCCCCCGGTTCGCCAAGTCGCCCGACAGGCGCTCGACATTGTTCAGGATACCCGAAAAGGACTTCTGGTTGCGGTCGTTGAGCAGCTCGGTCAGCCGCTCGGTCAGCGTCGAAATGCGCTCGAGCAGCTGCGGCGCGGAACTGAGCAGCGCGCCCAGCCCGCCGCGCCGCGTAGGGATGACCGGCACCCCTTCAGGCCCGATGTCGGTGATCGGCGGCGCGCCCTTGACCGCCCCGTCCAATGTGATCTGCGACGCGCCGGTGAATCCGACGCCTGAAATCGTCGCGGTCGTGCCCTGAAGGATCGGGGTCTCGTCGCGCACCTCGATGCGGACGCGGACGAACTCCGGGTTGTCGCGCAGCAGCGCGATCTGCTTGATCTGCCCCGACGGCACGCCCGAGAAACTGACCGAGGAGCCGACATTGAGACCCTCGACAGATTGCTTGAACAGGATATCGTATTCCTTCGTCCGTCCGCCGGAAATGCCCGACAGCCAGACGAGGAACAGCGCGATGGCGACGAGGATGCCGAGCACCACAGACCCCACCAGCACCTGGTTCGAACGCGTTTCCATCAGGCAACCCTTTCGACAGCGGCGGTCGCCGCGCGGCCGCGCGGGCCGTTGAAATATTCCTGGATCCACGGATGGTCGAGCGCGAGCAGCTCGGGAATCGTGCCCACCGCGATCACTTTCCGGTCCGCCAGCACCGCCACCCGGTCGCAGATCGCGTAAAGCGTGTCGAGGTCGTGGGTGATGAGGAAGACGGTGAGGCCCAGCGTCTTCTGAAGCGATTCGGTAAGCGCGTCGAACGCCGCCGCGCCGATCGGGTCGAGCCCCGCCGTCGGTTCGTCGAGGAATAAGAGTTCGGGATCGAGTGCGAGCGCGCGCGCAAGTCCTGCACGCTTGCGCATCCCGCCCGACAGCTCGGCGGGATACTTCGGCCCCGCATCGGCGGGAAGTCCTGACATCGCGACCTTGTACGCCGCGATCTCGTCGAGCAACCGCTGCGAAAGGCCTGGATAGAATTCGCGCAGAGGCAGCTCGATGTTCTCGGCGACAGTTAGCGTCGAGAACAGCGCGCCACCCTGGAACAGTACGCCCCAGCGTTTGCGGATCGACACGGTGTCGTCCTCGTCACGGTCGAGCATCGACTCACCGAATACGGTCACCTCGCCCGCCTCCGGCGTCTGCAGCCCGATGATCGAGCGCAGCAGCACCGACTTGCCGGTGCCAGAGCCCCCGACCACACCCAGAATTTCGCCTTGGTGCACGTCGAGGTCGAGCCCATCGTGCACCGTCGCTTCGCCGAAGCGGTTGACGAGCCCGCGCACCGAGACGATCGCGTCGCTCACCGCCAGCCGATCCCGGTGAAGAACACCGCAAACAATGCGTCGAGCACGATGACAAGGAAGATCGCCTGAACGACGGCCGATGTCGTCCTGAGGCCAACCTGTTCCGCATCGCCTTCTACCAGCAGCCCCTGGAAACAGCCGGTCAGCGCGATGATCAGTCCGAAGACGGGGGCTTTGATGAGGCCGATGTAGACATCGGTGATCGGTGTCACCTCGCGCAACCGCTGCACGAAGGTCGCCGGCGGAATGCCAAGGTCGATCCAACAATAAAGTCCGCCGCCCGCAATCGCGACAAGCGATGCGTAAAAGCCGAGCAGCGGCATCATGAGCACGGCCGCCAGCAGGCGCGGCAGAACCAGCGCCTCGATCGGCGACACGCCCATCGTGCGCATCGCGTCGATTTCCTCGGTCAGCTTCATCGTGCCAAGTTGCGCGGCGAACGCCGAGCCCGAACGGCCCGCGACCATGATCGCGGTCATGAGCACGCCGAGTTCGCGGAAGGTGATGCGGCCGACAAGATTGATCGTGAAGCTCTCGAACCCGAATTCGCGCAGCTGCACCGCACCCTGCTGCGCGATCACGATGCCAATGAGGAAGCTCATCAGCCCGACAATGCCAAGCGCTTTGATCCCCACGATCTCGAAACGGGTGACGACAGCGTTCAGCCGGAATCGGCCTGGCGACCGCAGCACTGCCCAGATCGCGACGCACACCGCGCCGAAAAAGCCGAGCAACCCCTTGAGCGTCGCCCCCGCCTGCAGCGTCGCCTCGCCGATCTCGCCCATGACGCGCGTGAACGGAAAAAGGTGCGGCGGACGCACCCGCATCTCGGCATCGCCGCGCGCAACCTGTTCGAGCAGGACGTTCGCATCCTCGCTCGCGCCGTCGATGCGTGCGCCGGTATCGCGCGCAAGGCGGTGGACCAGCCACGCACCGATCGTGTCGAAGCGGCCCGCGCCCGAAAGGTCGATGACCCCCGCATGCGGCGGCGCAGCCTCGAGCCGCTTGGCCGCACTGTCCAGATGCGGCAGCGTCCAGTCGCCGGTGAGTGCAACCACGTGCGTGCCGTCGCGTTCGGTCTCGCTATAGTCGGCGGCGGCACTCATGCGGCGGGGTGATGCGGCATTAACGATGGCGCGGCAAGCGGTTGAGGCGTTAGGGAATCGAGATGAAGCGCATCGCCATCTACGACATGGACAAGACGATCACGCGTCGCCCGACGTTCACCCCATTTCTTTTGCACGCTGCCCGAACGCGCAACCCGGCGCGTTTGCTCCTTCTCCCTTTCGTGGGTTTGACTGTCGCGGCCTACGCGCTGCGCTTGATCGACCGTGGCCGATTGAAGGAACTCAACCACGCGCTGCTCATCGGCCCGGCGATCCCGCCCGCCGAGGCCAAGGCGCTTGCGGAGAGTTTCGCCGAAGAGACGCGGCGGGACAACATCCTGCCGCGAGCCGCCGCGCGCGTGCTCGCGGACAAGGCAGAAGGGTATACGCCGGTGCTCGCGACCGCGTCCTACGAATTCTATTCGGGCGCGATTGCCCGCTCGCTCGGCTTCGAGCATGTCATCGGCACGCTGACGACGACCGACACCAGTGGCGCGCTACTCGCGCGCATCGCGGGCGAGAATTGCTACGGCCCCGGTAAGCTGCGCATGATCGGCGCTTGGATGGCGCGCGAGGGGCTGCGTCGTGAGGACTGCACCATCCGATTCTATTCCGACCACGTCAGCGATGCGCCGGTGTTCGATTGGGCCGACGAGGCGTATGCGACAAACGCCCATGCGCCGCTCACCAAGCTCGCGCGCGAGCGTGGGTGGCAGGTGCTCGACTGGCGTTAGGAGGGGGGGGTTAGGGGCAGCAATCGACAAGTTTGGATGTTTGCAGTCCCCCGATCCTGGTCGCAAAAGCTGTCACTGGCCGTCGCCTTGGAGGGCGGTTGCAACGTCATCTTTCGAACAGGGCAGATGTATCGCCAAAGACACGGATTGAGCAAACAAGGCCGCTCTCATCCTTGTCCGTGAATGCGACTGCTCGAACGGTGACCTTCTTGCCGTCGTGCCGCTCGTAGTGGTTGAAGGCCTCAAGGACATAACTGTCGTCCGACCCATAGATGTTGAGCAGATCGTGCTCGATGGACGCAAAGCTCTGCCAGTAGCCACGCAACATGCCAACGACAGCATCTTTCCCGCTAACAGCGGGACTGTTACCAAAAGTGATGGAGACGCCATTACTAAGATAGGTCGCGTAGCTTTCAATGTCCTTCGCGTCGAGCGCGGTCAGGTAGCGGAGGTAGTCCTCGTAAGCTGAAGCGCTGAGCTGGTTAACTCGCAGGTTTTCAGTTATCATTGTCCTCGGCTCCAACGACTGAACTGCGGCTATCTGCTGAACCTAGGGCTGCTGTACACCTTTTTCACCCAAAACCTGCCGTTCCGCTCCCCCAAACAACCCGCCGCTGCCCATCAAATCGCCCGCAACGCCTGCCGCATGTCGGCGATCAGATCGTCGGCATTCTCGACCCCCACCGAGATCCTCACGAGATTGTCGCCGATGCCGAGCGCGTCCTTGCGCGCCTGCGGGACCGACAGGTGCGTCATCGCAGCCGGGTGGCTCGCAAGCGTCTCGGTGCCGCCGAGGCTGACCGCAAGTTTTGCGATCTTGAGCGCGTCGAGGAAGCGGAACGACTCGGCCTCGCCGCCCTTCAGATACAGCGAGAAGGTCGATCCCGCGCCGGTGCAATGGCGCGCATAGATGTCGGCCTGACGCGATCCGGGTTCGAGGAAGCCAAGATAGCCGACGGTCTCGACCTGCGGCTGTTCGCGCAGGAACGCGCAGACCTTCGCGGCATTCTCACCCGCTCGACTCATGCGGAGCTCGAGCGTCTCCAACGACCGCAGCAGCATCCACGCCGAATGCGGGTCGGTGATCGTGCCGATGGTGTTCCGCATCATGCGGACGGTGTTGATGATGCCCTTGCCGCCCACAGCACCCCCGGCGACGAGGTCGCTGTGCCCGCCCGCGTATTTGGTCAGCGAGTAGAGCACGAGGTCGGCTCCCTGCTTCAATGGCTTGGCCCACAGCGGCCCGAGGAACGTGTTGTCGATGACGATC
>VYLL01000217.1_pt1 | contig 19082 bp, 19 predicted proteins | sample 5114301 | NCBI WGS metagenome assembly VYLL01 (sample SAMN12291809, study PRJNA351875) | freshwater metagenome | isolation source: freshwater lake | place: USA: Michigan, MSU2 Lake | collected 2011-08-16 | reverse complement strand
CCCCACAGCGGCAGACCACCCGCGCCCCCACGGCTCCACCACCGCCCCCATCTTGCCTCCCCCGCTGCGCCTTCCACCCCGCGCCGCAAAAACACCGGCACAAGCCGAGTTTCCACCGCCGCCCCGTCCACCGTCGCCGCCAGCGCGCTGCGAACGCTCTCCCGCGAGTCGTCCTGCAGCCGCACATAAATCGCCTTCGCCCCCGGCCACAACTCCACGCGATCAACATCCACGCCCACGCTCGCCGTCGCCCGCGCCGCGCTGCGAGCCTCCACCGGCTGCGCCCACGCAGCGCCGCCGCCGCTGGCAAGCGTGCCAATCCCGACGCTTGCGAGCACCATCGCAACGCCGATTGCCCGTGGTGACTTCCAGTCTGCCATCAAAAACCCGCTCCGTGTGAAGGATCTGCGATCAGAACAAGATTCTTGCACGCTGGGGCAAGTCAGCACCGCCAAAGTCCGATGGAATAACTGAATCGGACCGACGGCGTTCTGCCGCCGCTCGCCACCTCCGCCCTCCAGCCAACGACCCCTTCGGAGCCTCGCGATGATCTGCACCACGACCAGCGGGCGCGTTCAGTTCAAGACCTTCCTCCCCCGCGCCGAATCCGTCGAACTCATCGGCGACTTCACCGACTGGCGCCGCGCGCCCGTACAGATGCGCCGTGAAGACGCTGGCTGGTGGATCGCTGAGGTCGATGTCGACGCCGGCGAGCATCACTTCTGCTACCTCGTCGACAGTTCCGTCTTCGTCGCCGACTACGCCGCACATGGCGTAAAGCTCTCCAGCCAAGGCGGCTGGATCTCCCGTCTCAGCGTCGACTCCCCCGTCGTCTCACGAGGACAACCGATGTACGCGGCGTGAAGACGTCGGCAATCGGGATCCGACTATCGTGAAAGCAAAAACGCAAAGACCCCGGCGTCAAACACGCACGGGGTCTTGTCTTTGGTCTTTCACGATTCCCGATTACCGGATCCTGACTGCCGCTCCGTACACCCCCCACGCGCCGACAAGATCGCCCGCACCAGATCCTCAGGCAGCTTCGGATACGTCTTCTTCTCGCACTCGCGGCAGCCCCCTGCCATCTCCACCGTCTTCCGATACGTCTCCATGAACGTGCGGCAGCCCGGGCACACCGCAAGGTGGCTCTCAAACTCCGCCCGCTGCGTCTCCGGCAGCGTGTTCTCCAGATAGTCACACAAGAACTCGACACAGTCGCGGCACGTGCTCACAGTCGTCCCTCCGCCATATGAGGGTCCAAGAGCTCACGCAGCGCCAGCCGCGCACGGTGCAGCCGCACCTTCACCGCGGTTTCCGTGTCGCCCAGCATCTGCGCCGCCTGAAGCGTGCTCAGCCCGTCCACATCGCGCATCATGATCACCACGCGATACGCCTCCGGCAACTTGTCAATCGCCTCCATCACCAGCGCCCGCGTCTCCTCGCCCGACAACTCCGCACCGTCGCCCGAACGCCACGCCGACGGCCGCCGACGCGCGTAGCCCTCTTCGCTGAACGAGGGCAGTAATGCGTCGATCGACGCCTCGCGAATGCGCCCCGCCTTCCGCAGTCGCATCAGCGCCGCGTTGACCGTGATCCGGTGTAGCCACGTCGAAAGCTTCGCCCCGCCCTCAAACGAACCGATCGCTCGGAACGCCGAGATGAACGCGTCCTGCACCGCTTCTTCCGCGTCGGTCTCGCTGCGCACCACGCGCTTGGCCACTGCCAGCATGCGCGGGCCGAAGTCGCGGATCAGCCGCTCGTACGCCCCGTTCTCCCCACGCCGCAGCGCATCGATCAGCGGCTGCTCGCCAGCGCCAGCCTCAACCGCCACCGGCTTGATGCTCGACACGACATCGGCCTTTGCGGCGTCGCCCATGGCCAGAAGGATAGCACCCGCGGCACAAAGCCCCGTCACTCGCTTGGCACCCGCCAGCCCGCGTCGAAAATCACGTTGTGCCGTACCATCGCTCATGCATCTGAGATGATCGCAAGTGCCCCCAGGTTTCTCCCTGAATCCACCGCGGTTCTACCACAACTGCCGCAGGCGTCGCAAAGCCCGCCACGCCCGGAAACGCTCAACGCACCCCATACCCTTGGCGAAGATGCCACCCAGCCCACAATCCCCGCGCGCCGTCGTGCTGCTCTCCGGCGGGCTCGATAGCGCCACCGCCCTCGCGATCGCCGTGAAGCAAGACTTGATGTCCTGCGCCACACTCGCCATCGACTACGGCCAGCGCCACCGGCACGAACTCCACAGCGCCGAACGCGTCGCCCGCGCTGCCGGCGTCACCGACCATCGCGTCATCCGCGTCGACCTCCGCGCCTTCGGCGGATCCGCCCTGACCGCCGACATCACCGTCCCCAAGGACCGACCCGCCGGCGCGATGAACGACATCCCCATCACCTACGTCCCCGCGCGAAACCTCGTCTTCCTCGCGCTGGCCACCGCGCTCGCCGAGACCCTCAACGCAAACGCCATCTACCTCGGCGTCAACAGCGTCGATTACTCCGGCTATCCCGACTGCCGTCCCGAGTTCGTCCGCTCATTCGAGCACACCGCCAACCTCGCCACCAAGGCCGGCGTCGAAGGCCAGGCCCTCCGGATCGTCTCGCCGCTGATCGCCATGCGCAAGCGCGACATCATCCGCACCGGCGTCTCGCTGGGCGTGGACTACGCACTCACCCACTCCTGCTACGACCCTGTCATTCGCGATGACGAAGTCCTGGCATGTGGCCACTGCGATTCCTGCGTGCTGCGGCGCGATGGCTTTCTCGCCGCCGCGGTGCCGGACCCGACCCGCTACAGCGCGTAGCACGCCGCGACACGCGACCTCGCCGGGGCACTTGAGCCACCCGGTTTCATCGCAGAACTTCGCTCAACCGCCGCCGGGATTGCGACTGAGATACTCAAACTCCAGCGGCTCAAGCTCGCTGGCCAGCTTCTGGCGTTCATCGCCCAGCTTGCCGCACTTGGCCGGGTCGCGCCACACCTGTGGATCACCCAGCGCGACATCGATCTCTTTGATCCGGGCTTCGACCTTCGTGATCCGCTGCTCGATCTGCTCTGTCTTGAGCTTCGCCAGCGGATTGCTCGATGTCGCGCTCGGCTTGGCCGCCTGTGACGCCTGGCGCTTCTTCGCTTCCTCGGCCGCCTTGCGCTGCCGCTCCGCGTCCTCACGCTTGCGCTTGGCCTCGTTCTCGCGCTGCGCGTCTTCCTTCTTCTCCTGCACCTGCCGCTCGTGCCACTCGCTGTACGAGCCGTTGAACACCACTACGCCGCCTTTGCCATCAAACACCAGCAGATGGTCGCACGTCGCGTCAATCAAGGCGCGATCGTGGGAGATCAAGAGCAGCGTGCCGTCAAAGCCCGTGTCGTCATCGCCCTCGGGGTCCGGCGGCGTCAGCGCATCTTCAAGCCGCTCTGCCGACGGAATGTCCAAGTGGTTCGTCGGCTCGTCCAGCACCAGCACGTTCTTGGCGCTGGCGAGCAACCCCGCCAGCACCGCGCGCGAACGCTCGCCGCCGCTGAGCAGGTGCATCTGCTTTTCCTGCTCGTCGCCGCTGAAGAGGAACGCGCCCGCGAGATTCCTCGCCTGCTGCTCGCTGGCCTGCTGGCCCGGCGCTTCCTTCAAGATCACACGCTGCAGATACTCCCACACCGTCATGTCGGTTTCGACATGGTCGTGGCTCTGCCGGTAGTACCCGACCTTGACATTCGACCCCAGCTTGACCTTGCCCTCGTCCGTCTCCTGCTCACCCAGCAAGCACCGGATCAGCGTCGATTTGCCCGCGCCGTTGGGCCCGATGATCCCCCACCGCTCCCCGCGGCTCACGATCACATCCAGATTCGTAAACAGCGTCTTCAGACTGCCGTCGTCATTCTCGTATGCCTTGCCGATGCCGCGCGCGCTCACGACGATGTCGCCCGTGCGCTCCGCCTTCGGCAGCACCAACCTGAACGCCTCGGCGTCCATCGGACGCTCCAGCGTGCTCGAATCCTTCGCCCGCGTCAGCTTGCTCAAGCGACCCTGCGCCTGCTTGGCCCGCTGCCCCGCGCGATACCGCCGGATGAACGCTTCCTCTTTCTTGAACTGCGTCTGCTCGTTCTGAAACGCGCGGAGCTGCGTCAACCGGCGCTGCGCTCGGATCTCACGAAACGCGACGTAGTTCCCCGGATAATCAATCAAGCGTGCCTGCTCGACCTCGATAATCCGGTTCACCACGTTGTCCAAGAGATACCGGTCATGGCTCACCATGATCACGGCCCCCTTGAAGTCATCCTTCAAGAACGACTCCAGCCACAAGCACCCGTCGATATCCAGGTGGTTCGTCGGCTCGTCCAGGAGCAGAATGTCCGGGCTCTCCAGCAGCAGTCTCGCCAGCGCAAGCCGGCCCTTCTGCCCGCCGCTCAATCCCACCACCGGGACTTGGAACTGCGAATCCATGAACCCCAGCCCGTGCAGCACGCTCTCGATCTTGTGATCGATCGAGTAGCCGCCCGCCTGCATCATCTCCTCTTCCAGCCGCACCTGCGTCCGCATGAGCTTCTCAAGCTCAGCGCCCTCCGCCGTGCCCATCTTCTCAAAGACCTTGTCCAGCTCGATGTGCAGCCGGTGCAGCTCCGCGAACGCGCTCTCCGCCGCGCCGCGCAGCGTCTCGCCTTCGGGAAACTTCGGGTCCTGATGCAAGTACCCCGCGCGGCAGCCCTTGGCCGTGCTCACCATCCCCGAGTCCGCCGGCGTGATCCCCGAGAGGATCTTCATCAGCGACGACTTGCCGCAGCCGTTGCGCCCCACGATGCCGATCCGCTCACCCGGCTCAAGCGACAGCGACACCCCATCAAGGATGATCCGCTCGCCGTACGCGAGTTTCAGATTGGTGGCGGCAAGCACGGGCACAGGTCGAGATGATAGAACCCTCGCGACTCAAAGGCAGCCGCCGACGCACGCGCGAGCCGCGAAACCGAGCTCGCGCGGCCCATCCGACTCACAAATCACTCAACCAATCCGACGCCAGCCCGATCCCATTCGCCGTCGCATCCCCTAGATACCAGCTCGCGAACCCCGCCTCCGCGCGATCCGCATCAACCCGCGGCAGCCTCAACTTCGCGCTCCGCTGAAACGTCCAGCCCGCGCTGGCGCCAGCCGCGTCCTCCTTTGACCCGGCCCACAAATACGCGCTGCCCTTGACGAAGAACCCGCGGATCGCGATCGCGCCCTCCATCTCCTCGATGTCCATGACAACGCCGCGCGCCACCGGCCGCACGCTGCCGCGTCCGCCGGAGACCTCGCCGGAATACGTCAGATACAGGTTGCGATGGTCCTCCATCCGCTGGCTCACAAATCTTCGCGCGGGCGCTCGATCGATCCGCTCCGCGACGCGAAAGCTCAGCAGCTCGCGAGCCTCCAGATCAAGCCGCTTTGACGGAGCATCGTCCTCGCGCGGGCGCTGCATCAGCCAGTCAAAGTGACGCGAGCCGTCCGCCAGCGTGTGCTCAAGCAAAACCATGCGTGCCGGAATCATGCGGGCAGTCTATCGCATCGACCGATATCATCCGCGCTGACATCTCTGCAAGGACGAACACCATGACCATCCGACTGCTCCCCCTCACGCTCATCCCCCTGGCCCTCCTGACCTCCTGCGGCGGCCAAGGCCCCATCAATGAACGCGCCCGCGCCGACGAAGCCCTGCGCGGCGCCCGCTACGACGAAGCCGTCGAACGCTACTCGCGTTACCTCAGCATGCGCCCGGGCGAAGCCGAGGCCCGCAACGCCTACGGCCGCGCTTTGCTCGCTCAGGGCGACGCCGTCAGCGCCATCGAGCAGCTCAAGATCGCCCACTCGCAGCAGCCCACCAACACCAAGTTCCTCGACGACCTCTGCGACGCCATGATCAAGGGCAACCAGACCGAAGAGATGTTCCGCCTCCTCCGCGGCTACACCGACGCCATCGGCACCGTCGACAACTGGCTCCGCCTCGGACGCTTCGCACGCCTCGCCGGTGACCCCGACACCGCGAAGACCGCCCTCCTCACCGCCGCCCGCATCGATCGCGGCAGCTCCATCGCGCCGCAGATCGAACTTTTCGACCTCTACAACTCCATCGGCGACAAGGCCGAGGCCAATCGCCGCCTGCGCATGGCCTACTACATCAACCCCAAGGACAGCGACGTCGTCACCCGCATCGCGGCGAGCAAAGAACTCGCCGGTGCCCCGTTCTACGGCCTCCCCCCCGACGAACGCACCGCAACCGTAAATCCTTAACACGGTCGCCGGTGACGCCTCAACTCTCTTGACTGGCCATACTTATAGAAGACTTGTCGGGCAAAAGAACCCGCTGCTGTTCACTTGACCCGCCTCGCGACATATCTTACCATTCATCCGGATAAACGGATGAAGCGTTCAGCCCGCCACATCTCGCTCGTCGATTCCCTCAGCGCCCTCAGCGACAGCGTGCGCCTCCGCATGCTCCGCCTGCTGGATCGCGAGGAGCTCTCCGTCGGCGAGCTCGCCCGGGTCCTCCAGCTTCCCCAGAGCACCGTCAGCCGCCACCTCAAGCTCCTGAGCGAGACCGGATGGCTGGTGTCGCGGGCCGAGGGCACCAGCTCGCTGTACCGGTTGGTGATGGATGATCTGGCGCCTGAGAGCCGGGCGCTGTGGTCCGCGGTGCGTGCGCGTCTGGACGATCCGGAGTCCGCGGAGTTTGGCGAGGACTCGCGCCGCCTGCAAGCGGTGCTCGACGAGCGCCGCCTGGACACCAAGGCCTTCTTCGGGCGCGTCGCCGGCGAGTGGGACGAGGTCCGCACCGATCTCTTCGGCGGGCGCGTCACGCTTCAGGCCATGCTCCCGCTGCTGCCCAAGGAGTGGGTCGTCGCCGACCTTGGCTGCGGCACCGGCAACGCTTCAGAACTGCTCGCGCCGTGCGTCTCTCGCGTCATCGCGGTCGATCAGAGCGAGCCCATGCTCGACGCCGCGGCTCGACGCCTGAGCGCATTCAAGAACGTCGAGTTCGTCCGCGGCGACCTCGAGCAGCTTCCGATTCCGGACGCAAGCGTGGACGCCGCGGTCTGCGTGCTGGTGCTGCACCACATCCCTGAGCCGCAGCGCGTGTGCTCCGAGATGGCGCGAATCCTCAAGCCCGGCGGCGTCGCCCTCGTCGTGGACATGATCGAGCACGACCGCACCGCCTACCGCCACACCATGGGCCACCGCTGGCTCGGCTTCAACGCCCCCGAACTCATCCGCATGTTCGGCATCGCTGGCCTGACCGATGTACGCCTGCAAGCGCTGCCATCCGATACTGAAGCAAAGGGACCGGGCCTGTTCGCATGCACGGCACGGAAAAGGCTTGAGGCTTGAGGCGTGGGGCGTGAGAAAAGACAGATGCAAGACTATCGCAAACTCTTGGTTTGGCAGAAGGCGCACGAAGTCGTGCTTGCCGTCTACATCGCCACACGAGGGTTTCCGAATGACGAACGCTTTGGCCTGACGAGTCAACTTCGTCGGGCCGCAGCCTCAGTGCCCCTGAACATCGCCGAGAGTTGCGGCTACCCCACCGATCGCGCCCGTGCCAACGCGATCCAGCACGCCATCGCTTCCAGTTGTGAGGTCGATTACGCCATCACGCTCGCAGCCGCGCTCGAGTACATGTCCCAAGATGAGGCATCCACGCTGATCTCGCAAATGACCGAAGTCCGCCGCATGCTCATCTCCTTAAACAACTATCTGCGAAGACAGCAGAATGCCCCCGAACCCCAACCCTGACGTCAGGCCAGCGACTGAACTCATCACGTCAAGCCACGTCCACTCAAGCCTCAAGCCTTCCTCTCACGCCTCAAGCCTCACGCCTCACGCCTTCCTAGGAGATTCCCATGACCACCGTCCCCAACGTCCGCCCGTCCCACGTCTCCCTCCCCACCGTTGAGCGGGCCAAGAACGGCCTCCAGTACAAGGTGGCGGACCTCACCCAGGCCGAGCTCGGCCGCAAGGAGCTGCGCCTCGCTGAGCACGAGATGCCCGGCCTCATGGCCCTCCGCGCCCGCTACAAGGGCCTGAAGCCCCTCGCCGGCGCCCGCATCCTCGGCTCGCTGCACATGACCGTGCAGACCGGCGTGCTCATCGAGACGCTCGTCGAGCTCGGCGCCGACGTCCGCTGGGTCTCCTGCAACATCTTCAGCACGCAGGACTCCGCGGCCGCCGCGATCGTCGTCGGCCATCACCTGGGCGGCACGGTCGATGACCCCAAGGGCATCCCCGTCTTCGCCTGGAAGGGCGAGACCCTGCCCGAGTATTGGTGGTGTACCAACGTCGCCATGGTCTGGCCCGACGGCAACGGCCCGAACATGCTCTTGGACGACGGCGGCGACATCACCCTCCTGGTTCACAAGGGTGCCGAGTTCGAAAAAGCCGGCAAGGTCCCCGCGTTTGACGAGGCCAACGACCCCGAGGAATGGGGCGTGATCCTCGACCTCCTCCGCGACGAGCAGGCCAAGAACCCCGGCAAGTTCACCAAGTTCCTCAAGGCCATCAAGGGCGTCAGCGAAGAGACCACCACCGGCGTGCATCGCCTCTACGAGATGGTCAAGGCCGGCACTCTCGCATTCCCGGCCATCAACGTCAACGACAGCGCCACCAAGAGCAAGTTCGACAACCTCTACGGCTGCCGTCACTCGCTCGTTGACGGCCTCAACCGCGCCACCGACGTCATGCTCGGCGGCAAGGTCGCCGTCGTGCTCGGCTATGGCGACGTGGGCAAGGGCTCGGCCCAGAGCCTGCGTGGTCAGGGCTGCCGCGTGATCGTGACCGAGATCGACCCGATCAACGCGCTCCAGGCGGCGATGGAGGGCTACGAGGTCAACGTGCTGGAGGACGTCGTCGCCACCGCCGACATCTTCATCACCGCCACCGGCAACAAGGACGTCCTCACGCTCGACATCATGCGCAAGATGAAGGACAAGGCCATCGTCGCCAACATCGGCCACTTCGATAACGAGATCGACATGGCCGGCCTGGCCAAGGCCAAGGACGTCACCCGCGTCAACATCAAGGCCCAGTACGACGAGTTCGTGTTCAACAAGGGCACGAAGAACGAGAAGTCGATCCTCGTCCTGGCCGAGGGCCGCCTGATGAACCTCGGCTGCGCCACCGGCCACCCGAGCTTCGTCATGAGCTCGTCGTTCACCAACCAGACGATCGCGCAGCTCGACCTCTGGCTCAGCGCCAACAACAAGCCCACGCTCAGCGGCGTGAAGTACACCGAGAACAAGGTCTACATCCTCCCCAAGAAGCTCGACGAAGAAGTCGCCCGCCTCCACCTTGAGAAGCTCGGCGTGAAGCTCACGAAGCTCACGCCCGCGCAGGCGGCCTATCTCAACGTCTCGGTCGATGGCCCGTACAAGCCCGAGCACTACCGCTATTGAGACCGGTCACGCGCTGACCCATCACGCGGCGTAGGCCGCGCAAGAAATGCTACCGGGGCCCGCGATCACACGATCGCGGGCCTCTTTGTTTGTCGTGGCTCAAAATCAGCCGGATGCCGGCTCGACTGCGGATGGCGTCGGTGAGTTCTTTTGACGACCTTCGCAGATTTTGGCTCGCCGAGTGGAATCGGTTGGCCGATAATCCGCCTTCACCCACCCCGACATGGGGTCCGGGTGGTCCGGCCTCAACTTCGTGGTGCGATATGGGCAAAGACGGGCATTTCACATCAGAGGCGGACTCCGCGGGCGTGCATCGGCGCTCGTTTGGCACTCAATGGGGTCTGCGGCTTGGCTTGTTCTGCGTGTCGATCTTGATCGGGTCAGTCCTGATCGGCGTCTATCACGCCCGCCGCGTGATCCCCGAGCAGCTCGCACTTGGCGCGGCAGTGCAGATCAAAGAGGGCGTCGTCGACGGCGTGCCGATCAATGCGCACGCGCCGTCGAAGTACGCCAACGTCTATAGGAAAGGCTCGCCCGAGCGTTGGCTCTGGCTGGGCAACTCGCAGCTCCATTCCATCAACCAGCTCCAGAAGAACGACGAGATCGCGGCGTATCACGCGACGCGCTTCGCAGGCTTCCCCGTCTACTGCCTCTCGCTCCCCAACGCCTCCCTCCGCGAGCAAGCCATCGTCACGGCGTGGGCTTTCAGCGTACAGCCGCCCAAGGCCCTGATCGTGCCGCTGGTCTTTGACGACCTCCGCGAGGGCGACCCGCGCGAGGAACTCTCCAAACTGCTGGACGACCCGACACGCAAGCTGCTCGCCTCGCACCGCGAAGCATCCCGCGTCGTCAACGAGATCGACAAGCTCAAGGGCAGCGGCAACAAAGACGGCCAAGGCACCGAGCGTGCCCACGAATCGCTCCAGCAAAAGAGCGAGGCGTGGCTCGACGCGCGCTTTGACGCGATGTTTCCGGTGTGGCGTGATCGTGAGCAGGCGTACACCCGGTTGCTCTCAGACATCTACCAGCTTCGCAACGCGGCCCTGCGGATCGACGCGAACACCAAGCGTCGGCTGATCAAGGGTCGCAAGGACGAGAACATGGCCGCGTTGGGCGAGATCATGGCCATGGCCCGCGCCGCGGGCGTGCCGGTGCTGGTGTACATCGCGCCAATCCGCTGGGACTCCGAGCCGCCTTATGTCCTCAGCGAGTACGACGCGTGGAAGGCGGAAGCGGAGCGCCAGGTGACGCAGGCGGGCGGCACGTTCGTCAATCTCGAGCGGCTCATCCCAGACAACCTCTGGGGCACGCTCGGCGGCGATATCGACTTCATGCACTTCCAGGGCACGGCCCACGAGATCATGGGCAAGAAGATCGTCGAGCTGACGCGCCAGGCCCTCGCGGCCGGCAACGCCCCTAGCAACTCGAACAACCCACCACGCACGCCCGCGACCCCGTGACCGGATCGATCAATGCTCTTCAACTCACTGACCTACATCCTGTTCATGCTGGCGCTGGTGCCGATGGTCGTCTGGGGGCCGCGCTGGCTCCGCAACACCGTCCTGCTGGTGGGCTCGCTGACGTTCTACGCCTTCTGGCGGGTGGACTTCCTACTGCTGATCCTGCTCAGCGCGTTCATCGACTGGTTCGGCGCGCTGCAGATTGACCGCTCGGACAACCCGCGCGTCCGCAAGACGTGGCTCGCGGTCAGTCTCTCGATGAACCTGCTGATCCTGGGGTTCTTCAAGTACACAAACTTCCTGATCACCTCGACCGACAGCGTCTTCGAGACCTTCGGCATCCCGCTTGCACTCGAACTTCCCAAGGGCTTTGAAATCCTGCTCCCGCTGGGGCTGAGCTTCTACACGTTCGAGTCGATGAGCTACACGATCGACGTCTATCGGCGCGTCACGCCGACGGTCCCGAACTTCCTGCGCTTCCTCACCTTCATCATGCTCTGGCCCAAGCTCGTCGCGGGCCCGATCTTCCGCACCAGCGAAGTCGTGCCGCAGCTTGACAACTACCAGCGCCCCAATCGCGGCGAGGTCGTCTACGGCCTGGAAGAAATCCTCCAAGGCCTTTTCAAAAAGCTCGTCCTCGCTGACAGCATCGCCCCCATGGTCGACGCGGGCTTCCAACAGCCCGTCAGCCAGATGGGCATGCTCGATGTCTGGACGCTGGCCTTCCTCTTCGGCTTCCAGATTTACTTTGACTTCTCCGGATACTCCTCGATCGCGCTGGGCTCCTCGCGCGTCATGGGCTTCCACTTCCCGCGAAACTTCAACTGGCCGTACCTCGCCACCAGCCCGCGCGAGTTCTGGCGCCGCTGGCACATCTCGCTCTCAACCTGGATCCGCGACTACCTCTACCTCCCACTTCAAGGCGTGAAGTTCCGCGGGGCCGCGAAGCCCGGCGAGCGCGGCTACGTCAAGGGCGAGGAAACCACCGCCAGCAACGAAGAAGCCGGCGAAGCCCGGCGCACCTTCGCACTCTTTGCCACCTGGTTCATCATGGGCCTGTGGCACGGCGCCAACTGGACATTCGCCCTCTGGGGCGTGTGGCACGCCGTCCTCGTCCTGCTCCACCGCTTCACCGAGCCCGTCCGCGAGAAGCTGCCGCTGCCCGTGCGCATCGTCGGCGGCTGGCTCTGGACGGTGCCGATGGCCATGCTCGGCTGGATCTACTTCCGCGCTGAGACCGTGGAAAAGGCCAACGCGATGATCGTCCGCGCCTTCGACATCACCACGATCCGCACGATGTCGCTCCGCGAGAACGTCTACCTCCTCGCGGCGATCTACATGGTCGGCTTCCTGCTCGTCGCCGCCGCGTGGAATCTCAACCAGCGGAAGCAGGTCCCGCAGTGGCTGCGCAACGTCATCATCGCCTTGGCCGGCGGCGTGATGTTCTTCACCGTCTTCATCATGCTCCGCCACATCCAGACGTTCATCTACTTCAACTTCTGATCACGCCGCGACTTCGCCTGAGCCACCGCCCTTGCGATCCGCTTCGCCCGCTACACTCCGCTCCTTATGGAACAAGGTTTGGAGGCACTTCGTGCGGGGATCGCGTCGGTCTTTTTGGGACATCCTGAATCGATCGACCGCGTCCTTGCGTGTCTGCTGGCGCGTGGTCATTGCCTGATTGAGGACGTGCCGGGCGTGGGCAAGACCGTGCTCGCCTCGGCCTTGGCCAAGTCGATCGACTGCCCATTCGGTCGCGTCCAGTTGACGCCCGACCTGCTCCCCAGCGACATCCTGGGCGTCAGCGTCTATCGCCGCGAGCTGGACCGCTTTGATTTCAAGCGCGGGCCGATCTTCGCCTCCATCGTTCTGGCCGATGAGATCAACCGCGCCACGCCCCGCACGCAGACCGCGCTGCTGGAAGCTATGAGCGAAGGCGCCGTCACCGTTGACGGCGTCACGCACGAGCTTCCCAAGCCGTTCATGATCGTCGCGACCCAGAACCCCACCGACTTCCAGGGCACATACCAGCTCCCCGAGAACCAGCTCGACCGCTTCCTCATGCGCATCAGCGTCGGGTATCCCTCCGCCGCGGACGAGGCCCGCGTGCTCGAGCTTCGCCCCGCGGCTCACAAGCTGGGCGAGCTCCGCCCGGTGATCGACGCAGCCCGCGTTGTCACGCTCCAGGAGCGCACCGACAACGCGCGGCTTGATCGCTCGCTCATCGACTACATCATCGCGATCGCTACCGCAACACGTGGGCACGAGGCGCTGCAGCTTGGCGTCTCACCCCGCGGCGCGCTGGCGCTGGCACAGGCCTCGCGTGCGTGGGCCGTGCTGCGCGGGCGTGATTACGTGATCCCCGAAGACATCCTGACCAGCGTGCAGCCGGTGTGTGCCCATCGCGTGATCTCACGCGGCTCACTCGCCGACGGCACCAGCGACCAGACCTCCGCAATCCTGCGCGAGATCGTGCAGCGCGTGCCGAGCCCCGCGTAAACGTTCCGTCTTGGCGATCGTCAGACTGCTCAAGACCCGACGATTGGCGGCACCTCACCCGCCATCGGTTGCGGTGCTACCGGCACCGCGTTCGGCGATGCCTCGGTCGCCATGGTCGGCGGCTGATACATCGCGTCGGGACACTGGCTGACCACGCTCTTCGCATCGGCGCTGTACGTGTAGAGCACGCCCGCTTCCTCGGCTTTGGTGATTTTGTGCGAGCCGTCGCACAGCGGATAGTTCTGCGACAAGCCGCAGGTGCAGATCGAGATCATCTTGCCCGGCGCGATGGTCGTCGGGTCGATGCGGTGCGGGCCGGTGGCGGTGAGGCGGACGGTGCGTGCCATGGTGTGTCGCTCCTACGCCGCGAGCGTGAGATCACGCGGCGGGCGTGTGCGTTGTGAGGTTGAGATCAAAAGAGTCCGTGATTCGTCGCGCGATCATTCTTCGGTGGTGAGCTTGCCATCCTCGATGACGTACAGCCCGAGCAACCAGCCGGCGTCTTCCAGCGGGTCGATCTTGAGCACGCCGCGCAGCGTGCCCTGGTTGCTGGAGCGTTGCGCCGGCGTGGGCGTGGCACCAAGGCGAACTTCGATCGCGTCGTACGCCGTGGGCGGCACACCGATGCAGCAACCGTCCCACTGGCTGAGCATCACCAGCATCTCGCGCGGCGACGTGCTGGTGATCGGAAACGCGATGAAGCCGGAAATCCGCACATGCGTGTTGTCGAACATCGACAGCCGCGCCGGGATTGTCTTCAAACCCTTGCGCGGCGCATAGGTCTCCTGCGCCGACACCAAAAGCTCCCACGGCAGGCGATACGGGTCCGCCTCGGTGCCCTTGCCGCGAACGATGAAGCGATCGTCAATAAGCATCGTGCCGTCGTCGCGCTGCACAATGCCGCGGCTCGGGCCAGCCTTCGCGCCGCCGGCCGCGCTCACATCAGCAGGCTCGGCGGGTAAGGGAACGACCGGCCGCGAGACCTCGCCATCGCTGGACCCGAGGATCTCATCCAGCTCGCGTGAAATCGCGGCTGCGTCCGGTGCCGCGGGCGCAGGTTTCGTCTCGGTCGTTGCAGAAGTCTCCGCGATCGCAGGCGTCGCTGGCACCGCAGCAACCTGCGGCGCGGGCGCGGCGTCAAGCCCCGGAAAGGTCGCTGGTGCCGGAGCGACCGATAAATCCGCCTGAACGCTCGGCGTCAAATCGCTCGGCACGTCGTCCACGACCGCACGCGGCTTGCTCGTTCGATCGGCCATCGCGCTCGTCGCCGGCGCGGGCGTTGCCATCGCCGAGTCGCCCGCACGCCCGCCGCGATCGGCCGACGACGAAACCCGTTGCCACACGAGATACGCCGCGGCTCCGACAAGCACCAGGATGATCGTCCAGAAGACACGCACGCGTCGCTCCTCTCGCAGCGACACGCGCCGCGATCACAGATCGTAGACGTTGCGACCACTCATCCCAGCGGGCGCAGACTGCGAATCACGCTCACGCGATACGCGCTGATCGCCGGCAGCACGCCCGCAACCGCCCCCAGCAGGATCGTCGAGACGCCGATCACCAGCAGCCACAGCGGGTCGATCCACGGGTCGATGTACAGCCCCGTGCGCTGCAGCATCGCGCTGGACGCCACGCGCATCGCAACGATCGCCAGCACCGAGCCCGCCACCGCGCCCATCGTCGCGATCAACGCTGACTCGGTTAGCACCAGCCCCACGATGCGGCCGCGCGTCGCGCCCAGCACACGCAAGACCGCGATCTGCCGCCGGCGCTGGCCCATGCTGCTGTACACCGCGAGCATCACTGACACAATACTCGACACCAAAACCGCGACGCCGATCGCCAGGATGATCTGATCGATCGAGCCGACAATCTGCATGAGCGCGACGATCTGATTGTTCGGCAGAGCCGCCGTGATGCCGGGCGTGCTGCGCATCTGGTCAAAGAACGAGCCGATGATCGCGTTCGTGCGGCAGCGCACGTACACCGCGTTCACCGCCTTCTCTTCGGGCGTGAGATTCTCAACGCGCGCCGGCTTGGGCGTCGGCTCCGCCGCGGCTCGGGCTTCCTCAGCGTGTAGCACCCACGACGCCTCGATCGGCATGAACACGGCCCGATCGTGCGGCGAACCCGTCGGCTCCAGAATCCCCACGATCACCAGCGGGTGCTCATCGTGAATATGCGGGCCATCGCCCCCGCCCTCATCGTGCGAATGGTCGTGATCATGATCGTGGTCATGGTCGTGATCGTCGGTCTTCGTCTCCGGCGTGTCGCCGGGCACCGCGTCGTGGCTGCGATTGCTCCAACCATGCGACACGAAAATCTCATCCCCGACCTTCAGGTTGGTCAGCCGCGCGACCGTGTCACCCAGCACGACCTGCCAGGTGGAGTCAAAGAACGCGCCCTCACGAAGTCTCCATGGCACGCCGTCCGCGGGCTGAAACTTCGCGAAGAAGTCGTTCGTCGTCGCCATCGTCTTAAACGAGCGGAAGCTGTCGCCGGACTGCACCGGCACCGCCCATTCCAGCCGCCGATCGCGCGGGCGGGCGCTTGCGCCCTCGCCCTCGTTCGCCAGGCCCAGCCGCTCAAGATCGCTCATCAGCAGCTTGCGCTGCGGCGGATTCGCATAGAACACGTTGTTCAAGACGCTGGACAAGGGCGACGCATCCGCCGACACGAGCACATGCATGTTGCCCGTGCCTCGCTTGAAGGCATTGCCCGCGTGCTCACGCAACGAGAACAACACGACAAGCAGCGCGACCGCGATGGCCACCGAGAGCGACGTGATGATCGTCGACACCGCGTGGGCCTTGAGGCTCTTGCGCACGATCGCCAGATCGGTCATGCTCATGGCGCGGCTCCCGCGCTCGCAGCCACGGCCGCGTTCAACTCGCCCATCGACATGCGCCGTTCAAACCGCGCCGCCAGCGACGGGTCGTGGCTCACGCACAAAAGAGCCGCGCCGATCCGACGGCACGTCTGCTGAATCACATCCATCGCGTCCTGCGCGTTTTCCGGGTCAAGGCTCGCCGTCGGCTCGTCGGCCAGCACGAGCGCCGGCGCACAGGCCACCGCCCGCGCCACCGCGACGCGCTGCTGCTGCCCCACGCTGAGCTGCTCAACCGGCGAGCCGGGTCGTGTGATCCCAAGCGAAGCCAGCAGCTCAGTCGCCCGCGCGCGATGCTCGCGCGCCGGGATGTCGCTGAACATCATCGCGACCATGACATTCTCCAGCGCGCTGAAGCCCTGCAAAAGGTTGAACGTCTGAAAGATCATGCCCAGATGCCGCCCGCGAAAGTGATCGCGAGCGCCGGGCGAGAGCCGCGTGATGTCCGTGCCGGCAACGAAAATCTTCCCGCTCGAAGCATCGATCAGCCCGGCGATCAGGTGCAGCAGCGTGGACTTGCCCGAGCCGGAGCCGCCGGTCAGCAACACCTGCTCCGCGGGTGCAAGCTTGAGCGACGCGACCGAGACGCCGAAGCCGGCGCGATCGCTCGCGTCGCGCGTGCCGGAATAACGGAACGCAAGCCCTTCCACTCGCAGCGGCGGAACACCCACGCCATTGCTCACGCGAAAACCGGCTTCGCCCATGCGCGCCGTCTGGACAGATTCAGGTTGAGTTTCTTCTGCGGGCACGGCAGGAGTGTACCGACGCAGATGCACCTGAGATGCACGTACCTCTTGCGCCACCGAGCCCGCAAAGTCGCGCCCACTCCCCAAACGAAAACGCCGGCCCCAATGGGGCCGGCGTCTCGTCAATACGGGCGAAGGGAGTCGAACCCCTAACCTCCTGATCCGTAGTCAGGTGCTCTATCCAATTGAGCTACGCCCGCAGGTCTGCCGAAGGTTAGCACCCTCATCGCCGATGGCAAGCGTCGGGCTTGATCCTCGCCCCCGGATGCTCTATTGTTCCCCCCACTCCCCTCCCGCTCTCGTGCCCTCACGCACGAGCCAGCCCGGGGTAAGGATCGCCCGCATCCGCGCGGCGGAACGACGAACCGGCTCCCTCAGGAACGACATCGATATGGCTCACTCACTGTCCGCCAAGAAGCGCATCCGCCAGAACGAGAAGCGAAACGCCCGCAACCGCTGGCGCAAGGCGACGATGCGCGACGCCATCAAGGACCTGACCGACAAGATCCTCCACGCCCCGCTCGTGGACGCTGAAGCCGCGCTCAAGGTCGCGGCCCAGATCATCGATCGCACCGCCCAGAAGGGCACGATCCACAAGAACCAGGCCGCGCGCCGCAAGAGCCGCCTCACGGCTCGCATCGTCGCCCGCAAGAAGGCCGGCATCACCGGCATCCCGCCCAAGAAGTAACGCGCCCGAGCCGCGGCACATCCCTTTCACGACGCGCGCCGCAAGCTCCCGCAAGACCTCAACTCCCGACCAAACGAAAAGCCCCGAGCGACCTCGCTCGGGGCTTTTTTCTTGCGCGTTCCTCTCGGTCAGCTCGCCAAGTCCGCGGCCAGCACCTTCTGCCGACAACTGACAACTGACCACTGGCCACTCACTCCACGTCGAGCTTCTCCAGCGCCGCGTCCAGATCCCGCCGTGCCGTCGTGAGCGCTGTGCGGCTGGCTTCCTGGGCCGTGTTGAGCTTGTCGATCTCCGCCTCCTGCTTGTTCAGCTTCGCCAGGAAGTTGCGGTACGTATCGCTGTTGCGGTCCAAGGGCTGCATGACGCCCGTGATCCGCGACTGGTCCGACTTCAGCACGTTGATCTGCTGCTCGCGCTCGTTGATCGTCCGCTCCAGATCGTTCAGATTCGCCTGCCGCGCGAAGATGTCGCGTAGCGCCGTCATCACCTTCTCGCTCACGCGACCCTGCTGGCTGAGGATCAGCAGGTTTTCCATGTTGTACGAGTTGATGCCGACGATCTGCCGGTCCACCCGCTCTTGCGTGACCTCGATGCTGGCCTGCTTGCCCGCCTCCGCCGCGACGTCAAAGCGATACGCCGTCTGCGTCTGCTCCCGCGGCTTCACATCGCCCTTCAGCGTGTAGCCCTCAAACTTCGGGTGCTCCAGCACGATCGTGCGCGGCCGCTTCAAATCCTTGTTGGCAAACGTGTATTTCATGCCGCGCTCCGACGACACCGTCTGCTCCAATGAGCCCTTGACGATGCGCAGCTTGTTCACGCTCCCGCGATTGATCGCCTCGGTCGTCACCGCGACATCCAGGTCCACCGCGTACGCCAAGAGCCGCTTGTCACCGGGCGCGATCTGGTTCACCGTCGCATCACCGGCATACGCCGAGCCGTCCATCACGCTCAGCGGCCCCGGCAGAAGCTGCAACGCCGACGAGTTCGTCAGCTCAACGCCGCGCATCGGATGATCAGCACGATCAGCAAGATTGAAGATGCTGACACGCCGCGCGTCAACATTCGCCGTGAGCAGCGGGATCATCGCCGAGCGCTGGCGCTCGATCGTCACCGGATTCTCGAGCTCAAACTGAAACACCTCGCCCACCTCGCCGGCCTTGGTCTCCGGCCGTGCGGCGTAGTCGACCATCTGATCGGGCGTGATTGCGAGCGAATACACGCCGCCATTCGGAGCGCCTTCAAGTCCGCCGAACGAAGTGACTGACGTGGGGGCTGGCGAGCCCGCCTTGTCCCTCATCTCGGCCCTCTCGCTCGATCGGAACACCGAACCACCGGTACCGCGACCGCGCGGGTCGCCGGGCGCGCCGCTGGCCGCGGGCGGCGG